>Ga0315282_10004935_pt1 | contig 22970 bp, 36 predicted proteins | sample YL17G07_20_MG_FD_203693 | JGI IMG/M metagenome (GOLD analysis project Ga0315282, IMG submission 203693) | Sediment microbial communities from Yellowstone Lake, YNP, Wyoming, USA - YL17G07_20 | ecosystem: Environmental > Aquatic > Freshwater > Lake > Sediment | place: USA: Wyoming | collected... | reverse complement strand
CTCTGGTAATTACGCAAAACAATTTAAAACCAAATAACCTTAAATCATGGCTTGTTAAACAAAATAGCCTAGAACAACAAAGCCGGGGTAGCCTAGCTTGGTTTGGGCGCCAGACTCATAATCTGGGCAGAAACCCAGATGGTTTCTGCACTTCCGAAAGGGGTCAGGTAGGAGATCTGGAGGTCCCGGGTTCGAATCCCGGCCCCGGCACTCGAGAGAATTTTTCCCAACATTTTTCCATATTGCCCAAATCCCTCGAGGGACTCGATTGGAATGCCTTTGAGGAATATCTCCTAAAGAATCATAACGCAAGAGTGGCCAGAGATTATGTGAGCTACGCGCAGAAGTGGGAAGACTGTCTAAGAAACGGAGATCTGTCTAAGGTCCTGGTGCTTTCTCCTGGAAGACGCCGAATGGTTATGGCCAGTCTCGCCGCCCTAGCAAAATTCTTAGGCGCCTATGAAGATTGGCAGCAGCTGACAAAAAGGTACAGTCTCAAGTGGGCCGGGCGCTCGAGCACAGACATTATCCTGGAGCGCTTCCAAAAAGTTAAGGACCCTAACGAAATCTTTGACTGGATTAAACAAGTGAAAGAGGAAAGACCTGAACTCACGGATTTTATGGATTTGATGGCCATCACGGGAATGCGAATGGTTGAGGCTTTCAACTGTTATAACATGATAATTCAGCTTTCAAAAGAAGGCAGAATCGCAGAATATTATAAGGATCAAACGCTCGAGCACTACAAATTCAAAGACGTGTTTATCCGGGGCAACAAGAAAATTTTTATTAGTTTTGTTCCTGGGCAACTGATCGACCGTATAGCTGGGAATTCCGCCCTTGTATCCTGGATGAGTGTGCAGAAACTTGTTACAAAACGAGGCTTGCCCTCCAGGTTCAGTGACGTCCGCGAAGCACATGCCACTTTCTTAACGAAGTTTCTGAAGGATGCAGAGATTGATTTTCTGCATGGGCGAGTTAGCACGAATGTTTTCATGCGCAACTATTTCAATCCAGCGTTGATTGTGGATCTCTCAACCAGGGTGTTTCAAGCAATACAAGAAATCCAAGAGAAGATTAAGGGGAGTGAAAATTAAAATGGATAAAGTAACGGTAATTTTCATAATTGTAATGTCATTCCTTTTCGGCTTCTTAATCTTCATGCCGTTCATAGATACTGGGGATTTTCTCCGCGCTAATGAGAAGGATGTTATAGAGCATCTTGGAATATCAATAGTTCAATCTAACCAAGTTCCGCAGGGGCAAACAATCAAATTTAGCTTAGGGGAATTCAAGAGCTTCCTTCAATTCATTGACATGCGCAAACCCACAATCATTTATGATGTCCCTGTCAAACTTAGTATCTTACCTTTTGCCCAAGGCGAATATCTCTACTTCATCAACAATAGCATAATCTATTTCTATGGTTGAAGTTCCCTCTTTTTTTGCTGTTATAACAAGGGGCATATTTGAAAGGAAATACCCTACCTTTTTTGAACAAAACTATGCCACTCTTTTTATTCCATCGCCTTGGTAAGGCGGCGGTCGCGGGTTCAAATCCCGCCCGGCCCAGAATAAAGTTTCCTTTGTTAAATATCGGGTGCCAGATGTCCAATCTGAACCATGGAAACTCTGCATCAAACCAGTCAAATATTAACAGAATTAGAAAGGTATACCTCAACTCAACGCATTGTTAGATAACATCTGCTTTTTTAGTTGCATCCATCCGTAACTGTTCACGCAAGTATTGTTGGATTAAGCGCTTGACTTGCATTGGCTTCCAGTCCTTTCCAGTTTCTTCCTTCAATTGTTTACATATAACACTGAAGTTTCCGCCCTTCGCATACAGATACGCCGCTTTAGCATGTAATCCCTTCAGCTCCACTTCCACATCTGTGATCTGCCTCTCAAGAGTGAACGGCGCAATGTCCAATGTGTCGTAGGGCAATGTGGTTTGGGGCATGTCTCTTATTGTGATTAGGTCCTGATACCATTTTGCCTTTATCTTTGCCAGAAACTCGTTTCCATATGTAAGCTTCTTAACAATCATTCCGGTTAATTCGCTGTGCTTCCACTTGTCCAGATCCTCTATTTCCTGCAAAACAAAAATGATGTGTCCTCTGAACTTGCGGATAGTAAAAACCTTATGTCTGATTTCAACATTCATTTTGCAAAGTGGCGACCGAGTATCATCATGAATGCCCGCCTCATCTAACGTGTAACATTTCTTTCCTGGTTGATGTGCAAACCAGTATGTAACTTCTTCAAGGCTTGTGATTCTTTGGCCCTTGCCAAAGGTTTGAATGTTGCTTCCAAAATAATCTAAGGCGCCCTCGGTTAATCCGATTTCCATGAATAATAATGATGTGTCTGTTTTGCCCGTGTCTGGATTTCCATAGATAACGCAGACTGGATATTTCCATTGACTGAAAAAATGCTTAACAATAGCAGCTAAGCCTTCGCTATAATCCTTCTGAACTTGAACTTGCACTGGCTTTTCCACGGATCTCTCTCTCTCCTGTCCTTCCAACTTTCAAACCTAAATTCGTGAGAATATCAGCATTCATAAGATACAATGCTTCGCCCTGACGCTTCAGCTGCTCCCGCAAACTATTTAACCATTCAAGAAACTCGAGATCATCGCTGAAAGCGCTAATGTACAAGTCGAGAATTGCGATTTTATCCGCATTCAAATTACAAGCATAATCACAGAGATCTGGCCTCTTCGCTGCTAACTTTTGACTAAGAGTCTGCAACGTCTGCATTTCAATATCGTATTTTTTGCGTTGACTCAATGTTCAGCGTTACCTTCCGCTTTTATGATGATGGTGAACTCTTCCTATGCGTTCTGTTCTTCCGCCTCTTGGTCCTTTCGTGCGTCTCACGCCTACTTTTATGGTGTCTCCTTTTTTGCCTACTTTCTTAGTTCTTATTCTAACATACTTCTTTTTTCCGCATCCCATTTTCTTTTTTTCTCCTCATGATTTTTCATACGAATGATTCTCTCCTTTTTTTAAACCAGAATAGCGTATAAACGAACACAAACAAAACTGAAGCAGAACATATAAGAGCAAAATAGATCGCGGCGCCTTCACTCAAACTCTTCCACCCCAATAATGACCAATAAGAAGAAGGATAAAACCACCAAAAATACAAAGAGAGCAATCATAAAACCCCAAAAACTATTCAAATTCTTCCACATTCCCCAATTTGCTCTTTCCCTCACCACGCTTGAAAATCCGACCTAAAAATCCGAACCTGCCCTCTTCCTTCCGTTTCTCCGCTGCAATGCTCACGATCTGGTTTGCACGCCAACCGTTGACGCTGCATCGAAGCTTCAACTTGCTAATAACCCAATCTTCCAACCAATCCAGTTCATAATCATCAGCAATACTGAGCATCGTAGAGAGCTCTTCATCTTCACCCATCGTAAGCATGCTTATGAATTCAAGCTTTTCATCTTCTGTAAGATTCGCTATGCCCTTAGCTACTGCTTCCTCTTTACTGCCTAAGCCAATCTTCTGCAAGAGCTCTTTCTTTAAGCGTGCCTTTTCTCCATCATCCATTTTTCATCGCCCTAAACAGCAAATCCCATAACTTGCAAAATCATTCTGAGAACATGATAAATTCCCATGCCCGCAAACAAAATCAGCAACACCGTGCTCACTGGCAACTTGCGCTTCTCCATCAGACTTTTCCAAAAGCTCTGCTGAGTAAGATAGTTCAACTTATTTCGCTCTTTCTGATCAACATCCCCACTATTATGCAACGTAACACTTTGAGGGCAATCAACTGTTTCTGTAACAGGTTCAGTTTTCTTTTTTCCATCCTCAATAATCTGCTTAACCCGTTCTATAGTGATGCTTTTTCTTGAAGCATTATCCACATAAACAACATATTCCTTGCGCTTATCTCCAGCGAATAGGATAGAACTGAATTCCTCGTAAATGTCATCAGGGTCAATGTGGAATCTTTCCGCAATAGTCTTTCTTAAACCTCTTGCAACTTCGCCAATCCGAGTTTGAGGATCATACTTAGCTTTCATAGGGAAAATCTTGTGTTTATCAACAAGCTTCACTTTCAACTTAATTTTGTCAACCATTAACTATTCCTCGCTATACTTCCCAATTTTCCTTCGTAAACTTGCCTTTCATGAGGAGTTAACCCTTCATGCTCTGCCTTCAAGGCTTGCCTATGCGCGCTACGATAACTCAATTTTTCGCCCTTGAAGCTGCCCCTGTAACCTTTGCCCTCTCTAAGTTTTCTCTCGACCCTTTCATGCCTTCGCAATCGGACTCGCATGTGGATGCCTCTGTAGGTTTTAGGCACTTTTGGATTCATTCGGATGCGCCCTCTTTTGCCATAACCCGCTAATTTGCTTCGCATCAGATCACCAAAACTTTATAAAACTCCATATGGCCGCTGCAATAGTTACTACCGTGTGAATTATTGCCGTAACAAAATTAAACATGGTCATGAAGAAAACGCCTAAAGGTTGAATACTGCCCTGCTGAACACTTGCGTATGTCGCATCTAAAAGCCAGGCAATCAGAATAAAGGGCAAAAACGGCGCTGCAGTCTTCACGATGCCCATGACTATGCCAGTTAATAAGCCAAATAAAAATCCCCACCACGCCTCAAAAGTAGTTATCCAATCTTGCAACCAACTTGGCAAAACCTTTGATACACTATTCAGAAGATTCTTGATGAAATTGTAAACTAGATTATTCTCTGGTGACAGAAAGGATCCGGGAACTCCAGGTGTATAAGTGCCCGTGTATATTTCATCAGTCATTCCGCCCTTGAAGTATCCTTTTCCTTCATGCCAAATTTTAAATGTTATATCTACGGAACTCCAAAAGTTAGAATTAACTGCATAGTTATTGCTGATCATTCTTGTGGCGCCATCCATACCATTCTTATAAATCTCCACAAGAACTGCGGTGCTGTTCACTTTTGAAACATAAATGTCGTAGGTGTCACGCCAATTTACATTAAAATCTGTGGGATCCCGCACATACTTTGCTACCCAAAATTCCCACCAATTCGCCGTGAACGCTGAACTATTCACGTTTGAACCCGCATAAAACCACATATTATCAAACAAGCCGCCCCAGTTCTTAACATCCTCACATGATATGCTAACGTAAATGTTGCTGATGTTCCATACCATTTGCACTTTCTTGAGTGTTTGAATGTCATACCAGTCGCGCGTGTTGACAAGCCAACTAAAGTTTATTATGGCATGGTACCCTGCAAAATCAGTTACGTTAAGATATTGCCAAATTGCTGATCCGCCCTCTTGTCCCGGAACTCCCTGCCAACTAGTGCGATCGCAAGCTGTCCATGATCCAGTTTGACTAAGCTGCTGCCAATCAGCAAAACATGGAGAAATCAATAAAAGAAGACATAAAAGAATCAAGGCAACAGAATATTTCGTCTTCATTATTTTACCTCTTTCGGATTTATTGCAAACTCAGCTTTCGCATCTGGCAATCGTTGCGAAAAGAAACTGAGAACGTTCCAGTCATCAGAAAGAATCTTCACGATTTTATTTTCTTTTTTGGCATACTTCCGTAGTTTAGCTGTAAATTTGAGAAAAGTTAAGGCGTTCCAAGAACTAGCTTCTATGGTTTTCTGTTCACCATTTGATAATTGGATTATTGCGGCAATGTACATGGCACTTTCTCCTTTCCATTGTTGTTCTTAACATCTTCAAGAAGTATGATGATGTAATTGTTTACGCTCCGTTTTTCTTTGAGTGCCTCTTCTTTGATCCATTTCGCAAGAGCATGCGGTAAATGCAAGCTAACCCTTTCGTAAGGTTCCATAGTTACTTTTACGTATGTAAAGCAAATTTAAGCATTGTTATGCAAAATGCTTAACAAAATTAAAGAATATGCTTTAGAAACATATATTTTTGTAAGGAGACAAAAAAGAATGACAGACGATATGACAAGTGCCATCACCACTTGGTTGCCAGTGATAATCCAGTTCGCCATGCTCGGCATGGTCTTTGGATTACTGAAGAAATTCGGCAAGTTTTAAGGAGGTTCTCTCAAGTGCAACGGAGAACCTTACTAATGGAAGTCGCTATTCTAACGCTTTTCATAGCTTGCTTTTCCGCTTCCGTCTATGCATCGTATAGCACAAGCATAATCTACAGCAAATTCAACTCAATCAGTTGGTACACTGAAACGCTCGACAGAAACTATACAAGCGTAACTATAGACATTATACCCCATCTAACATTCAACCAAACCGGAACGCCCGCCGCTAAAGTTGCCTTCATGAATGAAACAACAACTGTGAAAGGCATAATCGTACTTTTCTACAAGGACAACACAGAAAAAGTCTATCTTGCTGATGGAGTCACTGAAGTGCAGATTGCAACGGGAACATGGACAGCGGGCAACATAACACGTATTGTTCTCGGAAGCCAAAAAGTAACCATTATCGATCATTATGGAGTCGAAGCTTCAGAAACCACAATTCTTGATGGATTCAGTTTTGATCAGGAATTCGCAAATGTGAGAGCTAAAGGCGCCACAGAATACACGGCAACAGATGGATACATGCAAGTTGACGTCGACGCTGGCACTGCAGGCATGTCAAGTTCAATCACAGAGTGGATGCCTACATTAATTGAGCTTATGATGCTTGGAATGGCAATAGGTTTGATCAGCAAATTGGGCGGCAAATGGTGATGCCCACTGAACAAAAAAGCTTTCTCATCCCTCCTTTTTCTACTCTTGTTTGCACTTCTAAGTTTTATTCCAGTTCACGCTTCAACTTCCGTGCAAGTTGGAGTTTACTATTACGTCTGGTACGATCCCTCAACTCCTGTAAGCTGGGAATATCCCAAAATTCATGACAAACCACTTTTAGGATTTTACAACAGTTCTGATCCAAATGTGATCAAACAACATTTTGCTTGGATGAGCGAATTACACATTGATTTTGCGATCCTCAGTTGGTGGGGAATAAACCATTTCACGGATAATGCTTCTAAACAAGTTTTTGCCACGGCAAAAGGCAACATTACAAACGTAAAACTCTGCATCATAATAGAACCCTACAATGAAACAGCAAACGGATACAATTATACGGAGCTCTACAATCATATGTACTCTGAGTTTGTTGAACCTTATCCAACAGTTTATTATAGCTATGGACATTACGATGCTTATGGAACATTCTTCTATAAGCCTCTTCTACTCTTCTTCAATGGCGTCTATTTAACGCCCAACGGAGATTTCCCACAAGATGACAGATTCACGATTCTTGTTGTGGGCCATGGCGATTATGCAAATTGGATCTACGAAGATGTCAGAAAAACTTATGGATATTACGATTGGCCTAATCCGCCTATTCCAAGAGAGAGGCAAGTTTCTATTCTGCCCAGATTCGATGATTATTATGTCAGATCTCCAAACTGCACGATAGATTCGAAACTTGAATGGCTTTATGATAGTCAATGGGCAAGAGCTTTAGATTACAATAAAAAAGGCAAAATTAATGTCATCACAATCGCAACGTGGAATGAGTATCCAGAACGCACGGCCATAGAACCGCACTACGATAGCACAGCTGCGAATCGGGATCCCTACTTTCTCTATAACAAAACACTCAGTTACATTGCTGAATTGAAGGGCATCAGCACAGCATCTGCAGGTTTATGGTATAATAATCCTCGCAGTTACGCCATAATCTGTGGCGTAGTCATATTCATTGCAATAATTGGGAAGTGGATGTATGATAAAATCTAAAATCTTTACAAGTTTGTTGATAGTTTCCATACTCCTTGGAACTTTAATGATTTGGAAGATTCCAGAAGCAAATGCGAGTGAGTACACGCTTGGTGATTTGGAGCAGCAAATAACTGATGCTCTCGATTGGCTTGACCGCATGGTATACATAGAAATTAATTCTACACATGCAGTTGCAACAGATACGCCGCAATTGAGTTTTAGAGTTAAGCATAGTGATGGGAAATGGACTATTTCAGGGAAGACCAGAGAAGAAAATTTGCCCAATGGAGCGGATATGATAAAGGGATGGGCATATGTAGAAGATGCTTCAGATCGAGGAGTAATCACAAGTTATGTTGACAAGGCTTCAATGCTTTACAAATGGGATTTGGACGATGATGGAAATTATAACAATTTACTCTTGTACGTTGAATACGCCACGATTAATGATAGTTGGACTCAACTTTATGGCAAAGTAGACAGCTTCTCCGGAGAGCAGAGCATAACTTATGATCTTTATCTTGAAACTGACAAACTCATTTCAACCATTGCAAAAGATAAAACTTTCACCAGAACTAAGGAATGGGGATGGCCAGGATCTCGCTACACTATAAGGCCGACAGTGAAAGGCTTGGCGGATCTTTACTATAATTTGGCAACTATTTCTTATCCATGGCTTGGCGGCCAGACATATGCAGAATATCGAGATGTAGACTATGCGGATCGTGCATTGAAACTTTATCGTACATGGTATGGCAGCGGATACATCATTGACCGTTTTGATGGGCAATATGGAACCTGCGCATTGAGCAGGCCCTTTCCAGAGATAGCAAAATACAATGGAACATCAATTCCGCCTAATCCTGACTTAATACTTGAACCTACATGGAATGCTCTCCTTGACCAGTATGAAATATATTACACTAATTCGCCCTTAGCAAACTGGTACAATTACAGCAATGCACCATCGCCCACATATGGAATAAACAATGTTCTAAGATTTGTAACAGTCTCACGGCATGTGATGCCAGAAAATGAAGAATGGCCTCGCGTTCCATTTCAATGTACAGATTCAAGCTTTATTTTTCCCTACAAAAGTAGAACAGGTTTTGAATGGGCAAGAAACGCTTACATTGCTAATGGCATGGCCTATGATCTCATAAACTATAATGGATATTCTCTTGTGATCCCCGGCCCTGAAGGTGATGTATGTCTCGGATATGGACCAGACTGTGCCAGCATCCGCGCTTGTGAGGACATGTACAAATACGGTAAAGACATTCCCTATGGATTAACTACATTAAAAACAGAATTCATTGATTCATCATTATCTGTGTGGGATGGCAATGGATTTGGATATGTTCTTCCTTCGGTTGGCACCGCACTTGGGACTCTCACAATACCTGTTCCCATGGCATTCGCAGCTTATGGAACTCACAACACAGCAACTTTTGGCAATGCCTTAGTCCAATATTACAAGATTACGGGCGATGAATACTATGCCACAAAAGCGGACGAAGTCGTGGGCGTTTTAACAATGATTCAGAATAAACTTGGTAAATCCGTTGAATCCAGAAATCGCAACCAAGAATTTTATAGGGCGGAATATGTGGGGTCGTTTTTGCCTGGTTATGGAGTTGCCTACAGCTTTGGACAACAAGATGTATACACGACTGATTGGGTAGATTGGATCTATGGGGGGTTGAAGCTTTTCGGCATTTTTGAGGAAGACCCTCAACCGTTGACTTATCCATGTTTGGGCAACGCTGAAGTGACAATTCCGTCTGTTTGGACAATGATTGAATACCGAACTTTGAACCGCATTCCAAAAGTGCCTGACGTCCCAGATTATGTATTGCCCTTAAACAATGTTGTTGTTTACACTGATCATGGAGGAAGTTACGGAGGCGATGGTTCCACAGAAATATGCAATGACGCAGTCGCCACAAAAATAGGTGGTGCTACGGGAAATCTTTGGAAATACGTGGGCAACATTAACAGATTCCGCATGACAGCTGTCGCTGCTGTCATTCAACAAGCTTGGGCAACAATAGAATATGATTGGAATTTCACTTTAACTCAACCTGTTACAAATTGGAGAACAAAACTTTACTTCACAACACCATATCTTCAAGGGTCTGGCGGCAATTCTTTAGGTGTATGGGTAGAATTGTACAATTCCAAGGGAACTTTGGTGGTCAGCGAATCAAAAATACCGCTGAATGGATACGCTGAAACATCCGGTTTTGGAAAAATGTTCTTTTATAATAACTTGACATGTTTATATGGTACACTTCCAGCTGGAACTTACACTATTAAATTGAAGTTTAAATGTCATGCTGGGTATGGACAACTATATTTGGGTTATCAGTATTGCACTATTACTGGTGATGTCTGGAAATGCTTACCTATGGGACTGGAATGTTTCGGATACGATTGCGACCCAGCATATGCACCACCCATCATAACTTACAATCTGAACATTCAATCAGTTGGACCAGGTTCTACATCTCCATCTGGCCTTCAAAACTACGCGGAAGGCACAACTGCCACTATCACCGCTACACCAAATAGTGGAAAATACTTCTGGAATTGGAACGTAAATAACACTAGATTAGGGTATTCCCACAACTACTTCACCGCTAATCCAATGTATTTGTATATGGACCACGATTACAATTTGACAGCTTATTTTGGTGACACTTCAGAACCTCCACCGCCTTACAGACAACTAACAATATATGTTGGCACATCATTTGGAACTACATCCCCATCACCTGGAAATCACAGTTATGCTCAGGGTACACTAGTGACGGCAACAGCTATTCCATACAGTGGGTATGTATTCAAAGGATGGCGTTTAGACAGCTCTTACTATACATCTAATTCTATTTCAATAACAATGGACACAGACCATTTCCTTGTGGCATTTTTCCAAGGCACAACTATTTACTTTACGATATATAATAGCTTAACTAATGTACAATTGCTAGATGGAGTAACAATTTCCTGCTGGCAAAGTGGCGGTTGGAAACAAATAGGCACGGTTGTAATTGGTGGTTACATTGCAACACTACCATATAGCTTCCCAGCTGGAATATACGATTTTAAGTTTGACAAATCTGAATATTATACAATATATGCTTATTCAGTAACAATCCCATCCGCAACAGTTTACTTCTTCCCAACGGTATATATGGACCCAATAGGTTATAGTGGTGGCGGTGGCGGTGGACATTACTATCCTAAGTCATCATTAATAATATTCTATGCCACAATTCCTTATTCAGGAACTTACACTCAAGTCTATTGGATTGATCCGCAAGGTTTAATCTATGTGGAACCATACTTCAATACCACTGCGACAATCAAGATTATAGTTCATTATGAAACCAACTATTTTCCAGTAGTAGAAATTGAGGCGAATAATGTTGCCTATGTCAAATTCAACATCACAGAGTTCTATCAGGCTTATGCAGGCGAGAGCTACAAACAGAAATTGGATACTAACCATTGGACAGGATTTCATGTTCAGTCAGATCGGCATCTTCTTTTAGAAGTGACAGGATTTCCATATAAGCCCCTGCAAGTTTTCCATTGTGATAATGATGGCGAAGTTACAGAACTTGAAGATTGGAACTGGATCCCGGGCGATAGCGCAATTTTGCTGGATAAGTTTTCAACAGTCTCTTTGACTTTCGGAGAACCTCCTAATATGATTGGGATCTGGATACCTGTCCTTGTTAGTCTAATGATGGTGCTAGTTGCCCTTGAATTAATCAAAAGGTACATGAACATATAATGAAAGGGAGGGACGCAAAAAATGGAAATGAGCAAAACAAAATTCATCCTCGCCTTAATACTATGTTGTGTAATAGCTTTCAGTAGTGGCTATGTAATACAGAACGTAAGCATAAGCAAACCCACGGGGCATCTTGTCGGAAATATATTCGTAACAATAGAGGAACCTATGGGGATTCACGATTTTCTAAACCCTCACAACTTAATAACCAATATTGGAGATAACCAAACTGGAATACGCGTTTCAACAAACGGAACTTATGTAGAAGCAAGATGGATAAGTCTGGGCAATGCAACACCCGCATATACTTTAACAAAGCTAACTACCGAGGCGACTACGCTCGGAGCAACAAGAAAATTGGGAACGTTTGTGGCATACTTAACATCTGGTTCTGCACCGACTGGGGGAAATTATGCTTTTAACATTACAGCTAAATTCTACTTTACTGGAGATATCACACTTAATTGTGCAGGTGCTCAATGGAGTGCAACAAGTGGAAGCGACAACAATCTATATGCATGTGCATCCATCACGCAAACAGCATTTCATAATCTTTGGAACATGACGATACTGTGGAATTTCATATACGTTAGAAGCTAGGCGATGTAAATGAAACGCAAATTCCTTTCTTTATTTGTTATTCTATTTCTAGTTGTTAGTTATTTCTCTGTTTTGCAGTTTATTCCAAGTGTAAATGCTACAGCATCAAACACCATTACTGTTTTAAATGATTATGCCCATTTGATTAAACACAATGAAAACAATTACACTCTTTATAGCAGTTCAATTGCTATCAATGTTGTCTGGAATGGCACATATGCTTATTGTATGCTGTTAAACAATACTGTGCCTGAACCTTGGAACACTTATCCTATAAGCTATTGGACTATGTGGCATTTTGAATTTCTTGGTGCTGGTAGTAAATGGAAAGAAGATGTTCCATGGCAAGTAGAATTTTCTAATGCAGTTGAAAATAAAACTGGAGCATATCTTACAGAAACATTGAACCTAATAACAACTGGAAGTATTGTTCAGATAACATATAAAGTTTTAGTTGGTTCAGGAAAACTAAAATGGGATATCAGATTCATTAGTGGACTAACTAAAACATGGAACATTCGGTACAGATTAGATTCAATTCCAAGCCAACATTTGAACAAAGAAGCTGTAAAACAAATATTCTTTACTTATTCTGAATTTTATAACCTTACATTCTTTTATGATGATGTTCCAATAAAATATCCTATTTCAGACATTTATGATGAAGGAAACCATAGATTTTATTTTGACATCAATGTTGGTTCCCTTACAGTTGGACAAATAGTTGTCATTGACCCATCTATAATTGCTACGTCTGAATTAGCTGCTGCTGTTTCTCTTCCAAATCAAAGAAAGATTTTCTATGCTGCAGGCTTACATTGGGCAATCATAACAGGTAAGTATTACACGAGTCCAGACGGTATCACATGGACATATAGAGAGACTATATCAGGTTCTTCTGGTGAAAGTGAATGCATTTGGTTTGATGGTAGTTATTTAAATTATGTGTACATATACGGGTATGCGATATGGTGGGACCAATATTTGCCAAATGCAAATGGCATTTTAACTTTCCAAAATAGCAAGGTGGTTGTAGTTCCTTATGAAGACGACAATGGCAATAGTCCTGCAACGACTTCTTACAAAGTTCAATTAGCATTGTATAATGCTGCAACAAGTTATCCTAACATTTTCACTATCAGCCCTAGGTCATATGGTGGAGGTTATGAAGACTATACAACTGAAGTACATACAGACGCATATGCTGCCACGAACAAGTTTGTGTTTAATCCATATCAAACAGTTACTACCCCTGTAGGAACAACGCTTCCAACAACAATACAGAAGAAGGGCTGGAAGTTTGCAGGCGATTATTCAAATAAAATCAGTTTTCTTGAATATTACTTGCAAATGAAAGTTAAAGTGAAAAATCCAACTGCCGTAGTTCACGCTGGAAATTTGTATGCCAGATTGTGGCGTTCTCCAAATGAAAATTTATCTAACGCAGTTGCTTTAACTCCTTGGTGTTACAATCTTGTATCTTTTAATGGGACGGCAGGGCAGACCGTAGTTGCTAACATAATTCTTGATTTAACAAAAGGTGTGGGTGACGCTTGGGCTATCCATAGCAATTGTTTTTACATTGAACTTTTATGGGATGTCACGACAGCAGGGGCAAATGGACGAGTTCAAGTTGAAGGTTTAACAGCTTCATACATGAATTTAGACACTCTTTATTTTCGTCCACACGTTTACATGTCAATAGGAATAACTGGTTTAGCAATTTCGTTCGTAAGACAAAATGGATATAGTTATTACCCTTATGTTCTATTGAATGGACAATTAGGGTTTCGTAGTGAAGACTTTAGAAAATTGAGTGTAACATGGGACTCCAGTTGGGACACAAATATTGTGCCATTAACAGGTGCTAACATTTACGTTTTATATTCCAGAAGTTATGTTTATGGTCAGGCATATATCAGTGGGACATGGGGAAGTCAAGAAACGCCAACCACTTCTGGACTTGCTCAAAAAAGAGTTTCTGCCATAGGAGATGGCGGAGATGTTTACATTGCGCTGTTGAAGTCTTCGGTAAATGATATTTTTGTTGTAAAGCGAACAGGCGCTACAGGCACATGGGGTAGTGAAGTTACAATTCAAGCTTCAACAACATCAACAAGTATTCCAGCCATGACTTTGCAGTCCTCTGGAGTGTTCAAGGTATTTTGGGCTGCGACAAATCACATCTATTATAAAACAGTAACGAATATGGTGCCTGACGCAAACCCAACCGACTGGATTAATGAGTCAACAGAAACTATAACATACAATTACGACATCACCACTTTTGCGAGTACCTATAGCAACATTATCGCTATCATGTATGAAACTAAAACTGTAGCTCCATATAATGTGAAATTTGCATTATTTTTATTAGCTCAAGAACTCAGTTTCACCTTTACAGAAACAATGAAGCCTTCTGCAACTTTATATCAATGGCAAGAGCATAGCTATATCTTTCAGCAAACTATAACTTCCTCTGAAACTGTAATATATTGGCAAGAATATGGATATGTATTAATCGAAACAATAACTCCTTCTGATATTCTAAATCTTTGGCAAGAACAATTTTATTTGTTTTCTGAATCAATAAATCCCTCTGCTACACTTACGCATGGAATAGAAATGCTATTTACATTCTTTGAATACACATTCACAGAAACACTAAGGCTTTCTGGACGCACTGCAAACTGGATTTTTAAACCTCCGTTCATAATACCACCCTTTAAACCGCCCACTCTTCCAGCGCCTCAACCGCCAATCTCACTCTTATTAATCATTCCTATTGCGATCGCAATCGCCCTAATCGTCTTCTCAAAAAGATAGAGATCTCTTTTTCCTTAAATTTGTAGAATATTAGAAAACTATACGAAATAAGATAGTAAGCTGTTGTAATTAGAATAGGCGGCGACATCCATCCTATATTTGATGAAGGATACGGACTATAAGTCATACCCATAACAAATGAAATGGGAGCGAATAAAAGGCAAATTGTAAAAGTTAGAAAAGCATCCAAAGCTCCGAGAGGCGGATGACCAAGTTTGGACATAAACATGGAGCAACCAATAACACCAGGAATCACATAAATTAACAATGCCGCAATTACAAATTTATTCATTAACCATTCAAGCATTAATTGCGCCTAAGAGAAAAATGAGGCGTTTCCGAAACAAAAACTTTGCGTTTTTTATATATGATTTGTTAAGGTTTGTTAATGATTGTTATTACATATATAGTCTATTTATTTAGTTTAGTTTCATAACTAACATAACAATCAATCATCAAAGAAAAAAAATTAATAGTTAAGCTTCAGGGCGGCTTGTCCCCCTCGCCTAAAATCCACTTTTGCCAGCGTGGAAGCCATTGCATGATGCGTCTCCATTGAAGAGCTCTTGAGATTTTGCGTGTTTGGTCTGGCATTTTTCTGTAGTCTATATGGCGTAAGATTTCAAGTCTTTCAGCGTTTTTAATGATTTTTTGGATCCAGCTGGTACTTCTGTGAAAACCCTTTGATATGATGCTCTCTGAATATCCTTGGCGCCTAAATTTTATTATTGCGGCTGCTTCTCTGGGCAATGTTTGTATTCTCATTTTTGTTTCTGCAACTCCTTTTTCAGTTTTTTAATTTCCTCTTGGATACTATTCAAGGCGCTAATTGTTGCTCCAATACCTACGGCAACATGCTTTCATTCCTCAGTCTCTAACTCTTTTTCCTCAACAGAAATCCGATCAGTTAGAACTCGTTTGAATAGTTGCCCTCTTCGTTTCTGAGCATCTACATAGTTTACGAAAGCTCGTGCCTTTGCATATTTTTTGCGTAGACTATACAAAAGGTTATAAGCGGTTTTTCTACTCATACCAATTTTTTCTGCAGCCTCTACTATAGAAACAGAGTCGATCATGGCTGCTAAAAGTTTCTTCTGTGGTTTTGAAAGGACACGGATTACTGTTTTTTCATTCATGCTTAGTTTCTCCATTCTTTATACTTATGATTTCATAAAGGAATATTATGCATGGATTCTTAAACATGGGTAAAGTCCGATGGAAACAATGAACATGTTTAGCAAAACTACTCTGAATTAGTCTACACAAAATACTCAAAAACAGCTACATCTCCTTGACTTTGATTTTGACTTTAGAAGGCAAACGGTATCCGCTGCCCTCTTGGATCAGTTGGCCTTCACGGCACATGACCATGAGTGTTCCGCCGAGGCTTCTGTTTGGAATTTGCCATCCATATTCAGCGGCTTCTTTTTGTAGTTCAGCACTTGTGAAAATCGGAATTGTAGCTGAGTCTTTTTTGAGAGTTCTTTCGTGAAGTTGTATTGCGGAGTACATGACTTTGCCGCTTGGGTTCTCTGTGGTCATGCTGATTTCTTTTGGCGCCTTATTTTCCACGGAAACTTCGTTTAATGATGTTTCTAAACTGATTTTGCTATCGCCCTTTTGTAGTTCTGCCTTCCCAATTTGGTCATAGATATTCTGAATGTTTAAGACACGTCTTAGGGCACTCTGTAAATCGTTAAAATCTGTAATAGATTGCTGGTCCTCTTCATGTTGTTTTTCAAGATCATGTCTAACCTCTTCGACAAACTTTACTCGTCTTTCAAGATCACTCGTTTCTTCATTTACGCATTTCTTTACTTCATTCTCGAAAACAGCTTTCCATTCGTCAAACTCTTTCTTTAATTCATCATACTTTTGTTTCCAAACCAAATCATCACTCTCCATGACTTTGACTTTCAAAAACTCATCTCTAATGCTTTCTGGGGATCGTTTACCGAGAGCAACCTCTCTACCAACTTCCTCTGGAACGCCAACGGGCAACACGTAAACCTTCTTAACATCGTTGCCAATAGCAGCGTAAAAATGCCCCAAGGGCAACGTCTGGATCTCTTCAGCTGGAACCTTCATGCCTAGCAGCTGCTTGAGGATCCTCTCTACCTCATGCGCTTCTTTCATACGACCCAAGATCCAGTTGTCACATTGCCTCAGCGGTGTCTTGTCGATTCCGCCGATGTCTTGACTGTCAAGCCACAAATAGTTGCCCAGGGCAGCGCCTTTGCGAATAAACTGTTGGGCAACCCATTTGACTGGTGTCATTTTGCCCTGGGGAATTGTTTCCCAAGCCTCTGGAATAATGACTATAACATGGTCCAAATTGGCGAAGGCATATTCAATCGTGCTGGCAATGACGATGTGCTGTGTCTCCAAGCGCATGCCGCTAAGGTCCATGACGTTGATGCCTTCGCTCAACTCGAGCGTATCCGTGAAAGTCCACTTGTCAAGCTCTGGAATCACAATATCTAAGTAAGCATCAAGCTTCTCATAGACAGACCGCATGAACATACTTTTATCGGTCTTCGCCAAGCCTCGAGCTGCAAGCTGAATTTCTTTCAGATCCTTGCGACCCCTGCAAACTTTCATGATGGCGTAGCGCATTCCAGGTTCGTACTTGACTTTTTCGCCAAGAGCAACGTTTACAAGACCTTCGACAAACTGCCAGTCAGACCTTGGACGGTAAAACGGTATAACGGTATTGTACTTTGTGAAGCCACTTTCTCCACGTTTGACAATGAATGCTATGGCCTTGAGGCCTGATCTGCTGATTAGGGCCTCGAGTGTTGTTGTTTTGCCGCTGAGTTGTGTCATTCCAAAAATGGCAAGATGGTGTAGGGGCAGGTAAACGGGATCTGCAGAACCGATTTCAAAACCTAACAAAATACGATCAGTCAAGTAGAAGCCTCCCCTTTCTTTCTGCCCTCGTTAAGAGCAACCAGAAACTTTGTAAGGTCCTGAAAACATCCAGAATTGAATACCGCGACATCCATGGAGAAGAAGCAGTATTGCCTCCAAGGTGCGAACCATTTAACTGTTCCAAGTCTATCTTCTTGATGAGCAGAAAAAATGCCATAAACCGCCGTTTTGGGCTTAGTCTCGACTAGACGAGCAACCATGTACTTGCCAAGTTGGATTTCAGCAGAACTCAACATTTTTCACCTTTTATTTTTATGATAACGAAAAGGGTTCTAATCATGCAAACGAGGCAGTTGGGTTCATAATAGCATTGTTTGCGGTTTTTGCCATGATAAATCCAATTCAACATGGGTTCGCTCCTTCCTTTTCTTCTCCTTCATCCCATTCATCATCAAAATAGTCGTGAGCTTCTTCATAATCATAGGAACGAGTGCAATGTTCACAATCTTTCCCACGGTTACGGCATTTTTTTGAAACATCGCAATATTCGTAATCTCCATTCATGCTTTGATTCCTTCCAACCCAAGTTTCACGCGGATTAAACTGTCAATAAGACGATCCAACTCTCTCGTGCCCAAGTAAAACTCCACAAAAGTAATCCATTTGTTAGGATCGCTTTTTGAATATAGAATGTTCTCAGTATGATAGTCTCCCTTAATGTAAAATGCGATTTGAGGATAAGGCGCCATTTTGCATCCTGGTTCAAGCTTAACTGTTATTGTTGGATTTTCCTTTTTCGTAATACGGTCACTAACAACTATGAAAGCATTGGACCCGGCGAAAGCGCGTATTGGATAGCATTTGCAAGCATCAAGCGGAATTTCTGCAAAGACAACGCCTGGCAACAGTTTTTTGTTTGGATAGGCGTTTTGTTTGGGAGAAAGGAGATAGTTAGGCACTGCGGTGAAAGCGGAATGTGGGTCTTCCTGGCGGATCTTGGGTCTAAGATCCGACTCTCTACTATTTGTGCAACCAGGTTGAAGGTGAATATCCGTGTGAGAGAGGCCCATTTGTTCCTTTCACTTCCCCAAAACGCCTACCCCGATTTCTTCAAATTCAGTTAGGTTGATGCTGCTGCATTTTGCAGAATAACATCCGCAAGTAAGGACCGTAGTTTGATCATCATAGATGACTGGTTTTCCGCAGCAGCTGCAGGGCCATTTACGCTTGTACTTTGCCACCTTTATACTCCTCCATTCCTTCGCAAACACGATCTGCCTTGGCCAGATTCATTGCAATTTGAAAGTGATATTTGTTGCAGAGGCCCATGTTTCCAGCGATTTTCTCGAATTCGGGACATTGCTTACAAGTTTTCTTAGGCATTTTTGGAATCCTCCTCCTCAACCATGAAAACTGGATGCCTATGGATTCCATGCCTTTGATGTCCTCGTTTGCATTCGTAAAATTTGACTTTACCATCCTTACTCTGATGAACAAGCTTTGTGGGGCCCTTACATTTTGGACATTTGAAATCCATTATGCTTTTCCCACCTTTTTGCGGCCCACTGTTGTGCCATTCTTGAAAGTCCAATAGAATGTTCCTTCACGATTCAGCTTGCCCCCATGCCCAGCGAGGTCCTGAAGCATCGCCTTGAAATCCATGTTGTTGACATCTTCGCTTATTTGATAAGGGCCTTTTTCGCCTTGTTTGTCTGTCCAACCTATTTTTTCTGGATTCCATGGGTATTTGATTTCTGAGGGTTTAGCGCCTAGATTGTGTTTTAGGTTAACGCATGCTGCTTCGATTGCGTTGCAGAAGTCGATTATGGCTTCTTTTGATGCATTTTCAGTCATGGTTTTGTTCCCTTCATTGAATAAATGTAGAGTTCTGATCCTTCTACTCCACTGATCCTAACCCAAAAGAGATCCTTGCTGTAGGAGAGGATCCTTTTTTCTGTATTCACCAGAACAGCTTTATGACTGGCATTTTTGTCAATAGTCCATTCTTTCATGATTTCGGTCTCTCCTTAGGTTGAACCGTTAGATATGCGCAAACTTTGCCGTAGTCAATGCAATTTCTGTTGTAACATCCTTCTCTGCTTCGACAGTAAAAGTCAAATTCAAGCTTAATTTTCGTCATGCTTTAGCTCCTTCATCGATATGGCGTTGTTTCGTTCCAACATCATCATCCCATTTTTTTGAAGTGTTTACGCTTGGTTCTTGTCATTAGGACCAGCTCGCTTTTTTCCAGAAGCCAAAATGGAGACAAATTAGAAATGCTCGGTGAAAATCTTCACGGTAAAGTTCCCTTTCATATTGAAAGTCTAGGGATACGCCTTTGACTGCTTGTTTTATTCCTTCAGAATTTGCTTTGTAAACTTGCGCTAGAATACTCGCCATACCTAAGCTTCCTTGATTTTCTCAACCTTGATTATTTTCCATGAAGAAAGAACGTGTCTAAGCAATGTATCGAGTTGATGCACCGCTTGCCATTCTGTATCTGCATAATCTATTTCATATTCAATAGTAATTTTGAACTTCATTGTCTAAGCCTCTTTCTGAATTAGGTTCTGCAAGAATTTGGAGAGCTCTTCTTTTGTTTTAGATGATGCTTTGTGGGTTTTGCTTATGAAACCATGATCGTATTGGATTAAGTAGCTTTCATCTTCTAATTGTTTAATGCGAATGTTCAATTGCATTTTCTAAGCCACCTTTGCGTTATCGAACAAGCCGAAAATCTGCTGTATTTGATGTCGATACAAATAAACTGCATTTCCACCTTTAGAAAAGAGCAGACGGCTTTGGTCAACCCATCCGACAAGATATCCTTTGCGATCTAAAAGTTTCAGATATTCTTTCTCGGTTAATTCCTTGATTTTTCCATTTGATAGGATATGGAACATTTTGGTGGTTTCTAATCCCATGCCCTTGGTCTCCTATTGGCATTTTTGCCGTTGGGCATCGGCGAGTTCTTTGAAGACTTTTTGTAGGGCGTATTCGATTAGTCCGCTGCGGTTGTTGACTCCCGGGATTAAGCGTTTTGTTACGATTTCGTCTGCTTTTTTGATGACTTCTCGTTTGAGAGAGATAGATCTAACGACGATGTCTGAATCTGACAAAACGCCTAACTCTCCTCTTTTAATGTCGTTTGGGGATTGGGTCCAATAGAAACGTTGATTGCGCTTCCAAAAGGATATTGCTCTATGATGGCGGAATCCGTGTCTGTCAAAACTTCTCTTTTGCCTTTTTTAACTCGTTCAGTTTTTGAGCGTCCTGCAACCTCAAAAATGGCATCGGGCAATCGCTTAACTCTCCTTTTCGATTTTCTCAAAATTTCTAACAAACTCTGAAATTATCGCAGTTAATTCCGCATCGTCTTTTGCAACAAACCGTTTTGGAATACATTGCCAAAAACCGTCATAGATTCTTATGTAGAACCCGTTTTTGCATTTCTTAATTTTTATGTCGAGAACATAATCCATCTAAACAGTCTCCTTTTGAATTTGGAGGAAAAACCGTCTCAATGCATCTTTGACAACTTCTGTTCTGCTGCTGTATCCATGAATTCCAACAAGCTTGTCAATTTCGTCAATGATGCCTTTCGGAAGTTTTATTGTCACATATTCAATTCGGTTTTTATTAGTCAAATATTACACACCTATTTCCTTCTCTTTGCTATGATTTGCCTATTTAACACTTGTGGAATAGATTACTAATAAATTTCCTAACTTGGTCAATCTTCAGTTTGACACAAATCGTTAAATATTCAAGTTAATAATGTATTACTCAATGTGAGTTATGATGAGAAAAAAAAGACAGAAAGAACCTGGGACACCTCATGTAACAGTGAAAATTCCAAAAGAATTAATCATGGATATGGATAGACTAATCGGATCGCACGGTTTTAGAAGCCGAGGAGAAATCGCAAAAGAAGCCATAAGGCAGTTGCTAAACTCGTATCAAAATATCTTGCCGATCTTCGAAGTGCTTAATCATGATCAGAACGGGGTTAAAGTCTATGATAGAGAACAGCATCGAGTAGCTGATGTTATTTTCAAACCAGAAGGAATAAGATGCTTATTATGCGAATCGGACATTTGCCCTCACATAAACTTTGTTTTTCAGCAACCAACCGTTAGAGAAATTCTACGAAAGAAGCGCTTGGAAGGTTGGAAGATTCCAGACTTTTAGGAAATGTTTGCGTAATAGATTACACAAGCGTTAAATATGTCTTGTGCATACAAATATGCATCGTGAAACAAAATGAAATTTAGGAATATTATCGCGAGTTTTTACTTTATCTTCATAATCATGACATTGGCATTTAACTCTACTTTTGGTTTACTATTTGGAGCTTGGAACTTGATTCCAGCAATACCCGTTTTGACACTAATTGCAGCAAATGCTTCAATCTTAATATGGGCAATTATTCCAGAGGAAAAACAAAAGAGAAGTGAACAACATGATTGACTTCAGCAATATTCCACATGACGTTTTAACCGCATGGATCTTCTGGTTGCTAATCATAGTTTTGATTCTTCTCATAATTGACATAGTTTTGCATCTAAGCGAGGCATTATAAAAATGACAACAGAAATCATGTTTAAGAATGGTAAATGCGAAAGCTTCAAAGCGATAAGAATTAAGCGTTGGGATTCTGGGTTCAGCATTAAGTGTATGAAGGGCAAGAAAACCATTGTTGGAAGACCATACTACGAGGATACATTACAGTTTGATTTGAAATCTTTCTGCGAAAATTGTAAGGAAGCGAAACCAACATGAAATTAAGATTGGAATTAATGATGTTTATTGACCAATCGCCATTTCCGCATAGATTTAAAGCTTGGTGTTATAGGAGACTGACTAAAAATGAAAACTAGAACAAGCATCCTCATCGATGAAGCCATTCTTAAGGAAGCTCAAGAATGCGGATTGAACATAAGCCAAACCTGCGAATACACACTAAAAGAAATAACCGCACTAATCAAATCAAAAGCTTGGTTTGGGCGCCAGACTCATAATCTGGAGAACAAAAGGGGCAAACGCCCATAGTCCAGAGGTCGCGGGCTCGAATCCCGCCCCCGGCACCAAAGCAACTCTTTTAAGTGTTAACTTTCCTT
>Ga0315282_10004934_pt1 | contig 22977 bp, 19 predicted proteins | sample YL17G07_20_MG_FD_203693 | JGI IMG/M metagenome (GOLD analysis project Ga0315282, IMG submission 203693) | Sediment microbial communities from Yellowstone Lake, YNP, Wyoming, USA - YL17G07_20 | ecosystem: Environmental > Aquatic > Freshwater > Lake > Sediment | place: USA: Wyoming | collected... | reverse complement strand
AGTCAGCGTGGCCGGCTCTTCGACTTTCTCTTCACCTTTCCCCTTTTCGGTCTGGGCAATTTGCGAAGGAGAAGACTGAATGCCCATCTCTGCTTCTATTTCTTCCTTGGTCGTGGAAGCTTTGGCGAATATGAGATCCTCGATTTCATCTGATGGTCGTGGAATGACGTGTGAGGATATCAGTTCTCCTACACGCTTTGCTGCTGCTGCCCCGGCATCAACTGCTGACCGGACGGCGGCAGTTTCACCAACGACTTTGACGGTGATGAGTGCAGCGTCGACTCGTTCTTTCCCGACCAGTCGGACATTCGCGGCCTTGACCATTGCATCCGCAGCTTCGATGGCTCCGACAAGGCCTTTGGTCTCAATAAGTCCTAATGCATACTCAAGCATGTGTACCTGCCAAAGGAACGAACACCTTCGAATGTTGTTTGCCTAACGAGAAAAAGGGAAGAAACTGAAAAACCTGCGAGTCTCTCACTTTGCGGCAGGTCGTTTCGGCAAGATCATTTCGACGTCACTATGTGGCCGTGGGATTACATGCACCGAGACGAGTTCGCCTACACGCTGTGCAGCTGCTGCGCCTGCATCCGTGGCTGCCTTTACGGCTCCCACATCTCCCCGAACCATCACGGTGACATAGCCACCGCCGATTGTCTCCTTCCCAATCAGTGTTACCTTCGCAGCTTTGACCATTGCATCTGCAGCTTCGATGGAACCGACGAGCCCTTTCGTTTCTACCATCCCAAGTGCATCAAGCGAGATGTCCGCCATAAGTTTTTCCTCCTGAGTATTGTCAATGCTTCAACAAACTTCGGGTGGCATGCTCCCGTAAATGCGCTGCAATATAAAGAAGACCCCAGTCAATGTCAATACTTTTCTGCCCTTTGGGCAGATTCGAGTGAGGTTCTAAGCAGGCAATGGCTGTAGACGCCGTGCGGTCACTTTGGAGGGAGCACCGTTGGGCTTTTCTCCAAAGCCATCATTGGGGAGATCTCATGCTGTGTAAGTGGCCGAACGGAGTTTGAACCTGAAGTACTCCAATGTCATCTTCAATCCGACACTTCGTGGGATCTTTGGCTCCCACTTAAGGACCGTACGTGCTTTGGTGATGTCAGGTTGGCGAACTTTTGGATCGTCCTCCGGGAGAGGTTTGTTGAGGATTTTACTTCTTCCCCCTGTGAGAGCAATAATCTCTTTGGCAAGGTTGAGCACTGAAATTTCATCCGGGTTGCCGAGGTTCATTGGGTCATTGTATTCACTCATCAGAAGTCTATAGATTCCTTCGACGAGATCATCGACGTAACAGATGCTGCGTGTTTGACTTCCATCACCAAACACTGTAACATCCTCGCCGCGAAGCGCTTGGGACATGAACGCTGGAATGGCTCGTCCGTCGTCAACTCTCATCTGTGGACCGTATGTATTAAAGATGCGCGCGATACAGGTATTGATGCCATGGTATCTGCGGTACGCCATCGTCATGGCCTCAGCGAAGCGTTTCGCCTCATCATACACGCCACGAACGCCGATTGGGTTAACGTTGCCCCAGTAATGTTCAGGCTGGGGATGGAGAAGCGGATCGCCGTAGATCTCCGAGGTTGATGCAAGCAGATACCGTGCACCCTTGGCTTTTGCCAAGCCGAGTGTCTTATGAGTGCCGAGGGAGCCGACTTTGAGCGTTTGGATGGGAAATCGCTGGTAATCCATCGGGCTCGCTGGAGATGCGAAGTGGAGAATGTAATCGACTTTTCCCTCGATGTAGATATATTCCGTTACGTTATAATGGATGAACTGGAAGTTCTTGTTCCCGATAAGGTGGCTGATGTTATCAATGCTTCCGGTGAGAAGATTGTCCATGCAAATAACTCTATGCCCCTCGTGAACGAGTCGATCACAAAGGTGCGAGCCAAGAAATCCAGCGCCACCCGTCACGATACTCACGCGTTGAAGAATAGTCACCATAGTTTAGTATGGAGATACGTGCTTGAAGAATGTGATGAAAGCAGTTTGGAAAACCAAGCGGGGTGTCGAGCGATTCTCAGTCTATCGCATTCAGTGAAATCCTTCTGCCAAATTCCTTCAAAGATCTCTGTGCCGCTTCAAGAACTTCAACCACTCTCAAGCCGTCCGCACCGTCCGTAAGAGGCACTTTGCCATTCCGGATGCAATCGACAAAGTGCTGGCATTCGAGTTTTAGCGGCTCGACCATTTTGATATAGGGGCTCACGACACTGCCACCGCGGATGGCAAGAGCTTCGCCGTACGAAGCGTATTCCTTTGGTGCTGTGAATCCTTTATCGTAGATCTTCACTTTTTCGGAGGGCTCCATATCATCAATCACGGCCATTTTCTTGCTTCCTACAATCGTTGCCTTTCGCATCTTGTGAGGATCGAGCCAGCTAACGTGCAGATGAGCCATCCGATTGTTTTCAAATTCAATATCGGCGAAGACAACATCCTCGATTCCCAGTTTGAGATAGGAATTCCCTCGAGCTGAGACAGCGAGAGCTTTGTCTCCGAGGTACATGAAGGCAGTAGTGATGTCGTGTGGCGCAAGGCTCAAGAGGGCGTTTTCTGTTTCCCGGTAGACTCCGAGATTGACGCGAGTAGAGTACATGTAATACACTTCACCCAACTCACCGCTCTCGATGATCTCGACAACCTTCTGGTACGCTGGATGATATCGCAGGAGATGTCCGACCATCACAATCTTCTTCCGCTGCGATGCGAGCTTGACAATCTGTTCTGCGTCGCTTGTCGTCATTGCCATGGGCTTTTCGACGAAAACGTGCTTTCCGGCGTTGAGGGTTAGGTTAACCAATCGGGCGTGCTCCGGCGACGGAGTCGCAATCACCACAGCTTCGATCTGTTCGTCCTTCAAGATGTCTTCGTGATTCGTGGTCAGCGTCGATTGTGGGTGTTCCGAGCGTACTTTCTCTAGTATCCCGGAATTCGCGTCGCAGACCGTCTTGACTCTTACCCTTTCCAATGAGGAGAAGTTCCGAAGGAGAGCTCTCCCCCAATTCCCAACGCCAATCTGTGCAATGATTACTGGGCGCATCATCGGTGTCGTTTGCCCGCTAATATAATGAAAATTAGTCAAATCCTACAGAAAAATCTGATAGCCCGTCGTCTTTGCCTAAGAAGAGCCAGATGAAGTGTGGGGTTCGACGTTTTTCTTCTTCATCGGGATGAGAGAATCTCTCCTCCGCCAGAGCTGGGGTATCACTCCCATCAGAACTAGCACGAGAGTGATTGCCCACCCGACGGAACTCACGGTCAGCCCGAGTGCATACGTTGCCGAATAGTATTTGAATTCAACAGGGTGCTTGCCTGCTGGGACGACGACCGAGCGAAGCACATAGTTCGTTTTGTAGATTTTGGTTTCCTTTCCGTCCACGTATGCTTTCCAACCAGGGGGATAATAGATCTCACTGAGCACGAGGAGAGAAGGCTTGTCGGAGAACGCCTCGAGTGTAATATCGTGAGCATGATAAGATGTAATCGTTACTGAGCTTGTGTCCGGCTTCACCGGAACTGGAAATGGCTCCTCCTCGAGGATTGCCTGCACTCGCGGGTTGAAGGATGAAGAGTTCAAGGAGTCAAAGACCTCAGTCTTGTTTCTCGCGACAAAAGCTTGGTTGACAAAGAACGCTCTCGGGAGGTAGGCCGGGTTCAAACTTGTTACAAGTCTCTTTGTCTGGTCAACATGAACTATCTTGAACTTATCCTCGGGTAATCTCCCAAGCGAGAGGAGATACTTTGCGTTCAACATGTTCGTCGTGTTCATGTTCAGTGGGAAACCCTTATCCCAGCCATTGTACATGCATGAATCAAGCATTTCCTGATAGATTTTGATTTTCGCTGGGCTGTATCCGCCAAGAGACTGAAGAAGGTGATTCATGTACGAATCCTCTTGGAACAGTTGGCCAAGAGGAAAAACCCGGTAGAGGGTAGTATCAGACTTCAAGAACTTCACGGTTTCGTCATCCTCGAGTTGCTGTTTGATAACAGCCTTCGGTTTTGGGTGGATGAAATTTCCATCAATGATGAGGAGATCAACGGTGAGGAGAGCCACCAGCGCACCCGAAAACAGTGTCGTCTTTACTTTACGATTCAGGTAGAGAAGAATCAGGCCGATCGCAGCACCGCTGAAGAGTGCAAACCGGACGTAGCCATTCCAGAGATATTCTCCCCTTTGGACTTCTGCTCCGCTCCAGAACAAGTCGAATCGAATTCTCTTGAACTGCTCAAGAACCTGTGCAGCACGCTCCCCGTATTGAGCCTGAAGTTGCGTTAGTTCTCCTTCTTTTTCAAACATGAATCCGGACAACGAATCGTAGAGAGTACCTTTGGCGAGAAAACCAAGGACAAGAATTGCGCCAATGATTACCAGGGCAACGAGGAAGCCTTTCTTCAGCTTCGCAATGTTGACCCCCGCCTCGTGCCGGTGAAGCTCGAGGAGGAACGTCATGCCGTACGCAGCAAGCAGTCCAAATGTGAACGGAATGAGATGAAGAATCATCACCGGTGTTCGGAACTTGTTGAAGTATGGCAAGTAGTTGAAGAGCAAGTCGTAAACAATTGGGAGATGCTTTCCGAACGAGACGAAAAACATAATTACAGAAAGCAGCGCAAGGAAAATTGTGACGCGGTTCCGACGGTAAACGAGAGCAAGAACTGCAAGGATGATTGGCGCAATACCAATGTACACGCTTGACTCTGTGAACGGCATCCACCCCCAGTAATAAGGATAGCGAAAACCAAAAAACGAAGGGATGAGAAAATTCATCAGCTCGAACGGATGAAAAGACCAATCCGTGGCGTAGTCATAGCTGAGGCCTCCTGCGGCACCCACCCCACCTCCTCCACGAATGGAATACTGAGCGTATTCACGGACGGAAAAGTAAACATAAGCGGACAGCGCAAATCCAACGGCAAGCGCGATTCCCAGGAGGACAGCCTTTTTCAACGTCAGTACGGGTTGACGGCGGATTTCAAGGATAATCTCATACAGAAGAAAAAGCCCAATAACAAGAAGCACGTAAAAGACCATCTGGACGTGATTTGTGAGAAAAAGCGTCCCCAGGGCACATGAGAGAAGTCCAAGAGAAAGCAAATCGCGTCGTTCAAACAGGGCATGCGTGAGAAGAAAAACGATCGGGAGATAACTCAACGCCATAAGCTTCGAACCTTGCCCGCCTCCCGCAAGGCCTAGGGCATAAGGAGAGAGCATGAAGGTCACCGCTCCCATGAGGGAAACGAGGTGAGGGAATTTCCAGTATCGAAGGAGAATGAACATAAAAACCCCACCCAGAAAATAATGAAGCACCATCCAGCTCATTTCACCGTTGAGGAACAGAAACTTCCCAACGGTCTGGATTACCGTTTGGACGTAGTTCACGTTGCGTGGGATGTACACGAGACTCCCAAACGATGGCATGCCGCAGAAAACGTAAGGAAACCATTGCGGTTCTATCTTTTCTGTTTCTTCGAGGTGTTTTCCCGCAACTGCCCAGCTTAGAGCAGCAGCAGTATCGCCCGAGTCTGAAAAAATCATGTTGGAGGTGATGATCTTGAAGAAGAGGATATAGATGATCACCAAGAGGGTTGCGATACAAACAGCGTCTTTCTTCGATGGAGAGAGTTTGTCGAACCATGCGGGTTTGTCTGAACCCGCTTGAATCCGTTGTGGTGGTGTTTTGGTTTTTGGAGTCATAGAGATATCAGTGAACGAGGATAGTGAAAAAGTCTCAAGAGAGAACTGGTGAGAAAAGTTTCACGGCTCTTTGTCGGAACCGCTCCATGCTGAACTCCTCAAAACGCTTGCGTGCATTCTGTCTGATCTCAGCAAGGGGAATACTGCCCCGCGCAATCTCAACAGAATGACCGATAAGTTCGTCTGTCGTACTCCATGAAAACCCGTTGACAGTATCGAGGACAATCTCTTTCTGGCCACCCTTCTTGATTACAACAGGGATGCAGCCGGCTGACATCGCCTCCACGGTCGTCATTCCAAAATGTTCAACGTTTTCCGGATGGAGATCTTCATCAACTTCATACCCCGCTGCGTGCCAGAAGATTGTAGCTTCATTATAGAGTTGATGGAGCAGTTCAAACGCACAGTTGACGTGGAGATAAACTGGATAGCCCTTATTCTTTTCTCTCAATGAGTACAGCATCTTCTCTGTGGCCGGGTCTTTGGAGGCATTTCCAACAATGTGATATTCCCATCCCTGTAGGTTGGAGCGAGAGACTCGGCGGAAAGCCTCAGTAAGCACGTCGTATCTCTTGTCGTTATAGAGCTTTCCGAAGAAGCGTCCGACACTCAGGATCAAATTCTTTCTTGAAAATCCTTGAAGGAGAAAATCTTGAATCGGCGGATGTAGCACCCGACTCTCAATGCCGAAGTTTTTCGCCAAGGTGTCACTGACGAACCTCGAGTTAGTGATGACAATGTCGGCTTCACTTCGAGAAAAAGAAAGCATCTTCAGCCGAAAAGGATCTTTTGCAGCTTCCCTGAGCTTTCCTTTGAAGATCTTGGTGAAGATGGAGGCGGCATTGATCTTGCCGTAGGGGATTTGGAGTAATTGGATACGTCTGTGGGCGGCCGATTTCACCCATTTGAAATTTGAGAGGCAGATAAAGGCGTCAGCACTTCGAGTAATCTGATCGAGTTCGTTTGAAGAGTGAATGATTCTGAAATTGATATTACAAAGATCAATTTGGGAGAATCTTTCCAGGTCTGCTTTCTGAATTCGGGGATCGTCAGAGAGTAAGGTAACACATATTTCGGGGATTTGCGATAAGGCTTCTGCCAGAGCCAATGTGTAATTCTCTCCGCCGCCAAACGTGGACCAGAAAGGGTTGTAAAGATAGATGCTTTTCATCGATTCTATCCTGAACTTGGCAGATGTCCCTCACCATGGTCGCCGCTGAAATTACGCAGACCATCGATAAGACCAAGCCACGCCGCGCGTGTAGCTGGCAAATCGTGCCATTTGAGGACAAGCCGCACCAATTGCCTAAGGTAGAAATAGATTAGGCGGGGCAGGTGTGGCAGCCACTTCCAAGGGCGGCTATTCCTGTGAAGGAAGAGGAGTTTGTTCCTCAGGTTGAAGTAGATGTACACAGGACTGTCCCACGAGGTTGCGCGAGAGATCTTGTGGTAGATCACTGCTCCTGGTTGATAAAGAATACCATAGCCCTTGCGTCTCGCACGGGTGCAGAAGTCTACGTCTTCATAGTAGAGAAAATAGGAGTCATCAAGGAGTCCGATTCTCTCGCATACCTCACGCCGGATCAGCATGCAACAGCCAGTGATAAAATCGCATTCGCGAGCTCTATTGTATTGACTAACGTCTTCCTCAGCTTTTCCATAATGATCGCCGAAACCGGAATTGATGTTAAAGTAGCCCCCTGCAAACCATATCACGTTTGGACGATCAGCGTAATAGATCTTTCCTCCAACGATTCCGACTTCGGGATTTTCTTCCATTGTCTTCAACAAAACTCCCAGTCCATTTGGATCGACGGTTGTGTCGTTATTGAGCAGCAACACGAACTTGCTGTCCCTTTGGAGCGCGTGCCGGATTCCGACGTTATTTCCCCCAGCAAAGCCTAAATTGCGATCATTGACGATGAGTGTGATATCAGGGTACCGATCTCTTAGCGCAGTGACGGAGCTATCGGGAGAAGCATTGTCGACGACAACAATGTCAAAATCTTTGAAAGAACTCTTTCTCAAGGACTCAATGCAGTCGGTCGTATCGCGAGGACCGTTGTAGTTTAGTAATATGACCGATAGCTGAGGCATGCATGGTTACCGCGTCGGCGAGTTGCGGGCTGTGATGAGGTACTGCCAGGCAACGAACTCTTCAAGTTTCCCGAAGCAGAGAGCATTGACGAATTTCATTTTCCTGCTTGCAATAATGCGAGGATCAATCTTCTCTATTTGAAATCCATCATCCGCAAACATCTTCTTCATCGTGTGAAGAGAGAAGAATCGCAGGTGGGTTTGATCAAACAACCCCCAATCTTCGTACTCCCAGCCCCGAAGAAAGAGTTTGAGAATGACAGTGTAATGACGCATGTTTGGGATGCTGCAAATAACTTTTCCTTGCGGCTTCAGATAAGGTTTGAGCTTGCGAAGAGCAGCAGCGGGATCTGGAAGATGTTCAAGGATGTCAGCGAAGATTATGCAATCAAACATGTTGGCGTGAAAAGGAAGGTGTATGGTTTGCAGATCTCCGACAAAAACGCCATCCAACACTTTTTCTGCCTCAGCGGCGATCTGTTCATTATATTCTATTCCGAGAACTTTCCGGCCGGGCACGGCTTGTCTCAGGTTCGCTCCCAAGCGCCCCTTTCCACAACCCACATCAAGAATGACTTTTGCGCTTTCGTCCACAAGGTGAAAGATCTCAGGACGTTCATTGTCGTAGTACCGCGGATCGACAAAATGATCACTTCCATTCATTGCTGAGGAGAGTTTCATAATGGTTCTTCAGTTGCATGGCAACGCGTCGTGAGTCAAAGACTTCTTCAGCGCGTCGACGCCCCTTCTGGCCGAGCTCAATTCGCTTTTTCTCATCAGAAATCAAATTCTCTAATGCGTTTGCAAGAGAGAGAAAGTCATTTGGCGGGACGAGTATACCCGCGTCGGCCACGACCTCCGAAATTGCTCCGCTCATTGTTGAAATCACTGGTTTCCCACAGGCCATGCTCTCGACGAGAACGTACCCGAACTGTTCCTGCCACGTCGGAATCGGGATACTCGGGAGAACAAAAATGTCAGCGATATTGTGGAGCTGTGGCACTGAAGAATATGGAAAGCTCCCGATCAGCCGGGCATGGTCCTCGAGTCGGAGATGCCCGATTGATTCTAAGACTTTGCTCTCGTCGCGTCCTCTCCCTGCAAGGAGAAGTTTCAGCTTAACGTCTTTGCCAAGGTGGTTGAGTACACATCGAAAAGCACACAGCAGGTCAAAGATACCTTTTTCACGGTAGAGATTTGCGACAAAGAGGACAATGAGATCGTTTGCACTGCACCCAAATCGGCGAAGAAGCTGGTCATCCTTCGCCATTGGGCAGAATCGTTCTAGATCAATCCCCGGCATTTGGACTCTGATCTTTTGGTCCGGAACCCCTTCAAGAATCAGTGCTTCTCTCGCGCGACTCGAAACGGCGAGGAATAAATCAGCGGCCTCAAAAACGCTGGTTTTGATTGCTTTTTTTGCTGCTGTCTCGTAGAGGAACGGGATATTTTCCCAGACGGTGACAACGAGTTTGAATCGGTTGCTGTGCCTCAAACGAGCGGTCTGGTAGGTGCAATAATAGAACGTCTCCGCACTGTGGACGATGTCGAACCCACGGAGCGCATCGCCTAGTCCTTGCAGATCATGGTAGTCACCTATTAGACGGCTCAATGATGACCGTACGGTGCGGGGGCAAAGGAACTGACCGAAGGAGAACAATCTCTTTACCTGAAATGGAATGGCACTCACATCGAAGTTATGTCCATAGCTTGTGAAGCCAACGATATCGAACGTGTTGAGGAGTGGAGTAAAGCTTTGCATCTCCCAGGCATTCAGATTGGGGCCGCGGACAAGTGCCAGTCGCTTCTTCATGGAGTTGCCCGAGAGAAGCATCGTTTGCGGCTTACTATCAAAGAGATCCTGCAAGAGTTTTTCGGTTTAAAGTAACAGAATTCAACCTCACAATCAATACGTTTGCAAAGAGCGTAGAGCAATAAGAAAGCCATCCAACACTGAGATGGCTTCTTTTAAGAAATGAAAAGACTGAGATATGGTCACTTCAGGAGCATCATCTTCCTGGTTTCCGTATATCCCCCTGTGGTCATTTGGTACCAATAGACACCGCTGGAGAACTTGTCTGCATGCCATACTGAAGAATAATGACCCGGCTCCAGTCGTCCATCAACCAGAGTACTTACCTCCTGACCAAGAGAGTTGAATATCTTGATAACCACATGATCTTCTTTCGGTATCTCATACTCAATGATTGTCTGGGGATTGAAGGGGTTAGGGTAGCTCTGGAATAATTTGTAGGCTTGAGGAGATTCATTCGGCTCGGAAACCCTCGTTGTCGTGAGCGGGGAGGTTGCGTAACCGATCTGCCATAGTCCCGTTGAAGATCTTCCACCATACCAAATCTTGAAGGTATTGTCCTGAAATAGCACGCAATGATCAATCAGAGAATAGGAATCCCACTCTGTGGAAAAACCTAGCCTAAGAACTGGGTTCAGCCCAGATTTCTCCCAATGGATGCCATCCGGCGAAAAGGCATATCCGATTGCCGTTCCTGAAGGCCCAGTGTTGCCTAGATAAAACATGTGGAAAGCATTGTTCACATAGACAACCCGAGGAACGTAAACGTTTTCTGATTCCCACGAACCAGGTGGACCCAACTTCAACACAGGGTTCCCTGAGTACTTCGTCCAATGGATTCCATCAGCAGAGGTTGCATAACCTATCTTTGAGCGCAGGTCAAAAGTTCGACCTGTATACGACATGCGATAGTCATTTGGAGCGACAGGTACGACGGACACACCATAAACAGTATCATTGTCCCAGGAGCTATCCGGGCTGTTCGAGAGAATAGGGCTGTCTGGGTACTTTGTCCACCGAATTCCATTTGTCGAAGTAGCTAACCCCACCTTCCACCTTTGTCCATCGTATCCACTATAGTACATTTTGTATAATGTGTCTTTGATAACTACTGAAAGCCACACGTTCCGAGAGTCAAAGTTCCCCGGTGTAGCGACTGAGAGCACCGGATTCCTGGTGTATGTACTCCACGAAACTCCATCCTCGGAGAGGGCATACCCAATCGTATAAAGGCCGTAGAACTCATTCTCATAGCCGACGTACCACATCCTGTACAATCCCGAATCGAACAAAACAGAAGGAGACAATGCATACTGAGCATCGAAACCCCCTGTGATACCGTATAGACTAACACCATTCAAAGCTCCTGGGGAGAGCACGGGGTTGGACGGATGCTTTGTCCAACGAGTTTGACTCTGTGATCCAATAGAGAACAGAACTGATAGAAGGACGACGCAGCAGAACACACTGATTGCTTTCATGGCGGCCTCCGCTTGGCTTATTGAGCTGACATGCCCGCACTTCGGAAGCTACAGAAATCCTTTTTTAAAAGCAAATCAGCGATTTGACTGGGAAGAACTGCGGGCTTTCACTAGATGGGCTTACGGGCTTTTATGACCAGGTCCATTGCAAGACTTGGAAACCAGTTGCCAGTCACAGCAATAACGGGCATTCTTATATCATCAATGAATTTTTGAGGTAGGAAGGGGACCCAGTTCCCAACTATTCTCTCAATTTTGAAACCATACTCGCGTAAGTGTCTTCTCATTGTGCGCAGAGTATACGCTCGAACGTGTCCTTGCCCTCCTTCCAGCCTATATTCCAACCAGATCGGATAGAACCCGAAGAGAAGGCGAATCCTGTTTTCGAAACTGGCAAGATTTGGTGTGGTGAGAATGGTGCATCCCCCAGGTCTGAGAACCCTGTAGATCTCTCTGAGAAAAGAAGAGGTATCAACTAGATGCTCGATTATTTCACCCGCAAATATAGTGTCAAAGCTTGAACCGTCAAAAGGTAAGTGGCCTGAGTTGAGATCATGGACGAGGGCTATGACCCCGTTACGCTTTGCAGTTTCGATTTGGTCGGCAGTAAGGTCAATTCCGTACACCGTGTAGCCTGACTCAGTGAATCTCGCAGCAAAGTTTCCCGAACCGCATCCAATATCAAGAAGACAACCCGGTGGTTCTTCAAGAATTAGCTTGGCAGCTTTTTGCAGACGTGACTCACGAAGGTCTGTTCGTAACTCAGTGAATTTCTCTTTATTGTAACCGCTGAGTGTTTTCATAATGAGAACAGTGACTTCGGACAGTTTAACTCTCATATCTTGATCTTCCGATGGAGAGTTTGAGAAACACACCCCGAATCAGCTCCAACTCCTGTTCGCCGAAGCCCTTGAGGGTATACATGCCCACGAAGTACACCGCGATACCAATCGGGAGAATCAGAAACAGGTTCAATTTTCCTAGAATCAGCAGAACTGCACCCATCAATATTGACGTGATGGCGGGTTTCAGAAGATATGTGATTGAGAATATCCTGTATCCGATTTTCCCCAAGTACCACCATTGGGTAACAAACAAGCAGAGTTCGACTGCTATTTGGATGAAGGGAAGTGAAATAAAACCCAATCGCGGTACAGCAATGAGTCCCACGATGATCGAGGCCAGCCCGAAGCTTACAGAAATCTTCATTCCAAAGATCTGCCTATTAACAGCCAGCAAGAAAGTGTAGAGCACCCAATCCATATAACCAAAAATGTTTCCCACGATTGTTAACTGTAACACAATCACTCCAGGGATGAATCCTTCGGTATAGAGTAACTTGAAGACTTTGGGTGCAAGTATCACCGTTCCGACTGCGACAGGAACAATGATGATGACCACAACTCTAAGAGAATCCGAGAGAGCTTTAGCCAGCTTCTCCTTCGCTGATGTGTAGAACTCAGAAAATATTGGATAGACAACCTGGCTGAATGTCATTGGTATCAAGGTAAGGATAGAAATCAGCTTATATCCAGCACTGTAGATTCCCACCTCAACATCCCCCCGACTGTACTTCAGGATTGTTGGGCCGATGAACGTGTATGTCGAAATGCCCAAGGAGCTGATCGCAATTGGAGTGCTCTCCTTCAGCAACGATTTCCATAAGTTGACATCCGCCTTAAGCTCAGGCATACCCACTTTGCGAACATACACTGTGAACAGGATAGCCAGATTCACACAAGCAATAAGGATGCTTAGCAGAAGGACAGTCACCACATTGGGAGAGGATTGGATGACCAGAATAATTGCTATCGAGAGAAGGAGATCGTTGAGGAGATTTGCCAACGAGACTAACGTCATTCTGCGGTGTGCTTGAAAGGCGCTGAGGAATACCAGCGCAACGCCATTCACGGCAAAGACGACGGTTGTCAATAGAATCGCCCAGTTCGTTATGCGGTCGAAATGGGAAACGAACCCGGTAATGCCCACAAGCATGCCAGCGAGGAAGGCGATGGCAATTTTTAAAGTGAGAACCCTGCCGACAAACTCGTTGCTTCGTGAAAGATCTCGCGCAAGCTCGCGGATGAGAAGTTGTGAAATGCCAAGGTCGAAAAGCACCTGAAAGAGCGAACAAAAGTACGTGGCGAAATTGAGAGTGCCAAAGCTGGCCACACCTAAGTAGGTAGCCAGATAGTTCAGTCGGATCACGCCGAATAGTAGGCCGACGAACTTGCCAGAGAAAAGGGCCGCAGTGTCGAGAGTTATTTTCTTTGTCTGGGTCGGCAATGTTCTCAGCCTGTCGTATTTCTTCTAAATAGGGCTCTTCCAGCGGAGAGAATGACATTGAACATCATCGCCACGGGAATCGTAGACCAATGATACCACTGTGCATATCTTGCCATCAAGCGGAGTTGGCTCTTCAGCTTATTCCAATTCTTGAACCAGGACAAGTGCCCATCGCTGCTTGCGGAAACCTTATGCCAGATATGCGATGAGGGGACGTAGATGACCTTGAATTCAGCCCTGCGTGCCCGGATACACCAATCGACATCCTCACCATAGAGGTAGAACTTTTCGTCGAGTGTGCCGACAGTGTCAATCACTCTTCGCTTAACAAGCATACAACAGCCGGTGATGTAATCAACTTCCCTCAGCGTATTGTATTGGTCCCCGTCCATTTCACGAATCCCGATGTGAGAGATCCACCCCCGCCACCAATCGATCTTACCGCCGGCAGACCAGATTTGTTTTTGATGTCCGTAATAATAAATCTTCGGTCCAGCTATCCCCACAAGCCTATCGTTTTGTGCAACTTCCACGAGCCTCGTTAGAAATTCAGGCTCGACAGTTGTATCATTGTTGAGCAAGAGAACGTAGTCCGCACCACGCTCCAGAGAATACTCGATGCCTGCGTTATTTCCTTGTGCGAACCGAAGGTTGGAGTTATTGACGATCAACTCAGTTGCCGGAAATGAAGAGCGGACAGCGTCCGCCGTTCCATCGTCGGAAGCGTTATCCACGACGAGAATCCGAGCATTCGAGTAGGTCAAATGTCGCAATGACTGTAAGCATTCCAGTGTGTCCGCTCTTCCGTTCCATGTGAGAACAACGATGTAGACGAGTGGAAACTCAGTCATTGTCAGTCAGCGCACATTCGAAAAGAGAAAGCTGAGAGCTCTCTTTATCTCCCCGCATTGACAAGTCCTTCAATCGCTTCAACCATGTGATCCCATGAGTACTTAGTTTTCTCTTGCTCTACGTTCTTGATGAATGCGAGTTCCTTTTCCCTTTTATAAAACCCGATGATGGCCTCGGATAACTTCATCGGTTCCGATGGAGGGACGATGAAGCCTGTTTTGTTGTCAATGACAACTTCTGCAAGTCCACCGACATCTGTCGCAATCACCGGTTTGTCAAAGTGGTATGCAATCTGGACGATCCCGCTCTGCGTCGCCGAGGTGTACGGGAGAACCACAACATCGCAAGCGGAAAAGTAAAGGGCAACGTCCTCGTTTGGGATATACTGAGAGTAGACCGTCACGTGATCCGTCAATCCGAAATCCCTGATCTTTGTCCTGTAGGTCTCCTCGTCTTCATAAAACTCACCCACAACCAGCAATTTCACGGGCATGTGCTTGAGAATCTGCGGCATCGCCTCGAGAAGGAGATGCAATCCCTTGTAACGCCTGACGTATCCGAAGAAAAGGATTATCCGTTCATCCGCTAATCCTAGTCTCCTGCGTGCGTCGGCCTTCGGAAGTGCACTGCCAAAGACATTGTAAATTGGATGAGGAACAAACGCATACCGGGCACTCGGGACGAATTTGCGCAACTCACTTTCAACGGCTCTCGATTGAACAATAAAGTAATCGACGAAGCGAAATGCAAACCTTGTCAGGAAAGCATCGCCGAAGCGCCTCTCATGAGGCACAACATTATCGCAGATAAATAGCACTTTCGTTTTCTTGCCGCGACGAACGAGAAGTGAAATTAGGCCAAAGCACGGAGCGAAGAATGGTAGCCAGTAGCGAAAGATAGCAAGATTGGGTTGTCGTGAGCAGATGTACCGAGCTGCTTTGATCCACGTGACTGGGTTGATTGAATCAATAAGTGGTGTGGTAGGCAACTGAAAGAGTGGCTTGCTGGGATCAATCTGAGTCTTTCCTGGGAAGAGAAGCTTTGGATACTGCCTCCTGAAAGAAACAATCTCAACGGAATGGTGCTTTGAAAGGTGCCAGCCGAGGATTGCATTGAGCTGAGCCATTGCCCCTCGAAGCGGGTATGCCGTCCCTACGATGACGATCTTCATTATCCCTGCATCCTGCTTCACTTTGCTTACTTCGCGACTACGCTGACGTTGTACACAGCATAACCCCGGCGCGGGTCACCGGAATTCTTCTGGTAATACCCAAACTGAAGCGTATTCTTTCCTGGGTGAAACCAGCGGTTTTCTACTTCAAAGGCGACAACTTCACGGTGGGCCGTCTGGCACCGTGGAAGAAAAAATGACTGCTCTCCATTGATGACAACAAATGCCTCTTGATCGCTGTCAATCGCTTCGCAGTCAACGGATACACGTGCCTTCCCGGCTGGCTCAAATGGTCCAAGAGTGATTGTCATGGGAGGAGATGCGTCTTCTTCTTTCCCGACTTCAAAGAGGAATGCTTTCTTTGGCTCTGGCGCATCGTGGTCCCAGCTAAAGACATGGACCGTCCCATCAGAACAGGCGTCGAAGTGGTACTTCATATTCTCAATGACATACGCCCGCGCACTCGGATCCGTCATCACATTGTAGAGGTAATAGTCAGCGATGAGCCAGCCACGTTTCGCGCGTGACACAGTCTCGAGGAACTCATCATAGTTCCAGGCGCTCTCCCCCTCCTTCTTTTTTGCAGGTTCGTTTGGGACGTACTTTCTCAACCTTGTGTCGAAACGCATTTGACGGAACCAGATTGAATTGTCGCGCTTCAGATAAAAATCCGTTGCAACGGGAAGTGTGGAGATAACGCAGTCCGTTGGCTGTAACCGGGGGGCAACGTAGTTGCTTGCATCTCTCCAGTTTGAAAAGTACCAGATCGAAAGCTCGCGTCTGATCACTCGCCCATGGGACTTCGTCTTCAGTAAGGAACTAATTTCACTTGTAGGGGCCAAAATAACAAGACATGCTATGCCAGCCGTGGTAGAAATGCTTAGAGCCTTTGGTCGCAAGGACCGGACAAGCGATCCCAGGGCACGGGAAAGCCAGCGGGCGATAATGTAAACACTCAACGCAAGATAGAGAAGGAAGAAAGTATATATATAGAGGAGATATCGCGGAATTGCAGGGTCAAAGAAAATGAAACTCATCAAGAGGAATGGCACGACGAATAAGCATGCAAGAAAAAGTGCCTTCTTCTTATCGAGGATAAAGCTGCCGACAAAGCCAACGACGCCGATGTACCAGTAGTTTCCAAAATCGTTTTGGAGGACATTGACATAGATCTCAAATGTCTTGAAGGCGTCTGCCGAGGAGAGTCGCGCTCCGATAACATCCCACCGCGGAACGATCCAAGTGACAACACCCTCAGGCAACAAGAGCCGCAGGATCGGACCAACAACATCACTTAGAAAAGGCAAATAGAAGAGGATGACAGTTGCCACCGTAGGATACAATATAAGCGCGTACTTGTTTGTAAACTGATTCTGTTCTTTTTTTGCAATCTTGCCTATCGCGAGAATACTCCCATAGGCCATCACTGAAAAGAGAAAGAAGAACGTGAGTTGATGATTGAAGAGAGCGAACAAGAAGACAAAGGGGAGAACAATAAGATATTTCGTGTTAATGGAATTCCGCGCGAACCAGCTGTTGCTGGTCTGAGGTCTTCCTGATTCAAACGCAAGATAGAAGAGGATCGCAAGGAGAAGGTACGCAAAAGCGAACGACGCATAATTTCTGCTGACACGGGACCAGAAGATTTCATAGAGAGAAATTGTCCCTAGGAGCGCTGCGATGATGCCGACTTCTTTGTTGATTAGAAGTTTTCCACAATAGTAGAGGAGAGGGATGAGAAATGCCCCGAAAACCACGCTGGGCAGGCGGGCTGCGATTTCGCTTACCCTAAAGATTAGATAACTGAGGGCGACGAAGACTGTCAGGAGGATGCCGTTGTTATCATCAGCGAAGAGCGATTTGCCACGAATGAAGCCTTCCGCGCGAGCAGCATGGATGTATTCGTCAACCCAAAATGAAAGGAACCCAACACGATAAATGCGCAAGAGGAAGGCAATGGCTGTCAGGCCGATGATGATATGAGGGGCGTACCGGATGAGCGATGTGTTTTCGTGCGTCAACAGCGGGATAGACCGCTCCCGTTGCGACACTTGCTTTTGCCCTTTCATGGAGACCGTCTTTCTTCGAAGATCTTCATCCTGCAGAAACTCGTTAAGATCTGGAGATGGCGCACGGCAGCGTGTCCATCACCAAAAGGATTTGGGTCTAGTTGAGGTACATCGCTTGCTCGCTGTGCTCTGTCTCGGGAATCACTCATCAATCTGTTCCAGCCGCTTGTTACCGTCTCAGTCCACTCTGTTTCTTCCCTCAGTGTGACGCACGGAACCCTCGTGAAGAACGCTTCTTTTTGCACACCGCCGGAGTCCGTGTAGATGATGGCGGAATTTCTCTCCAGATTAAGCATATCAAAATAGCTGACAGGCGTTACCATCTTCACTGAATTTGGGAATGCGATGTCCTTCTCATCAATGAATTTCTTCGTTCTTGGGTGAACAGGAAAAATAATTGGAGACTTAAGTTGTTCTCTCTCAAGGAAAGCAATAATCCTTTCGAGGGAGGCTCTGTCGTCAGTATTTTCCGCCCGGTGGATTGTCAGAAGAGCATACTGTCGTGGTGAGAGCGAAAGGTCTTTCAGGATAGTCGACGTGCCAACCGCGAGTGTCTCGTTGTACAAGAAGGCATCGTACATGATGTCGCCTGCCTTCAGGATCAGCGGGTTGCTTGCCGAGATCTTCTTCAGGATATCGGTCAAGTCGTCAGTGGACCGGATATGGTCAACGATATTTGTGAAGCCTTCTAACCGGAGATTCGATATGGCACGATCAGTCGGACAGAAGAGGAGTGTTGAGACGTGATCCGCAACCAGCCGATTGATCTCTTCTGGCATCCGTTTGTTGAAGCTCCGCAGGCCGGCCTCGACATGCGCTACTGGAATATGAAGTTTCGATGCAGCCAATGCACCCGCAAGTGTCGAATTCGTATCTCCAAAGACAACAACAACGTGTGGTTGTTCGTCGAGCAGGACCCGTTCAAGTCTCTCCAGCATGAGCCCGGTCTGTTCGCCGTGACGTCCAGAGCCAACTTCAAGATTGTACTTCGGAGTAGGGATTCGCATCTGATCAAAAAAGACTTTTGAGAGTTCATAATCATAATGCTGACCTGTATGAACAATGACAGATTCGACCAACCCCCCAGTTGATTGGCTGTTCTGGAATTCAATTGCTCTACAAAGAGGAGAAAGCTTGATGAACTGTGGTCTCGCACCGACCACTGAGAGGAATTTCATTTTTCCGGCATCAATGTTCAAATCAAATCACTTCCACTTTCTCACATCAAAGGACAGGCTAAGATATCCAAAAATTGTTCTCAGAACTCTCATTCTGCTACTGCCTGCTCGCTTCGAAGTGTCCAGCTTCATTGGGACCTCCGAAATGGAGGAACCGAGAATGGTGAGCTTCTTCAGAAGCTCAACCATCGACTCAAATCCGGATCTCTCCAGAATCCGGTTGCCGTACCTCCGCTGAAGGCGTTGGATAATGTCGCCAGTGTAGAGCCTGAAGAAAGAGCTTACCGTGTGGATGCCACGAATGTCCAGAACCACCTTCACGAATGCATTTGCAAAATGACTCAGGAGGACGCGAATGAGCTTCGTGTTTTGAATGTTCCCACCGTAGGCATAAGGGGAGGCGAAGACAACATCATACTTCTCACGCTCCATCCGCTCAAGCATCGTGGGGATTAATTCCACTCGTGAAGTGTTATCGCCTTCCATCGTGAGGACAACGTCCTCATGCTGAACACGGTCGGCAAGGTACTCAAACGCCGTTCCAAATGAATACCCGGGACCTTTGTTTGTCTCGTGGGTTAGAACAACGAGGTCGATCTTCTTCCCCTCCTGCAGCGCGACCCCTCCTGTGCCGTCCGTGCTTCCATCATCCACAAGGATGACCGAGATTGTATGATGGGGCACGCGATGCCGGAGTGCTTCCCAGCCACGTATCAGTGTCGGAATATTCTCCACTTCGTTGAGAAGTGGGACTACGACATACATCCTCGCTCTTCGTCGTGCCCGAGGCGATGTGCGTTGCCGGGAAATAGGAGCTATGTTCTTTCGGCTTTGTACCATTGGACGAGTCGGTGAAGTCCTTCTTCCAAACCGATTCGGGGCTGGAAGCCAAGGAGATAACGAGCTTTTGACCAATCCACCGCCCTGTGATGGACATCTTCGTACAGGTTTGAAAAATCTGTGTAAGGAATGAATTGAAGCTTTGGCTTGCCCTCTTTTCCAAGTTCTCGCCAGACGAGGTATGCAAGATTCACCATACTGATTCTGTTGTCGCTTCCGAGATTGATGATCTCACTGTCCACGTACGAACTTTCGAGCACCTTCATGGTGCCATCAACGAGGTCATCAATGTAGGTGAACGATCTCGTCTGTGTACCGTCGCCGTGAATGGGGAGACTCTCACCCTTTAGAGCAGCATCAATGAAAATGTTCACCGGACTATTTGCCCATGATGCTGTGAAGGTTGGTCCGTAGCCGCCTGAATACCGAACAATGGTAATCGGTAAGCTGTATTTCTCGTAGTATGCGAAACAGAGGTGCTCACCAAACATCTTCGAGACTGCCAGACTCCAACGGTTTGTGTGTGACGGCCCATACACCACCATGCTCTCCTCAACCAGCGGAAGGTCCTGGTTCTTCCCGTAGATCTCATCTGAGGAGGCGAAGATAAAACGCGCCCCACACTCCCGAGCTACCTCAAGGAGAATCTCTGTTCCCTTTCCATTGACTTGAAGGGTCTTTAGGGAGGATGAATACCTGGGAATTTTCTCAGCGGCCAGGTGAATAATGCATTCTACCTCTGCACATACCTCCAGCATATCCTTCTTTGACAGAATGTCCTTCTCCTCGAGCCGAAACTTTGGATCGCCGAGGTATCTTTCTATGTTTCGCTGACTGCCAAGGTGGAGATTATCAATGCCTACGACTACGTATCCGCGTCGGAGGAGAGGCTCGACAAGATGTGAACCAAGCAAACCGGCGACGCCCGTAACGACGATTTTTCCCTTAGTCATTCTTTGACCCTTCCAATACAGAACGTTGCCACGCGATTGTCTTCGTTAGCCCTTCCAGAAGATCAACCCTTGGCTCGAATCCCAGAATTGCTTTTGCCTTCGTGATGTCTGGAACCCGATTTCGCACGTCCTCGTACTTGCCAAACGTTTGGTATGAGATGTACTTGAATTTCGGTTCGTCTTCTCGAACGAGGTTCCAGATCATCCGTGCGAGGTCAACGATGCTGATCTCCTTCGTGTCCCCGATGTTGAAAATGTGCCCGTCTGCGTGTTTGTTTTCGATAACCTTGATAATGCTATCGACGGTGTCATCAATGTACGTAAAACTCCGTGTCTGTTTCCCGTCTCCATGGATTTCCATTGGCTCATTCCTCAATGCTGCACCGATGAAGACGGATTGAGGTCCGCCCCACCATGTGAGATTCTGCCGAGGTCCGTATCCACCGAAGAACCGCAGGCCAATGACCCGGAGACCGAATTCCTGTGAATACGCGAACGCAAGATGTTCATCGAACAACTTTGAGCACGCATAGGCCCATCGTTTCACATTTGTTGCCCCTAAGTAGAGATCACTCTGCTCCGAAAAAGGTAGGTGAGGATTCTTCCCATAGACGTCTGAAGTTGATGCGAAAATGACTCTCGATTGATTCTTCAGACCCGCCTGGAACACACTTTCAGCCCCGTGTGCATTGATGAGGAGCGTATCGAGCGCATTGCCATAGCGTGGGATCTTGTACGCTGCCAGATGTACGATGACATCAGCACCCTTTGAAGCGGAGAGAACCTGCTCAGCATCGCGCACATCACCTTTGACGAACCGAAATGATGCTTTGTCGCGAATGGGTTCTATATTTCGCATGTAGCCCTGGCTAAGGTTGTCAAGGCCGGTCACTTCGTGCCCTCTCTGTAGGAGAGATATTGCAAGATTTGAACCGATAAAGCCAGCCACTCCAGTAATGGAAATGCGCATGAGATTATTTATCGCTTCATCCTAGTGAGGATGCGGTGTGAATCCAGTTGTCAACTCACCTGTAACGGGGTGCTCAAATTCCTTAACTACCAAAAGCAACGGTGGTCTTTATGCCTAACGGTCCCGGGGTGACCGTGGCAGTTGTCTGGGGTACAAGGTGCATCACCTTTCTGATGCTTGCAGACGAGCCCTCGCCATACTCCAAGATTTGACAGCACATTCGAATTCAGAACGGGAAGGATTTCTCGCTCGACATGCTCTACTGCAGTATCTCGCGGATCGCATACTCCCGGCTTGATTGCTGGGTCTTCGTGATCATCTCCCCAAGGAGCCCGATAGAAACAAATTGGATACCGACGATGATGAGCACAATTCCCAGGAGGAAGAGAGGACGGTTGCTAATCGCAATGCGGCCAAGGAGCCATTCGATGGAAAGATAGACATCGATCCCCAAACCAACAAGGAATGAGACTAATCCCCACACTCCAAAGAGATGCAGCGGCTGCTGGATATAACGCGTCGTGAAAAGAACAGTGAAGAGGTCGAGGAAACCCTTCCAAAATCGGCCGAGGCCGAATTTCGTCTTTCCGTACTTTCGAGGATGGTGACGTACCACGATCTCGCCCACCTGAAATCCAGCCCAGTGAGCAAGGACCGGAACGTAGCGGTGGAGTTCTCCATAAATGCTCAGCTCTTTCGCAAGCTCTGCTCGATATATCTTTAAGCCGCAATTAAAATCGTGGAGCTTGATCCCCGTGAGTTTTGCCGTTACGAAATTGAAGAACCGGGACGGGATGGTCTTCGAAAGAGGATCGTATCGTTTCTTCTTCCAACCCGACACGAGATCATATCCCTCGCGTAGTTTCTCCATTAAGCGCGGGATCTCTTCCGGATCGTCTTGAAGGTCAGCATCCATCGTGACGATAAGTTTGCCTCTTGCAGCTTGAAAGCCAGCCGAGAGAGCAGCAGATTTGCCAAAATTTCTCCGAAATCGTACCACCTTGATCTGCCGATGAAGCTCATGCATTTCTTGCAGGATCTTGAACGAGTTGTCCATGCTGCCGTCGTCGACAAAGACCATTTCATACTTGAGTTTCATTCCCTCCAAGACCTGTCTCAAGGCCGCAGACAGTTCAGCAAGCGATTCTGCTTCGTTAAACAACGGGATAACAGCGCTGAGATCTAGGTTGTCTCCTTCGATTTCCTTTGGAGAATCGGACGGATGTTGGTTTGGCTGGTGCAATAGATGAACTCGGTCAGTTCTGCGCCCACGCGATGCATGCCGCACGCGGGTGTGTACACGACTTGGCATTGAGCTCTTAGAGAAAAATTTTTTCAGGGAAAAATAAGACATTTCGGACTCAAAATCAACGAGGGAGATAAAGGTTTTCTAAACAAGGTGCTTACCCCTGGCTCATCTTTTTCTCTCAACCTCTGCAGTTTTATTGACAATTAGGGCTGTTTTCAATATATTAGCGAAGTTACCTTTCTCACCGCAAGAGCAGGACGGAATGTGGTGATCAGTCGACGCACGAAAATCCTTGT
>Ga0315282_10004933_pt1 | contig 22978 bp, 23 predicted proteins | sample YL17G07_20_MG_FD_203693 | JGI IMG/M metagenome (GOLD analysis project Ga0315282, IMG submission 203693) | Sediment microbial communities from Yellowstone Lake, YNP, Wyoming, USA - YL17G07_20 | ecosystem: Environmental > Aquatic > Freshwater > Lake > Sediment | place: USA: Wyoming | collected... | reverse complement strand
CGGTCCGCTATATCAGCTACAGAAGCTGATGATGGCCGTGGTCGTCAACTACGATGCGCTGCATGTGGTCCTCCATACGTTCCCGGAGACGGCGGTGTCGGCGGAGTTCGTCGCCACGCGCCAGATGCTGGGGACGAACTACACGTTCTATGATATGAACCTCTCCGATGGCGTGTCCTATGACATGCCGCTGCCGTTCGGGGTGTATCGGATCAGTGTGACCCTGTATGACCTGCAGGGCCATCCGATCGACAGCGAGGTTCTGATCTACAAGATCCTGGTGTTCCTCCTGAAAACCGCATGACGCGTGTCGGATCGGGGAACAGAGGTTGACTGACCTCTTTTTTTCTTTCTTCTCTTATCCTCGGAGTCGGCGTCTGGGGAAAATCGGGTGAAGCAGGGGGAAAAATAGGTGTTTGGGGGGTGGAGTATCCCCCCCGAATTGCGGACGCCCCGGTCGGGAACTATCGTTTATTCTTAACATCCCGCACGTTTTTAAAGACTTTAACAAAAAAGAAAATCATGTTTCTGGAATAAAGTAAGGAATAAGTAATATATATATATTGTTTACGTCTACGGTTTAACTCGGTCTGTTAGTGGTAGCTGCGGTAGACGTCGCCTTGGTCCACGGGGTCCTCGGTGGACCCTGCCATCTCAGCAGTCTTCTTCTCGAGCGCGTCGATCCGCCGCCTCAGGTTCTCAATGGACTTCCGCTGACCCTTTTCGACGTCCACGACGAGGTTATTGCAGGCCATCAGTCCTTCGATCTTCTTCTGCTGCTCAACGATAATCCCGTTGAAATCGACTAGCTTTCTGAGGACCACGCTGAAATCCTTGATGGTCGCCTCTTGCTCATCGACACGTTTCTGTAATATCTTGGTTTTCGCCTGGTCCATTCGCATTCCTGCCCTATTCGTTGAAAGAAAGCCTGGGGGATAATCCCCCCTTGAGAGAATCGATCTTCACAGTTTTTCTTCTATGCACAGGTTCGGGTCGTCGCAGCTGGCGATGATCCGGGTGAGTTGCCTGCTGACCCGGTCCAGCCTGTCGGCGATGAGGCATTTCGCCGGGTTAGCAGGATCCCATTCCCGCAGTGGATAGGCCGACGTCATCGTGGCGATGTCCGCCTGCGCCGTCTGAGCCTGCGCTTTCAATGCTGCCCGTTCTTCTGATGTCCAACCCATGTCTTTTTCACCTCCTTCTTTTTTTGTACCGTTTATTCTAAGGCTTGTCTGCCTCTCGTGTTCACCGGTGTTCGCCAGGCCAGGGGAGCCGCTTATCGAACCATCCATAGATGTCGCCGGTCAAGTAACCGCGGGTCGTCTTCCTTCGCATGAGGTCCAGGAGAAAGGTGTTTATCCCTTCGATGATCGGGCCGCCCGGCGGATGGAACCTGGCGTGGCACTCGGGGCATTCTCCCGGGGTGGGCCCCTGAATGAGGAACCTGGTATGGCAGTTAAGGCAGAGCAGCATCCGTTTTCCGCGGTCGTCCATCGGCATCCTCGCTCGTCATCCGGTTCACTCTTCTGACGTCTCCGGGATTTCGTCTTCCCTGTGAACCGCGATCACCGCTTCGCCGGGGTGCTTTAGGGCGTATTTGATGAACGCCATGCCCGACTGCCGCAGCTTCCGCTCCGCGTCCGCCCGGGTCCATGTGGGATGCTTCTGCATCAGTTCCTTCATGCGTTTTTCATGTACTTGTTGTTCATTCATGGTTCTTTTTCACCTCCTATTCCTTTTGTTCTATGATTTTTTTTGCAAGCTCACGACGTCGGACATGCATTGGATCCAGCCCCAGGGACGTGCTCATCGCCCGAGTCGCCCACAAGTCGAATGGCGGACGCAGCCCCGCGTCACGCGTCCTAACGTAGAACGCGTCCAGCTCCCGGTCCGACATCACATGCTTTCGGTCAGTGACCTGCAGGCCGAACGTCTCCATCCAGATGAGCATCTGCCGCGACGCCTGCTCATGCGTGATGTTCACAAACGGGTGGCGGCTCAGATACTTACAGAACGCGGTCAAACGCGCCTCGAACGGATCACGCATCGACAGATCCTTGCGGACCATCTCATACCAGAACTTCTTATCCCGTCGGAGGTCCTCCAGCATCGCCTCGTCCTCCCGTTGAACCGTCTCCTCACGAAGTCTCGCCAGCTCATCCATCGACAAGCCTTCAAGCAGGTCCTTCTCCATCGTGACCCGCTGCCTCCGTTTCTCGATGATCTCATCGACCTGCGCCGACGTCAAACTCGCTCCAGCCTTCGAGACAGCAGGCCCCGCGGCCCCCGCCTCACCCTTCGCTTCCTTGCTCATCTTCTCCATGATTACACTCCTTAACCGATGAAAAACGCACGCGTCCCCCCCGTCTCCGCACACCCGTACCGAAGCGCATCGACCGCATGATCATCCCGCTTACACGGCACTTCGCTAAACTCCTGGCCACGACCCTCCTTCTCATAATGATAGGATTCCAGCTCCCGGACCAGACTCACGCAGCCCCGATCAATGAACAACTTCCGCTGATGCAACCGCGACTTCACCCGACCGATACCACCCAACACATCATTATCCGCAGCCTCACACGACACGAAACGACCGATCTCCTCAATAGCCGCCGGCATACTCGGATCCGCATACACCGACGTAAAACTCCCAGAGACCGGCGCGACCACATCACGCACAACCTGCGCCAACTCCACAGCCGTCAACCCCGACTTATAGAACTCCCCGACGACGTACAAGTTATCGTCACCATCATGCCCGAACAACAAGAAACACGACGGATTCCTGAAGCCCCAGTCCAGACTCCCATGATACCAACTGAACGCCCGCTCCCGGAAGTCACCCACATGGACCGCGCGGTCGAACTCACTGTAGACCAGGCCCTCCATCGTGAACCACTCACCCCGCAGATACCGCCGCGTCCAATCCGCATCATACGAATCCTCCAAGGACTTGACGTACGAAGCCTCCAGAAACGAGTTGTCATAGGTGCTCGTCTGAACCACGAAATAATCATCACTCGGCGGATGCTCAAAGAACACCGGATAAAGCCAGCAGCCACGACCCGCAGGGTTACCGCACAGCAACCCGAAATGATGCCTCGTATGACGACCACGAAGACGACCCTGCAGCATATTGAACACGTCCAGGCTGATATCCGTCGGCTCATCCACGAAGAACCCATCGAGGTTCAGACTCTTGAACTTCGAGAAATCCTCACAACTACGGAAAAGGACCACCGACCCGTTATAGAACGTGACCCGCAACTCGGTCTTATTGAAATCCTTGATCAGCCTGATGCCGGCGCCCGCCTCATCAAACGCCTTCTGCAGCAAGTCGATCTCCTGCAGGAACGTCACCAAGACCGTGTCCCTGAGCTGCGGGTAGGTCTGAGCCGCGCACAGCCACACCGACCTCGGATACTCCAAGCACTCCTTGATCACCTTATGACAACCCAAGAGTGTCTTCCCCGCGCCAAACGCGCCGCTGTAGAACGGGAACCGCTTCGTCGTCTCCAAGATCAACTGCTGCTTCGGCAGGAACATCCTACTGCAAGGGACATCAACCACTAGAAGGCACCCCCACGAGATCCGCCGCGGGCTCTGTCACAGGCAACTCCGGGTCCTTCTTCGGTTCCTTCGCAGGATCGACGCAGTGATAGGTCACCCGGACAGGCTCGGGTTTCATGCTGCTCGGGAGAAGATGGTCCATACGCTCCAACAGACTGGCCTTCCTCAAGACCATCTCCGACAACTGACTCGCCAGGTTCCCCTTCTTCTTCGTGTCACTCGTCGCCTCCATCGCCTTGTTCACAACCCCGATCGTATGCTCCAACTCCGCGAGGCTCCTGTTGAAGAGCGCGACCCAGTTCATCGGCTTCATCTCAGACATCAAATCCTCGACGTCACGATGGATCTGCGTATGGGTGACGCCGAACTTCCGCCCCAACTCAGAGAAATTGATCGAGAAGATCCCATCCCGCTCGATGAGTTGCGCGATCTCCTGCTTCCGCTCTGCCGGACTGACCGCCGCCGGTGTGGTTGCCACGGCCGTGCTCACCGGATCCTGAATCTTACCCTCAGACGATACGTCCTCCGCCATCAAAGAAGGCCTCCTTGATTTTTATCTAAAAACCCCATGCACTTTTCTTTATAAACCGCATCCGGGAAACCGCCCAGGACTTGAAAATCTGGCACGTACTCCCCACACGGGCTTTGAACTGTAAATTCCCCAGCGACCACAGCAAAACAAAATTCTGGAAACGAAAGGCTGAGACCCGCGGCGAAGTGCGTTTTTGTCATTATCCTCCGCAATCGTCGTCCACGGTATCCACGGCAGAAAGAGACAACCTTTTCTATATACACACACGCGCACACACTTAGAAAGGTAAGCCTGGGATGCTGTGGATGCTGTGGATGTTTTAGCATTCTAGCTTCTCCTGTTGCTTATCTGTTGGGTCGTGGTCGAGGGTGGTGAGGTCGGCGGTGACGTAGGTGCAGGTGATGCCGCGCCAGACGCGTTTATGGCCGTCCTTGCTTGTCTCGCCTTTTTCGGTTCCTCTTGGGAGGAGAGGGAATACCATTTTGGAGAACACGCTGCTGTCTTTCACCGGGTGGCCCATCAGTTTGCAGAAGTCCCTGTAGCTGTTGTATAGGGAGCTGTTTGTGGTTTCGCCTTCGGGGTCTTTGATGACGTATTGGTCGACGAAGTCCCGGATGGGGTTCTTTCCTTTGGTCATGAATTCTCGGACTTCATTGATGGGTCGATGGTGTGAGTATTGTCCTTGTTTAAGGAGTCGTCGTAGTCCTTCGACCGCGTAGTTGAACAGGCCGCTGAGCTCCTCGTCGGTTGAGATGGTGTCGAAGAAGTTTGGTATCTGGTCCTCTAGAAGGATGATGTTGCTGCATTCGATGGGAATCCATCTGTTGTAGTAGGCGTCGTTCTTGTTTTCCGAGTCGGGGATTTCGTTGCAGGAGTAGATCTGCTTGGAGAAGTTCCGGAAGTTGAACCCGTTCTGGTATTTGCGTTCCGCGCCGATGACGTCGCCGCCGGTGAGCATGAGGAACATGTCGATGCTGCGGAGGGTTTTAACATGGAGTTCGGCGCGGATATTGACGAGTCGGCTGTAGAGTTCGACCGGGGCGAATTTATCATGGCAGAGTCGGTCGAGTGGGACATGAGAGGCGTTCTTCTCTCCAACGAATTTGCCGATCAGGGAGAGGAACTGTGATTTCCCGGTGTCTGTCTCTCCAATTAGGATCAGGGCTTTCTTGTACCGATGGGATCGGTAGATGATGTCTCCAAAGAATTCTTGAATTATAGATATGTCCTCTTGGTTGAAGGTCTGTTCGAGGAATTTCGATATCTTGTCGATTTTCGCCTCTGGTCTGTAGTCAATCGGGATTTTCTGAAGGAAGTAATATGCTGGAGAATGGGGCAAGAGTTTACCGGTTTCAAGGTTGAAGATCCCATTGTTGACATTGATGAGGTGCAACGGTGGGTTGAGTTGTTCTCGGTCAATGTACTTGTTATTTCTGATGTAGCCGACGACCTCGTTTTTTATGTGTTCCAATCCACGTACTGCGTCTCCTAAGTAATATTGGACTCGCTGTTTGATGAGTGCGTCGCCTTGTGGGACGTAGTGGCTGCCGTTGTAGCTGAAGATCTCCTGGTTGTCTTCTGTCGATATGTAGTTCCGTTCATCTCCTTCTAGGATTAATTTGGCGAATCTGATGCAGTTTACTGATCCAGTGGGCTTGCCGTCCTCGTTTTTCTCGAAAACCTGGTACCGGGTGAGGAGTTTCTCCCTCAGCTTTCGGTCCGCCTCTTGATCCAGGGCGATTTTCATGGAGCCTTCGAGCGGATCGGGCTCTTGTTGCTCTTCGGGTTGTGGGATGAAGACAGTCTGCTGGCCGCAGGACGTGCACGTCCCGGATCCTTCCTTGGCTCCCTCTGGCGCGTCGGCTCCGCAGCTGCTGCATCGGAGTTTCTTTTGGTTGACAGTTGGTGGTTTTCCAATGTCCTGCTGTGGTTGAGGTGCCTCTTTTTTTGCTGATTGAGGATCCGGCTGTAGTCCCGTTTTGTTGATGAGTTCGACGGTGGGGCGTCGTGTCCACATCCGAAGTTCTTCTTTTGAGGCATTTGGTAAGATATCATCTTTTTTGAATGGGGGGTCGTCTGTGATGAAACGGATGTCGGTCATTGTTCCCCGCTCCGTCGTACTTCCATGTGGAGGATTCGTGATCACCGTCGGATATTTCGCACCAGCTTCCGGGCCTGGTCGCCGGGGATGCCGCGAAGGAAAATGAAATGGGTCTGCGTGGTTTGAGAAGGAGGAGGAACAGCGGGTGCCCTCTCCGCGCCCGCTGCTCCTGGTTGGCCGATGTGATGGTCTGTCAAGATTTAAGACTCCCTGAGCTCTATTTTCTGGATTTGTGAATAAGAGATTGCACTCTTCCGTTGTCGTGTCTCAAAGATGAGACTGGTCTCGCCGACATCCAGGACGCGGCCGGTGAGCGCGAATGACCGCTCGTAGTTGCCGACGAGGACGAGGTTGACGGGGCCTGATGGTAGTTGCCCGCCGATGAGTCTTTGGACGATCTCTTTGTCCGTCGTGTCACCCCTGTGGTCATCCTTTGAAGTGGTAGATGCTTTGGATGTCGCCGGTGATGAGGCCACTGCCGATGGCCTCGCCGAATTTCCTGGCGAACCTGTCGAGGTTGTCCGCGTTCTCGACATGCAGGTAGACGTTGACGATATGCGGGCCGACGGTCCGCTGGATTATTGGGTTGGGTGAGACTCCACCCGGCGGAGTGATCCGTTCGCCGCGTCTGACGAGGGCGAGGCCGGTCTCCAGGACGTCGCCTCCGACATGATACTGCTGGTAGCCTTCGCGGCCGCGGTAGCTCCCTGTCTGGCTCGGCGGGATGAGACGGCCCTGGTACAGCCCCCATCCCGGTGGGACGACGTCACTGCCGAGCCAGCCTTCGAGCTGCGAGCCGGTGATCAGGCCCCCGGTCTGTGCGATGAGCGCTTCGGCGTTATGGAACCGGCGGGTGTTCTCCAGGATCGTGTCCTGGGCTTGTTTACGGGCCAGGATGTCATCAGCGAGCAGGCCCTGTTCGGTCGTGAGACTGGTCTGGAGTGATTCGATTTCCTTGCCGTAGGTGTCCTGGTAGGCGTAAAGCTCTTCTCCCATGTGGGTCTTTATCGCATCGAGACGCTTCTCCTCAGGAGTCATGTCGAGCCGGGTCTGGTCGATGCTGTTCTGGTTCTCCAGCGTATTGATCCGTAGGAGGTCGTTGGCATGCTGGAGTTCTTCGAGGCGTTTCCGCTGCGCTCGGGTCATGCGGCCGTGGTGTTCGTCCGCCTCGTATTGGATCTTCATCATCTCCAGGCTGTTCTCGTTGCTCTGGAGGCTATATTCCTCGTCCTTTTGAGTGAGGCTGTCGATGGCTTCCTGTTGCATGCGTAGGCTGTCGACGAGCGAGGCGGTCTGCGTGTCCATGATCTTATCGGCGTATGATGCATCCTTCAACCCGAGGTCCAAAAAGTGAAGCTGGGTGTTGAGGTAGTGGACGGCGGTGATCCGCCGCTCCTCCATGCCGATGTCGCCGATGGCCTTGTTATGCGTGGCGATGGACTGGTTCAGCGGATCCAGTAAGGCAATGTTTGTCTTGATCCCTGCGGAGAGTCGCTCGAGGTACGCGGGGGCGCTCGCGCCAGCCGCCTTCTCCTGCTGTTCGTTGAAGTAGAGGATGGATCGGACGAGCTGCTCGAACTCGTCGTTCAGGCTTGAGACGATGCTGACCTCGGACTGCGCGGGCGTGAGGAAGGTGCCGAACCCTGCGTCCTGCGCCTCTTTCTGCAGGGTGTTGAATTCGGTGAGGGTGGTAACGCCCTTAGATCTGAGGGTATCGATCTCGGAGAGAGCGGCGTGCATCTGCTCCGTGTTGAACATGCCGCCGATGTCGACACCGCCGGTGAGGTTCATCTTGTAGGCCTCGCCGAGTTGGGTGAGTTGGTCCTGGGTGAGCTGCGTCGTCGAAGTCAAAGTCTTGTATTTATCGTTGATGCTGGTGACAGCATCGCCTTGGCTTTTAGCCGCATTCTCAACCATGGTGTAGAGTTCGGGGTAGTCCTGGAGGACGTCCCGCAAGGCGGTCATCACGCCGCGGCCGCGGTTCCCCTCATGGTCGAGTTCGATGAGGATGTTCACGAAGTCATTGAAGCTGAGGCCTGCGGCCTGGACAGCATCGATGTTCATCCCTAACAGATTGCTGTAGTCCGAGACAGTCAGCCGGGTGGTGCTGAGCATTCGGTTCAATTCGTCGACGCTGTAGCCGGCATTCAGGCTGCTCAAGCCGAAGACATCTAAGGATTGGATGACGGCTTCGTTCGTGGTCTGCAGGTCGTCTCCGCTGACCATGGCGAACTTCTCGGTCTGGTAAAGCATCTGCAGGCTGTCGCTGGCATCGTAGCCTGCTTTGAGGAAATCCCGCAGGCCTTCGGTGAGGGTATTGACATCCCGGCCGAAGACGATGCTGAGGTCGATAAGGTCGTTGCGGATGCTGGCGAGACTGGTCGTATCCCATTCCCTCATCGAATTGCTGACGTCAGCCAGCGACAGTTGGAACTCCCGGTTCTTCTCAACGCCGTCCTCGATGTAGCCGATGAGGCCACTGATCCCCTGCTGCACGAGACCCACGGCGATATTCACGCCGGCGAAGGCCACACCCATCGCCAGACCCTCTTTGTTGAAGATCCCTAGCTTACTAGTGAGATGGTCGATGACCATGTCGCCTTTGCTTTTGACGTCCACATCAACGCTTGTTTCTGGCATTATGCTCCTCCTTGTGTCTCCTTCGGTAGGCTGCGGGCGTTCCGGTAGATCTCCTGCAGGGTCGTGTTCACCCATCCGGCGCCCTTCTTGTCGACCATCTCTCTCGTGATACTGGGATCGATGCTGCGCAGGATCGCGGTGAGACTGAGAAGATTGTCTTTTTGCGCGGTGAGATGGAAATAGAGCTTGTAGTCGTCCGTCTGCTCGTTGAGCGGGAGCGGCTTGCCCGTCGCAGGATCGAGCCGTAGCGGGGCCTTGAACCGGGCGAATTCCTGTTCGATATCCGCCCTGATGACGAGTAGTTCGATGTAGAGGCTGGCCGAGATATCCTGGTTCAGGACAGGCACTTCAAACTCCTGCCCGTTGTTCACAATGTCGATTTTCATTTTTCCGTCTCCTAGATTTTCATCAGTAAATCCCATTGGCGGAATCCGAGATATTCCGTCAGACTTGAGTTCACAAAATTGGATGGGGTGATTCCCAGACGTCTGGACGCGCATCTGACGATTTCTGCGACATCCGTGGTCACCTCCACCGTCATCGTCGTCTTCACTATGGGGTCTTCAAGTTGAAGGCTGGCACTGGCTGCTACGATCGCTAAATTGATTTTATCATCATCAAATCGTGGCATTGTTTGCACTCATCCTATATTATAGCAAATTTTTCTACGCAGATACGATTTGTTTCTTTTTTTTCTCCTGTTGAATGGTCTCTTTTGCGGATTCAAAGACTGTGAATCGGGCCTCAATTTCTTTGACGCGCTCAGGGCGGAGTTCATTGATGTACACGCCTTCGTTCGTCTTCGTAATCATCTTGATGGAGGAGGGGTCCTCTTCGTCATAGAGGGTGTTTTCCAGGGTTTTGGTGTGCTTGTCTTTCACTGTCTCCCCGTCGATCCACACCCGACCCCACCGCGGCACCCAGAGATGGTTGCGTTGTGTGGGCCATTGCCCGTCTTCATTCGTCGGACCAAGTTTTTTCAGGTAGTTCTCAAACCGGGATTCCCCAGTTTTGTTCGTGATTATCTTATCAAGATCCTTTTTCTTGACTTCCCCGAGCCGTGGTTTCTCTGTCCCGATGCAGGGATTGTTTTTGTCTCTCCGCCGTTTTTTTTTAACAGCCTCTGGGTTCTGCCTGTAATAAGTGTTTTTCTGTCTTGCTGCCTCTGATTTGTGACGGTGCTTTTGTTGGCAGTCGGTGCAGCGCACGCTTCGGCTGCCGCGGGAACTGATATCCGCCTTGCAGTCAACGCAAAAACGTGTCATCCCCGGTCTTCTAGAACCCTGATGCGTTTATTGATCTGAGCGATTTTTGATAACAGACAGGACGTCAACTCCAGCCGCGATTGTCGGCATGGCGTAGGGCAATCGCTACAGCGGGTGTTTTTGTAGTAATCGATGGAGTTCATCGCGCTCCATCCGTAGGTTTCCCAGCTGTCTTCTTCAGATGCTTGTCGAGGATTGAACCGATGTACCGTGATCGAGGGATGTCTCCGCGCTGCTTGTCGATGTCGCTGATTTGCTGTTCTTCGAGCGTTATACAAATGGTCTTTCTCATCGCCCACCTCACATTAATCTTATATAGACATAATACATATTAACAATTTGTTAACATTTCCAAAAAATTGTCAATATACGCCGGGTGTGTCCATGAAGAAGATGACGAAGTTGGGAGAACGGATCTTTGTTTCAACCCTGAGTCATTATAGATATGAAACAGAGATACGTCGATTAATCTATGAAAAACCAGAGAAGGCAGTCACGCAAGTGAATCGTGAGATTAAAAAGTTGGTAAAAACAGGTATCATCAAGCGAGCATCGAACAAAATAAAAATGGAACAGATTCAAAATACTATAACAAACAAAAAACAGGATAATAAAATCGGAGAGCGAGCGAATCGCAGACAATATTACATTGCCAACACCAATTATTTGTTTAAAATCATCTCCACTGAATTAAAAAATAAGGAGATTACTCTTCTAACAACGGAGGAAGAACAAGCCCTTAAAGGATTTTTATCATCAATTGACTTTTCTGTCGCGTTCTGGGGTTATTATGAATTTATCCTAGAAAAAACACGCTACGATAGAGGTATTGATATTGTCTTTGATTTCCTCAGTTTGGAATGCTATAAACAGGTAATATTGAGGCAACTAATCAAAGATTTGTTTAATCGTGCGAAGTGCGGTTTAAAAGAAAAAGAGGAGTATAATCAATGGAGCGAAAAGTTTCTCTTTTCCCGAATTTATCCGACGAAATTTCTTAGCGAATCATTGCAAGAAAAATTATCCCATCTGTCTGTTAATTCAGAGATAATGAATTCCTATACGACTGATGTTACCTGGACTATGATTTGGCAAGTACTTCTTCTGAATGAATTTAGGATCGAGAAAAACAGACCCGCCCTCACGTATTCTTTTGTTATACCTGAAGACAGAGATGGTGCTATACGGAAGAAGGCGGTTGCGCGGGCCCGAAAAGCAGCCTTATAAATCCCTAGGTCTGAGAACAGCCTCTTTATTTAAAAATCCTTGTGTTTTCAGGTCTTTTCTTACCGCAACCAGTACATGTCTCCCAATTTTCAAAATTAAAATGATTACATCTTGGACATACCCAACTCATTCTTATCAAATTAGCATATTTACTAAAAGTGTATTAAGTTACCGACCAACTGGAAATTCGTTCCTGGAGAAAAACCGTTGAACAAAATAACAGGAGGGGGCGCGACAAGTCCCGACAGGTCCGTCTCCATCTTCTGGAGGGTTTCTGCTCAAACTAGACGGCTTGAGGGTAACGTTGAGCAATCCCTGCCTTTAGGCTCGTACTTATAATGAAAACAAGACATTTTTATTTTTTCAGAGACCATGCACGACAACAGCATCAATGCACGGACAAGGAAAACACACAACAGATAGCCAAGAGGCCTTCACGAGCTCGCCGGTGACGTCGGCAGCTGCAGGATTATTATCTAAATGAAAACAATTGTTAGCGTATAGTCTAAGACTTTATTTTTCAGGGTTCTCAAGATATGCGATACCGCGTGCTGGATCAAAATACAATGCCAACTTGTTTTGGATGAGGAAATCGGTCCCGATGATGCTCGGAAGATAAGGGGCGCATTCAAGGCTTCTTGCATTGTTCGGGATAGGTAACGTCACATAGACAGTCGGGATGCTGACATCATAGATCGTCGTTTTATCGTCGCATATCACCTTGACCGAGGAATGTTGGACCGGATGGTAATTGACGAGTGAGCCGCCGATCCGGATCTGCCGTGGGGTTGCCGTGGGTACGAGACTCAGGCGTTTCGCATCGGTCTGACAGATCGAGGTAAAGGAACTGCCGGTGTCTACGAAGGCATCGACGTGCCCTCGTGATTTCCGTCCGTACGGTGGATCGTAAGAAAAATGAAGGGCGCAATACGGTTTCACTCCCTCTGAATATTTCCTGAGAGTCAGAGGGATCTTCATACAGATGCCCTTAGAGAACGAGGATCACGTTGCGCGGATGGAAGAACTCTATCAATGTTGAGGCGGGGTCGAGGTTTTTGGCTTTGATGCTGGCGATGAGCTTGTCGATGTCGGTGTTATGGTCGACGACATCCTGGTTCTTGATTGCGACGTATTGATTCTCGAACTGCTTCTTCAACCGGTCGTACGCCTTCTGAAGATATTCGCTGTCTTTGCGAAATTCCAGTAATTCTTGAACCTCTGAAGCTGTCATATCCACACCTCTTTATTTATCTTAACCTACTTATAAATGTTTCTTTGGATTAATTTCAAATTGATTGAATGACGTGGAACCCCTGGCTTGTTCGACGTCATCGGTCATTCCCCTTAATGGGGTGGTAAATTGCAGGGTTCCCATATAAACCTTTCTTTCCTTAATAAGGAGAATTACAGATAGGGTACTTAAACAATCATTTCCTTTGTAATGTACGTACAACTGTATTAGATTATGGCCTGGGCTTTCGTCCAGGCTTACTTGTGGACCACCATGCACGCAACGGACATGCGGGGAATGGGAAGACACTTGCTTCGAGAACGAGATAACGCGCCAGCGTTTAAAATAAACAATCCCGATAAAAAGAGGGATAGAGGGTGAAGAACGGCCCTCTATGCGTCGGTGACTTTCACCGGCGTAATGACAATACTGTTCTCGACGACCTTGATATGAAAATAGTTGCTTAGGCGCGGGAGGCAGTCAAACCAGAGTCTCTCCAGGACCAGGCCCAGGTTTTCGTCCCTTTGCGTGATCTTTTCCAGCATGCCGTCATATGGTTTTTCATTGCCTTTTGCTTCCGGCGACATCGTCGCCACATTGGTGGTTTTTTCCATGGTTCTCAATTCCTCCAAATATTTTTTTTATTTCTGATACTTCTTTTTTTCAAGCTCCGCGATCTTCGCCTCCAACGTCTGCAGATACCGCAACAGCGACTCGAACGTCCCTGGGTCCTCCAGCTGCTTCAACGCGGTCTTGCTCGTCTTCTCGTACTCCATCACCGACGCCAGGTCCAATGGGATACCGCAATGCGGGCACGCCTTGGACTCCGGGCTGTTCTGGATGCCGCACCGTGGGCACGTGATCGCCTTGAACTTGCTGTCCTCAGTATCCTCTTCGTCTACAAGCCCATGGAGCTTCAACACGGCCTTGTCCATGTCACGACCGCTGAGATGCACGTAGGTCGCGGCCTCACGACTCCCCGGTATCCAACCCATGTACTGGCAGAGCTGCGCCTCGGTGAACTGCTTCGCCAGCTCCGTCGCCCTGCTATGACGGAAATGATGGGGGTTCACCGGCTTCTTCACGCCTGCTCGTTTGGTGAGGTCCTGCAGCATGTACCGGAAGGTGTCGTACTCGACCTCCTCACCGCGTTTCTTGCTCCACAGACCGCAGAAAAGAGGAGCCTTCTTATTCTCCCGGTCTGGGTGTCCACGCTCGATCCACAGGTTCAACGCGGGGGTGCTGGCGATCAGCCTGATCTTCCGCTGCCCGGTCTTCCCATCCAAGGTGATCTTCGCGCCGTACTTGTCCGGCTCGACGTCCTTCAGACGAAGGTTGAGGAGCTCCCCTATCCTCGCCCCGGATTCGTAAAGCATGAGGACGAAGCAGCGGTCGCGGAGGTTGTTGGCCGCGTCAGCGAGCCGTTTGACGTCATCGATGGTGAGGAGCTCGCTGGGCAGCTTCTCCCGCTCCCGCTTCATCGACGTGTTGATCCATTTGACCTCCTCGGGATACTGGTTCTTGTCGAACGTCTCGCCTTGCTGCTCATGGATCCATTTGACGAAGCGTTTGATGATGATTTTGAAGTCGCGTTTGGTCCATTCGGTGTATGGCCCGTTGTTGATGGCGCTGCAGAACTTCTCGACGTCCTGCCTGGTGATTATATGGAAGTCTTTGGGGATGAGGCGGGCGACGGTCGTGAAGGCGTAGAGGTATTTGACCTGGCGGACGGGCTTGATGCCTTCGGCGCTCAATCGGTCTAGGAACTGGAAAATGAGTTCTGTGTTCTCCGGCGTGGTCTCCAGTCTGTTCTTGGAGTCCTTAGATCCGTGATTCCTGATGCTGTTCTTGGCGCGTTCAAGGATCTTGATAAAATGGTCTGTCACGTCGTATCACTATAAGGAGAATGGATGTTGGGGCTTTTAAGGTTTGGGGAGTACGCCCCGGTCGGGATTCGGACCCGAGTCGCGAACTCGACAGGCTCGCATGATAGGCCGCTACACTACCGGGGCAGCGGGGAGGGATAATCACTTCGGTTTCTTTAACCTTTTGGACTTCTAAAGAGGAAGAACGAGTGATGGACGACTCATCGTTTTAGGGGATTTCTCGGATTTCGCTGAAGAAGAGGTAGCCGTCGATCTGCTGGCGATATCCCTCGTACTGCTGCTGTTCTTCGCTGATGAGGTTCTCCACGGCGGTGAGGTTCTCAAGCAAGCTGGTGACGTTGCCCTCATTGCCGGCTGAGAGGTTCTCCGCGGCCTTGCGCAGTAGCTCGCTTGCATTGTAACGGAGCAGGGAGATGTTTCGTCCCGCATGGGCGAAGCCGATGTAGTAGCCGAGGATCTCCAGGTACTTCGAGGCGTTCGTCATGCCTTGCGCCGTGAGGAAATAGGGGACGGAGTCGTTGAAATTCTCCGCTGCGTCGAGATACTGCGAGGCCGCCTCGGTGCAGTTCGTCAGGATTTTGGGGGTCATCGTGAGATTCCCCGTGTTCAGCGCGAGGTTGAACCAGAACAAGGCGAAGTCGAAATGATAGTTCGCGATCTCCCGCGTCTCACGGGCCGCATCCAGTTTAATCGAGCCCTGCAACATATGGTTGGTGAAGTTCTCATTCCGGCTGTTCAGATCGCTGATCTGGATGACATGCTGCGTGTTAATGATGTCAATCTGCGAGCGGTTCACGATATCGCCGGCGAAATACGTGATGACGACTGCGCCAGCCATAATCGCGGCCAGCATGATGAACATGTTTCTGGTGAATTCTCGGGCCATGGGTACTAACCTCCGGAGAGGGGAAGGAGCGTCAGCTCATGCTCATCCCAGAAGAGGATCGGGCTGACCGTCGGCTCCCGTGTCGACGTCCAAACGACGTGCGAAAGGCTTGACAACGCCGGACCTATGCAGGATGCGGTGACGTGACTTGTGGACCCGGATCCCCGGCTCAGAAGCGTATAGTTCAAGGATGATTCTCCGCTCTTCTCCACCCGCAGGTTATACCAGCCGTTGTATAAATACCCGCCCGGGGCGCCGGACGAAAGCGCGACCCATCCCGACGCAGTCAGATACGACAACCTCGCCTGATACGACCCGGAGCCCACGGCACCCTCAACGAAGACGTACTCGAACTTCATCTTCGCGATCGTGGCCCCGGAGGGAGCCTTGAAGTCGAGGTAGAGATCCGCAGGCTCGCTACTGTTGCCACAGGCGAACCAACACGACCATGCGATCAACGCACTGTTCAGCCCGCCAAGCGTATAATTCCAGTACTGAGCCCCGCCAGAGGCACGAAGCTTCGTCTTAAACGACCTCGCCGTAGAGAAGAAGTAGTCGGAGGCGACCTCGAAATTGCTTGTGACATCATACTGACTTGTCTCAAACCAGACCTGACCCTCGTATGAATCCAGCGCCTTGCCACCCACGATGTCATCAGCGTCCGCGAAATCCTCCGTCAAGGTCGTCGGCGGCTGGTACGACCAGACCGTGATAATCGTGGGATCGTCGTCCCCGGTCTCACCATCGCCATCCTGATCGATATAATCGTTTATTGCCGGATCATCGGTCAGTTCGTTTTTCTCGTTCGTCCCGTCCTCGTTTTCATCCCAATGCACGATACCCTGATTGGAGATCTTCGTCGCGTTCACCAGCCCGTTGTCGACTGTGACGCGGAAGCTAATCGCAACACTGCTTTGAGCAATGATAGCACCGTCCCAATAGACCTTATTTGCGCCGGGATCATAGGTTATCGTCCCTGAACCCGCAGTCGCAGAGCCGGAAACGTACTGGGCATGGGCGGGAATGAGGTCCTCGAACTCATGTCCCGGGTTGTTGTTTTGATTCGCCGTCCCAATGTTACTAAGAGTGATATCGTATTCAATCACATCACCGCACTGCACAAACCCACCGTTGAGGTCCACCGCGGTCTTCCTCGCCATAATCTGCGCCTTCGCATACCCGGAGAAGTGCATGTTATCGATGAAGGCCCCACTGTTGAACTGGTTATCACCTGCATCGATGAGATCAATCGTGACCGTGATCAACTCGCCAGGGGAGACCGGATGCTCACGCCCCACCAGAGCGGTGGCACCAGCATCCGCCCCATGAGATACGGGCGTGGTCTGCAGCCAGTCCACCCCTTCAGGGTTACCACTTTGTGCATAGAGGTCGTATCCTGTTCCGAGTAAGGGCGGATCATTGGCATGTAAAACGAAGTCCCCACCGTTCACGTCGATGACGTAAGAAGAGACGCCCTTGGATGGAGAATTGACTGAAATCGTCAATTTGTCATTGTACTGGGTGCCGACATAGTCCGGGTATTCGACCGTGAAGAACTGCGCATCATAATACAAATAATGCATATATTGTGGGACTCGCAACTGCATCTGAAGGTTCACTTCATCTCGCGGCGTCCCATACTGTCCTCCCTGGAACCAGTCACCACGTTCGTTACCGGGGTTCAATCCACCACTGGTGGCAAGGACGAAATCCGCCCGCCCCGTGGTAAACCAGGCAAACGTCGATCCCTCTGTGGGTATCAGCGACCCTCGCGATGAAAGGACGGCGGACATCCGGTGTCCAGCGGTGTCTCGGTCCCAGTAGGTTGAGCTGACAAGGGACGATTGGTTAGTAAGCATGGCCACGGCGAGATCGCGGCCGTCGTATGACCCCGCTCTCACGATGGGAGAAAGAACCGGGATGACGGTAAAAATCAGCAGAAGCGTTATGGCCGTTGAGAGTAGACGTGTGTTCATTGTCATTTCAACCTCCGTTATAGTGGCGGATTAGCAATGGCGAGGAATCAGAGTAGAGGTCGTCTCGGATCCCGTTGTTAGGGGTGACGCGGCAAATCCAGGTCTGCCCAAGGCCCAATCCCTCAGAGATCAGGACGCTTCGATCCGAGTTGCCGGTGCAGGTGCATAGATAATCTTGGTAGCACTGCTCCGGAGAGAGTTCGGAGGGATACAAACGGACTTCGTCGATCAGCCCGGTGAAGTTGCTCTCTCCTCCGAGGGGGACCCCGGTGATCTCGAGGTCATCTATGGCGAAGAACCCGGTGGGGGAACTGGTCCGCCATTTGAACTGCAGTCTCAGCTTACTCAGTGTGCTTGGAAGCGTCACCGTGATTTTCGTCCACGGACTCTGTCCGGAGATTAACGGATTCGATATCTCGAAGAGAGGTACCCACTGGCTGTTGTTGCGGTAGTATAAACCGAAGAAGTCCGAGCTCGCGGTGTTCTTGTAACTGTACCAGATAGAAAGAATGATATTCTTATACCCGGTGAGATCGATGTCGGTTCGGTTGTAGATGGCGTACTCCGGGTCGAAGTCCCCTGAGCCGCCGAGCGAGAACGATCCCGCATGCGGGGTGACAACCGTTGATGGCAGGAGATCGAAGTCGCATTCCAGCCTGCCGTAACTGGTGACATTCAGGTACACCTGGTCGATGTAGACTTGGCTGTTATCCCCTGAGGCATCGCACATGAATCTCACGAGCATGTTCGTGGGGAATCGGTAGGATGATTCGTTGATGAAGACGATCTTATGATACCAGGTACCGATGGAATAGCCGCTGGGGTAGACGGTTGTCAGAACGGTTTTCCAGGCGCTGCCGTTGTAATACTGCAGCCACCAGTCCTTCCCGTTTGACCAGGTATTTCCCCGCCACATCCACCAGAAGTCGACCTTTAATGATTTGTATGCAGATGTATCCATGTCGATGCTATTCGTCAGCCGGAACGAGGAGGCGACGCCACTAGCGTCACGGATGCAGACAGAAGCGGTTCCCTCGTGCTTGTAGGTTGTTGACCGGTAACAGTCCGCGAATGAGCCGTTGCTACCGGGGAGATAGTTACCCCAGCCGCTGTTGAAGTTGTCATAACGGAGGGTCGTCCAGGTGGGCTCCTGGCTGCCGCTCGTGTTCTGCTCCCTCCAGGCACTGCGTTCGCTGGTTGTCTCAAATCCCGTGAAGAACATTGAGCGGCGTGTCGACGGTCCGGTCCCCGAACCAATCTTTCCGGCGGGGCTGTCGCCGCTGCCAAGCAGCAGACTACCGGCATGGGCATGAATGCTGGCATCCAGCAGGCCGTCAACATAGATCCGAGCGTAGCCTGAGGAGGTATCATAGGTCGCTGCGGTCAGATGCCAGAGGTTGTCGTTCACAAGCCTAGTGCCAATCAGATCTGTGGTGCCGTCTGATGAAGTCGTACTCCATTTGATATGCCCGTCGCTAACCGCGAGCTCGAAGTAGCTGCTTCGGTTATAGGAGAGGATGGTCCCTGAGGCAAGACTAGTCTTCAACCATGTTTCTACGGTCAGGTCGCCTGCCGTCGGGGTGACGAGACAGTAGGGGATGGAGATGAAATCGTCGTTTGTGAATTGGTACGCCCCTCCAAGTCTACCGGTGTTTACCCACGTTGCCCCGGTGACGGTGCCGTTGTGCTCAAGCGTCGAATAGTCTTTCGCTGTGTCCGAGCTCTGGGTGTCGAAAGGCAGCAGGAGGCGAGTATATGGTCCTCCTGCGACCAGCATCCAGTTGTAGATGTAGGTGATGGGGAGCGGGTAGATCGAGGGATGGATCGGGTAGTTGTAGCAGATGAGGTCCTCGTCTGGTGTATCTGTGATGAGCGTCGAGATCGACATGGGGTCGAGCACGTGAGGAGTGGGCCCGGGGGGTGTTTCTTTCGGCCGGAGTATACCTTGGAAGAGAATCTCGGTGTTGCCCTCGGAGTCATGACCGACGACGGACACGTTCACGAATTGGTCTTGGGTCAAGTGATATTCGTCGAGTTCGATGCATTCACCCATCTTCCAGGCTTCTTGATGGTGGTAGACCGTTGTATTGTCGGACAAGGTGACGTAAATGTCGTATTCTGTGATAGCGTTGCCACCGACATGCTGGAGGACGGGGACGAAGTAATCGTTAACATACCCGGCGATCTTCACGTTCGATTCCTGTGCAGGCAGAGGAATCGGGAAGCAACGCAGGTAAATGACCGCAAACGCGGCGAGGGCGATAAAAATTAAGAGGAGAGCGCCGACAACCTCTGATACGGCATATGATGTTCGTGGAGAAATGTGGGTCGACATCCTACCTACCCTAAGGTTCTTTCTGTTGCACTTCGTTTATAACCATATCGTGACATTTTCTCAAGGCGCCATTAGAACAAGAGTTTGAAGATGACAAAAGAGATGATGACGAGGATGAAACCCTGGCGGATCCCGGCGGAGAGTTTCCCTTCCATCATGAAGCCGCCCAACATCCCGCCACCGAGGCTTTGGACGAAGACGAAGGTGAAGAGCATGTTCTTGACTTCCAAGGGGTCAATCTGTGCGATGCGCAGCGAGCCGATGGCCTTTCCCGCCATCTTATCCTGGATGCCGATGATCGCTTGAAAGATGGTGCCGTTGATGATGAGGATGACCGCGAGGAAGACGAAGAAGCTGATGAAGATGACGATGCTGTACATCGACATCTCGGTTCGGCGTTGTTGCTCCACGAGACGGATCTGATCGAGTTCTTTGGCCGCAGCATTGAACACCGAGGAGGTGTTGCCTCCTATCTCCAAGGCCTTATTGATGGTGATGGCAAGGCGTTTGACTTCGTTGCTGTCGAGGCGATCCCCGAAGTTGGTCAAGGCCTCAGTCACTGGAATTCCCCAGGAGAGCTGAGCGGCAACGGCCTTGAGTTCCGGGGTCAATGCACCGTACTCGCCATCAGCGGCGGAGCGAATGGAGTCATAAATCGTCATGCCCGAGGCCGAGGAGTTGGCGATGTCCCGGAGGAAGTCGGGGAGCTTCTCCATGATTTCGCGTTTGCGTTTTTGCTTCTTATGGTTGTAGAATCCAATGGGCCCGATGCAGCCGAGGATGCCGAAGACGAGGAAATCCACGGTTGTGAAGTATTTCGGCGGCAGGATCGGATGGTTGATCATCGCGAAGAACCCGAAAACGAAGAAGATACTGGCAAGCAAGACGCTTCCCGCGAGGATGAGGTCAACGGTCTTGTCCTTGCCGTAATGCCGGGAAACGTCGTACTGTTTAGTGAAGCTTATACGTCCTCACCCATCCCGGATTTCATCATCACATAGAAGCCGAAATAGGCCATTGGGAGAATAATGAGGGAGAGTGCGTAGAGGAAACTGAAGGAGATGCCCCCGCCGGTTAGCCCCATGATGGAGAAGATGATGACAAGGAACAGGGGGAAGGCGATGACGGTGACGACAAAGCTTTCCGCCATGATCGCTAGGGATTCCAGATTCTTCTTGCGTTCTTGTAAATCGTCGAACATGTAGCGGTCAACGCAGCGGTCGAAGTAAGGGGCGAGTTCGCTGCCCGACTGCAGGACCTCGACGATGCCTTGGAGGAACTCCTTGAACTTCCTGGAGGGTGAGATGGCAATCGCGTTCTTCAAGGCGGTAATCGCGTCAACGCCCATGAGTTCGATCTCGGTGGTGATCTTCTTTGCCTCCTTTTGGACTTCGCCGTAGAGGGAGATGCTAGCGAGGGTCCCAAAGATCTCCGATGGTGAGACGCCGGCGACGGACATCGTATTGACGAAGTTCGCCACGTAGGGGAGGTGGAGGTCGATTTTCTTGCCCCGTGATTTCGCCTTGGATGCGGGGAGCCTCAGGTACACCATGCCGATGAGGACGGGTACCAGGGAGGTCACGACGAGGAGGAGCAGTGCGGTGATCGCGGTGGGGAAGAGAAGGTAGAGCAGGAGGGTTGAGACAAACGAAGAGATAAAACCGGCGAGGATGTTCATGAGTACCATGGAGTAGTATTCCTGGTAGACCATGCTGATGTCTGCTTTTTCAAGGAGGCGGTTCTTGCTGGTTTCGCTGAGGTTGAAGCGGTCGTAGATGCCGGAGAAGACCCGGCGGCAGAATCGGGTGTAGTTCGTGGATTTCATTCGGCTAGCTCCTTGCGGGCGATCTCGAGGACGCGCTGGGGGAACTTCCGGTACTCTGAGATGATGGAACCGAATTCCTTATAGCCGTTGATGTTCTTTTTTCGCATCCATTCCAAAATGGTGATACGGCTGTCCATTTCTTCTTGCAGTTGTTCGTCGGTCCAGTCGTTTTTTGCCTTGATGTTGTTGAGGATTTTGCTTGAGCCGCTGGCTTCGAAGCGGTCATCGAGCTTCGACATCCAGGTGAAGGGGGCCATGAAGATGAGTTGGTTGGTGTCGCTGTCGAGTTTAATAATCTCGGTAACGCTGGTCGTGCGGCGGACCATTTTGCCGCCGATGTCGACTGCGTTTTGGAACACGATGATGTCCAGAGAGGTAAGGAGGGCGCGGGGCAGCTCAATCGGCGGGTTCTCCAGTCGCTGGATTAAGGTGTGGATCGTGCTGGCGTGGACGGTAGCGTACGCCGTGTGCCCGGTGGCCATCGCCTGGAAGAGGCTGTAGGCTTCCTTGCCTCGGACCTCACCGACGATAATGACGCGCGGGCGTTGCCGCAACGCGGCACGAATGAGGTCGAACATGTCGATGTCTTTGCCGGATTTACTCTCGTCGCTTGCGGCGAAGCCTCTCCGTGTGGTTCCAGCGATCCAGTTCTTATGCGGGATGTTGACCTCGCGGGTGTCTTCGATGCTGATGATTTTATGAGAAGAGGGGATGAAGAGCATGAGGGCGTTGAGCGCCGTGGTCTTGCCGCTGGCAGTACCCCCGCAGAAGAGAACCGAGGCGCCGTCTTCGATAGCCATCCAGAAGTAGGCGGCCATTTCGGTGGACATGGACTTGAACTGGATGAGGTCGATGGGCGTCAGCGGGGTCTCGCGGAACTTCCGGATGGTGAACGTGGATCCCTTGGTGACGGTCTTGGCGAGGGTCGCCTGGAGCCGTGAGCCGTCCGGGAGCTTGCCGTCGACGATGGGGGAGAAGATGCTGATTTGTTTACCGGAGATCTGGCAGAGTCGGCCTAGGAAGCTGTTGAGCTCCGGTTCGTCGTCGAAGTAGATGTTGGTTTCGATGGATTCGTATTTGCGGTGGTGGATGAAGATCGGGGTGTCGGGGCCGTCGCAGGAGATATCTTCGATGCCGTCATCGTGCATGGGGATGTCGATGCGTCCGTAGCCGAGGAAATCGCGGAAAATATGATAGAAGATAGTGTCGCGGCTGGATTCCTCGAAGACGATGTCGTTGTCGAGGATGATTTGGTCGAGGGTCTCGTGGAGGAATTTTTCTTTTTCTTTGAGGTCCATGTCGAAGGTTTGGATGTCCGCGAGCATTTTGAAGAGGTGGGAGAGTTCTTTTTTGACGGTTTTTTCGTCGTCGGTGAGTCTGGGTTCGTCGATTTCGTAGCGGTATTCGTTGGTCGCATGGTCGAAGATGATGCGTTTTTTCCCGAGATGTTTGTAGCCGAATCCGTCCTGGACTTCGATGACCTCTGTGGCTGGGGTCTCTC
>Ga0315282_10004932_pt1 | contig 22979 bp, 21 predicted proteins | sample YL17G07_20_MG_FD_203693 | JGI IMG/M metagenome (GOLD analysis project Ga0315282, IMG submission 203693) | Sediment microbial communities from Yellowstone Lake, YNP, Wyoming, USA - YL17G07_20 | ecosystem: Environmental > Aquatic > Freshwater > Lake > Sediment | place: USA: Wyoming | collected... | reverse complement strand
GTCAATATTGACGGCATCCCCGGTATGGCACCAGCCGTCAGTCAGGGTAGCGGCGGTCTTGGCCGGGTCTTTGTGGTAGCCCTGGAACATGCACTCGCTTTTGACCAGGAGCTCCCCCGTGTCGGTGATTCTGATGGACGTGCCCAGCGCCGGCCGGCCCACGCTTTCAAATTTGATTTCCCCCTCACTGTGGGAGGAAATCAGCCCGGCCTCGGTGCTGGCGTAGCACTGCCTCAGCTCCACGCCGATGGCGTGGATGAGGCGGAAGGTATCCAGACTCAGGACGGAGCTTCCCGTTACGGCGAACCTTACCCGGCTTAGGCCCAGCCTGTCCTTAAGCGGGCGGAAGAGGGCAAAATAGGCAAGGGTATGCAGGAGCCTCCAGGGCAGGTTCGGTTTTTTACCCTGGAACTTGAGGTTGGCTATCTTGTGGCCCACCGGCAGGAAGAGGTGATAGACGAAGCGCTTTAAGGGATTGGCGTCCATCATCTTTACCTGTATCTCGCTGACCAGCCCCTCCCACTGCCGCGGGCCGTAGATAACGAAGTTGGGGCCAACCTCCCGCGTGTCCTCGGCGATGGTCTCCGGCTCCTCGGGGAAGTTGAGTTTGGCGCCGGTGAGGAGATGGGGGATGGTGGCAAAGAAGCTATCGCCCACCCAGGCCGCCGGGAAGTTGGAGAGCAGGTTGTCATCCTCGTTAAGCGGGTAGCGGTCGATAAAGCCGCGGGCGGTGGTAATCAGGGCGTGGTGGGTGAGGATGGCCCCCTTGGGCAGCCCCGTCGTCCCTGAGGTGTAGTAGATAAAGGCAACATTATCCCCGCTGCCTTGCTCCACATTCTGCTCAAAGAGACCAGGGTGGGTTTTTTCGTACTCGCGTCCCTGTGTGATGACCTCATTGAAGCTGATAAGGCTGGGGTCGTCGTAGTTCCTGAGCCCTTTGGGGTCCCAGTAGATTATCTTTTTCAGCAAAGGTAGTTCGTTTTTAATCTCCAGGAACTTGTCCGTCTGCTCCTGGTCGTTGACGATGGCGAATTTAGCGCCGGAATGCTCGGCGATGTATTTCACTTCCGAAGGGATAGAGTCAACGAAGATGCCGGTGGCGACGCCCCCCGCCGCCTGGATGGCGAACTCGCCCCAGAACCACTGCGGTTCATTGTCCCCGATGATGCAGACCACGTCCCCCCGTCCCAGCCCCAGGCTGACAAGCCCCAGCGAGAGGTATTTGACGTTATCGTAGTATTCCTGCCAGGTATATTGCCGCCAGATGCCGAACATCTTCATGCACATGGCAGTACGTTCGCCCCACCGCTCGCAGTTGTCCCGGATAATCTGTGGTATTGTCTCCCGCTTTCTCATCTTCTCTATGAAAATCTCTCTATAAACTGGAATACCTCCCGCTTGGGGAGGTATCCTCTAACAGCTCAATATAACAGCTACGCGTTTAGTTATATCTGTGTCTTAATCCCCCAAGCGCACCGCCGTGCGCCTGGTAAAGGCGAACTCGTGTTTCTCCAATTTGACGAAGACTATTTTCATCGTTTTGTTAAGACGCTTAACAATGGGAAGCTTACCATAGGAAAAATCGTCCTGTCAATAAGAGGGGAGTTTAGCAACCTATCCCCCTGCCCCCTTCCCTTCGTAAGGGAAGGGGAAATATTTGTAAGAGGGGCTTCGCCCCTCTACGCAGGCTACTCCCCTTTGGGGGGTGGGGAAAGACTACGGGATAGGCCGCTGATGATGCGAGGGCGGCTGGGGTTGGGATGCTTAACCCCACCGGGGGGAGTTTGAGGGGCGTCAGCCCCTATGTTTCTAAAAAGGGGGGTGTCCTAGAGGGGGTGAGGTCTAGGCGACATTGACGGTGGCGCCGGTGGCCTTGGCGATGAGCTTGCCCGCCTGGTTGGTGACGGTCATCTCGGAGACGCCTACCCGCCGCCCGCTCTTGACTACACGGCCTTCGGCGGTAAGCTCATCGCCGACCTCGGCGGCGGCGATAAAGTAGATATTGAACTGGGTGGCAGCGCTGGGCTTGGAGATGGAATTTATGGCGTAGGCGAAGGCCTGGTCGGCCAACGACATCACGACGCCGCCGAAAATCAGGCCGTTGAAGTTCACATATTCCGGTTTGAGCTTCATGGCTACCTTGGCATATCCCGGTGCCAGCTCCACCAGCCTCATATTTAAGAACGAGGCGATGGGCTCACTGGCCTCTTTCGCCTTTAGCTCCGCCACGTTATCTGTTGGGACGCTTTCCTTTGTCGGCATTCCACCCGTATCTCCAATGTGAATTTGGCTACATTATAACATATAGTATATATTGACAAACAGGGCTTCTATACCTCCATAATAGTCCATAAAATCGGGTGCTTTCCCCGAAAGGAGGCTGGATATGTCTGTCTACCTCATGCTGACCACACTTACCGACGCCGGGAGGAAGGCCCTCCAGGAAGACCCGGAGATATTGAAGGAGATTAATAAAGAGGTTGAGTACAGCGGCGCCAAGATACTGGCCCAGTACGCGCTGCTGGGGCAATATGACTTCGTCAATCTGCTGGAAGCCCCGAGCAATGAGGCGGTGGCGAAGCTGGCCATCAGGCTCAGCGCCAAGGGCACCACCCAGACCCTTACCCTGGCCGCCATCTCCCTTGATGACCTTATCAAGACCCTGAAGGAGAAGGAGAAGCCCTGGTAGCCACCTCCAGCCTTTAATGGCTAGTTTGGTATGGGTAATGAATATCAGGGAGTAGTCTTAAGATGCTGGTCGTGATGAAAAACGATGCTACCGAAGAGCAGGTACGCGCCGTTATTAAGGAAATAGAGGCCATGGGTTATCGTGGTGTGCCCATGCCTGGTGCCCAGCGCACGGCCATCTGCATCATCGGGAACAAGGGGCCGGTGGAGAATTCGCGGCTGCTGATGCTGGACGGCGTGAAAGAGACCATACCGGTGACCAAGCCTTATAAGCTGGTCAGCCGGGAGACGCATCCCGAGGCTACGGTAATAAACATCGGCGGCATCAGGCTCGGCGGCGGGGGTTTCGTCGTCATGGCCGGGCCCTGCGCTGTGGAGAGCGAGGGGCAGGCCATGACCATCGCCCGCCTGGTGAAGAAGAGCGGCGCCCAGATTTTTCGCGGGGGTGCTTTCAAGCCGAGGAGCTCGCCCTACAGCTTCCAGGGATTGGGGGAGGAGGGCCTGAAAATATTAGCCAGGGTCCGCGAGGAGACCGGCCTTTTGATTATCACCGAGGCTACCGACCATACCAATATTGAGCTCGTGGAGCAGTATGCCGATATCATCCAGGTCGGGGCGAGGAATATGCAGAACTATTCCCTGTTGCGGCGGGCCGGCCAGGCCGCCAAGCCCGTCCTGCTCAAGCGCAGCTTCGCCGCCACGATTGATGAGCTGCTGATGTCGGCAGAGTACATCATGTCCGGGGGGAACCACCGGATTATCCTGTGCGAGCGGGGCATACGTACCTTTTCCGATAACACCCGCAATACCCTGGATTTAAGCGCCATACCTTCCATTAAGGAGGTCAGCCACCTGCCCATTGTGGTTGACCCCAGCCATGCCGCCGGACGGAGGGAGTATGTTATCCCCCTCTCCAAGGGGGCGGTGGCCGTCGGTGCCGATGGCCTTCTGGTTGAGGTGCACCATGACCCGGCGCACGCCCTTTCTGACGGGATGCAGTCCCTCTACCCGGAGCAGTTCGCTCAGTTGATGAGGGAGCTCAAGCGCCTTCAGGTTGGACGGTAGCTGTTTTTTCAGGCCGTGTCCGCGGTAAAGGCGATGACCTCATCTATGGAGCCCGCATCGCAGAGCAGCATGACCAGACGGTCCATGCCCAGGGCGGCGCCGCCGCATTCAGGCAGGTAGGCGACGGACTCAAGGAATCTCTCTGGCATGGGCATCTGGCGGCCTTGTTCTTGCCGGATTTGCTCCAGGGCTTCCCGGAAGCGCTTCTCCTGCTCCCGGGCGTCGTTAAGCTCGCTATAGATATTGGCCAGCTCCAGGGCGCTGATGAAGACCTCGGCCCTTTCGGCAACACCGGGGTCATCCGGCTTGAGGCGGGCCAGAGAGGCCATAGCCGCCGGATAGTCAGTGAGGACGGTGGGGTGGTTCTGGGGGAAGGCGGGGATAACCCTGGTCACGAGGTCGGTATCAAAGCGCCGCGGGTCAAGCTCAGCCACCGGGTCCCAGCCGGCGCTCTTCAGGAAGGCTTCCCGGACGGTAAGCCTCGGCCAGGGTGGTTTGATGTCTATCTTCTGGCCCTGGTATTCTAGCGTGGTGCCGCGTCCGAGTCTTTCGGCCAGGGTCATCACTAGGTTTTCGGTATCCCGGATGACCTGGGCGTAGTCGGCATGGGCGCGGTACCACTCCAGCATGGTGAACTCCGGGTTATGGCATCTCCCCCGCTCATCCCGGCGGAAGCAGCGGCTGAGCTGGAAGAGCCGTTTATAGCCGGCTGAAAGCAGGCGCTTCATGTGGAGCTCGGGGGAGGTGGCGAGGTACCAGCCCTCGCTGGTGAAGGGCGTAATATGCGGCTCGGGGGCGATGGCCGGCATACGTAGGGGCGTCTCTACCTCAAGGAAGCCCTGTTCCCGGAAGAAGGTGCGGACAAGCTCATAGATTAGTGAGCGGCGCTGCAAATTCTTTTCTAATCGGGCGAGACGCCGGCGCTCGTCATCGGTCATGCTTCACTTCTTGTTGATGCGTTCCACGTAGGTCCCGGTGCGGGTATCAACCTTAAGTATATCGCCCTCTTTGATAAAGGACGGCACACCGATGGATACCCCCGTCTCCATGATGGCGGCTTTCATCTGCGGGGTAATGGTGGCGGTCTTGGTGCCGACCTCGGTCTGGACTACCTTGAGCTCAACGAAGGTCGGCAGGGCAATGTCAATCGGCTCGTCGTTCATGAGGAGCATGGTGACGACCATGCCTTCTTTGAGGAGCCCCCTTTTTTCGGCGAGCAGCTCCTCGGGGACGTAGCGCTGTTCAAAGGTCTCGGTATTCATGAAGACGTACTGGTGGCCTTCCCGGTAGAGGTACTGCTCATCCTCGTTGGTGGTGCGGGCCTCATCCACCTTTTCCCCGGAGTGGTAGGTGTGGTCAACAATGGCACCGGTGCGCAGATTTCTTAGCTTGAGGCGGTAGATAGCGCGGCCCTTCCCCGGCTTGACGAATTCAGCCTCGTCAACGTTGTAGAGTGCGTTATCAATCAGCAGCTTGGTGTTCTTGTGTACACCGGATATTTCCATGTCTTGGCCTTACTCCTTCTGGACAAACCACCACTTTTATAGGCTATCTAAGTTAATATTAATTATAGCAATTATTGCGACGGGTGTGAATAGGCAGATAAAGGGAATGGGGACACAGGGGGATGGGGTTGTAACCTCCAACAGGGGGATAGGTTGCTAGCGGCCTTGGGCGGTAAAATGGTTTTCTAGACCTTTACCTGGAATATCAGCCGTGCTAGAATATCGGCGAAAAGGGACGTCGTTACGCCTATGGAAAAATCAGAGAAACCCCTTACTGTTTATGAGGGCCACCGGAAAAGGCTGCGGGAGAAATTTCTCGGGTCGGGGCTGGCCGGCTTCCACGACTATGAAATCGTGGAGCTGCTGCTGAGCCTGGGTACCCCCCGCAAGGACTGCAAGCTGCCTGCCAAGGAGGCGATGAAGCGATTCGGGACACTGCGCGGTGTCCTGGAGGCCCCCGCCGAGGAGCTGCAGCAGATAAAAGGCATCGGCGCCCACAGCGCCTTCGGCATCAAGCTGGTGCAGGAGGTTGCCCGGGAATTCCTCAAGGCGAGGATGCTGGACAAGCCTTTTTACAAGTCCTCCAAGGAGGTCTTTGACTACCTCTACCACGCCATGCGTGGTCTCAGGAGGGAGGTCTTCAAGGTAATCTATCTTAATGGCCAGAACCAGATTGTTGATACCATTGAACTCTCTGAAGGCACAGTGAACAGCAGCCTTGTCTCGCCCCGCGAGGTAGTGGAGGCGGCTCTAAAGTATAATGCCGTCTCCCTGATTTTCGTCCACAACCACCCCTCAGGCAACCCCGAGCCCAGCGACAGTGACCGGGAGCTGACCCGTGAGCTGGTCTATGCCGGGCAGATTATGCGGCTCAGGGTGCTGGACCACATCATCATCGGTGATAATAGATATTTCAGCTTCGCCGGCGAAGGGCTGGTCGGGGAGTACGAGATGGACTTCCTCAATCTGAAGCTGAGGGGCACCGCCGAGGCGAAGCGTCGTCTTTACCAGGCAAGGGTATCCGCCGGTAAGACCCGCTATCAGGTGGATTAAAGGACATCAGATGCCTGTCTTTTCCAGTTGCAGGAGGCGCTTCTTCATCTGAAGACCCCCGCCGAACCCCCCCAGCCCGTTACTCGCCAGGACGCGGTGGCAGGGCACGATAATTGGTAAAGGATTTCTGCCCAGGGCCTGCCCGACAGCCCGCGCTGCTTTTGGCCGGCCAATCTGAGCCGCCACCCAGGCGTAGCTCCTGGTCTGGCCGTAGGGGATGAGCCGGGTAGCCGCCCATACCTGGCGCTGAAAGTCGGTTGCCGCCGCGAGGTCAAGAGCGTCGGGGAAGCCCACTTTATGACCGGAGAAATAGTCCCTGAGGCGCTTGACTAGGTCCTTAAAGCGTTGGGGTGACAGGGTAGCCTCGCCCTTGCTGATGCCGAGCTTATGGGGGATGCCTGTGGGGGAGGGGTGGGGCAGGGTAAGACGCCGCAGCCCAGCTTCGGAACCCAGGACGCCTACCCATCCGGCGGGTGTCCTGAAGATAGCATAGTAAAGCCCTTCAGCCACGGCTGGCCAGACGGCGCTGGAGCAGGGCGGCGATAAAGATAAGGATAATGCCGACAAAAATACTGATGATAATCTTGACGAGCTGCGGAAAGTCCATGCTCAGGAAGTAGGCATAGGTGAAGACACCCGCTACAATGGCGACACCATAGCTCACGGAATGGGCTTTGACCGACTTTGTCTTTACCGCTTTGACGATAATCCAGGCAATGAAAGCCAGGGCGGCCAGTACCGCTACCGCCGTTACCATAAGGTTACCACCCCATCCCTTCGAAGTATTTGCCCAGGCAGGTAAAAAGGCCTACCGTCAGCAAGAGGGAGCCTATCTTGCCGGCATCCGACAGGTACTTCACGTATTCCGCCGCCAGGTAGCCGATGCCGGCGACGCAGAACAGGATGCCGAAGCCATATAAGATATATTCCAGCTTCATATGTCCTTGAACCTTTTAATATTTACCTGCCGGCGCCTGTGGTATTGCTTCAACCGGGTAGGGCATGGGGTTAACGTAAATGATGGTCCTCCGCTCTATCTCTCCCCTCTTGATGACCATCGTGAACTGATATCCCTGCCCGGTGGGGATGTCAGCCGGGATAAGCTCGGCGGTATTGACCGTCCAATCCATCTGCCCCTTGCCGAAGGCACCTACCGACATCGGCTGGGCGATCACATCGCGCACCTTGGCCTCATTACGCCACACCGACACGGCGACATCAGCCGCATAGCCGGAAAACCAGCGGTTATCAATCTCGTAAGTAAAATCGACCCTACCCCCCCGCTCCACACTGGCCGAGGCGATGTACATATCCCGGCCCTGCTGCGGCCACATATCAGCTTCAAATTTCTGCTCCTGCTCCCCGCTTTTCACCGTAAGGCTGTCATAGACGCCCATGTAGCCATCAAAGACGAAGATGACGATAATGCCCAAAAAACAGGCCAGGGCCAGGTACAGGTAGAGATATTTATGCTTAACCGCCATACAATATCAAGGTATAATAACGGATAGTATTTGTCAATCCTCTAGCCTATGTCCGGCTCAATCAGGCCGAGGTTGCCGTCGTAGCGCCGGTAGATTAGCTTGACCTGGCGCGCCTCGGCGTCGTAGAAAAGGAAGAAACTGTGCCCCAGTATTTCCATCTGCTCAATGGCTTCATCTACAGACATGGGCTTGACGGCGAAATGCTTGACCTTAACCACACTACGGGTGGGCTCGGGTGGCGCGACAGGCTCTTTTGCCTTGCCTCTGGCCAGCGAGCTGCCCCTGTTCTTGGCATAGAGCTTTCCCTTGTGATGCTCCAACTGGCGGACCATGATGGCGGCCACCTTATCAATGGCCTTGAAGAGGTCTTCGCCCCTCTCCTCACCATGAAAGACAGCGCCCCCGGTGCCGCCAGTTACGGTAGTCCGCACCAGGTAGTGCTGCTGCGGGGACTTGGTCTTTTCCTCGGAGATTTCTACCTTGGTCTCAATAATCGTGGGCAGGTGCCGGCTCAGTTTGCCCAGCTTGCGCTCCACATAGCGGCGTAGTTCTGGCGTTAGCTCCATATTGGTCCCGGCTATCTGTAGCTCCATTACTTCATGCTCCTTGAGTATCGTTTTCGGCGTGGTCCGTCCGTGTCCTAGTCTTTCGCCACCGCCAGCCCCCATACTGAGGCCGCCCCGGCGGCTTTCAGGGCGGCAGCGCCGGCGTTGAGTGTCGCCCCGGAGGTGGCGACATCATCAATAAGGAGTATTTTCCTACCCCGTAGTCTCCTGTCCCGGCAGGCGAAGGCACCGGCGACATGGCTCTGCCGCTCGCTGACATTAGCTGACCTGGCCTGGGGAGGCGTGTGTTTGGTGCGGGCAAGGCAGTCGCTGACCACCGGCAGGCCGGTGAGCTTACCTACAGCGCGGGCGAGCAGGTCGGACTGGTTGTAGCCGCGCTCCCGCAGCCGTTTGGGGTGCAGCGGCACCGGCACCAGGACATCGCCGGGCACGCAATTGACGGCGAGATATTCCGCCAGCCACCCCGCCATCGTTGCCGCCAGGGCCCTCAGGTTTCGGTACTTCAGCTCGTGAATGGCCTGGCGCATCACCCCCTGGAAGGCGAAGGGGGAGCGTATGCCGTCAATCTCCGCCGACCAGCCTTTACAGGTCGGGCAGAGGGCGCCTTTGGGTTGGGGGCATCCGCACCTGGGGCAGGTGGGGGGTATAATCGGTACCAGCGACTTTTGGCAGACAGGGCAGATAAAGTCACCCTCCCTCCCGCAGCCGACGCACCAAGGCGGGAAAAACAGGTCAAGTGCTATCCTCTTGAGCCTGCTTACCTGAGGAAGCACATCTGCCATCCGTAATTTATTTCGGGGGTTTTTCGTCTTTACCGGGGACGCGAGTTGTGCATTGAGCCGCTCATGATAGGCTCATTTATATAGACGTCACCATTCCTGATTTTAAGGTTGAAGCCGCAGTCAGGGTTGGTGCATACCCAGGCTTTGTATTGGATAGATGCCCCCTGGCTACCAAAATCGGACAGGGGCACCAGGTCTCCTGAATTACACTTATGACACTTGGGGAAAGTAAGCTGTTCCATTGAATCCTCCTCCCAGCCGGAAAATAATAGGATAAACTTCCTCAGTATACACTAAATAGCACCTGTTGGCAAGGGCGCCCTATTTTAACAGCCCCCGCAAATAGCTCCTGAAATCCGGGGCAATATCACTGTGCTTTAAGGCCATAGACACGTTTGCTTCCAGCCAGCCCAACGGCGTGCCGGTATCATAGCGCACGCCGCTAATCTCGTAGGCATAGAGCTTCTGCTGTTTCAGCAGCCGATTAAGGCCGTCGGTCAGCTGTATCTCTCGCCCCTTGCCCGGCGGGGTAGCCTCCAGGGCAGCAAATATCTGGGGGGTGAGGATATACCTGCCTACTATGCCCAGGCGGGACGGGGCCTCCTGCGGCTCGGGTTTTTCCACCAGGCCCAGCACCTGGTAGATGCCCTTGGCCACCGGCCTTGGCTTGATGATGCCGTATTTGCGGGTGGCTTCATCGCTGACCGGCTCTACGGCGATAACACCGGCCCCGTATTTCTCGTACACATCTGTCATCCGCTTTAAGGTGGGCACCCTGCTGTCAATAATGTCGTCGGGGAGGATGACGGCAAAGGGTTCTTCGCCGACGATATTCTTGGCCGTCAGGACGGCATGCCCCAGCCCGAGCTGCTCCTTCTGGCGGATATAGCAGATATCCACCAGGTTGGAAAGCTCCCGCATCTGCTTAAGCAGCTTGGTAAGCCCCTTCTGCTCCAGGAAGCATTCCAGCTCAAAGGAGCGGTCAAAGTAGTCTTCAATGGCCCGCTTGCCCAGGGCCGTCACCATGATGACCTTCTCAATACCGGCCTTAATCGCCTCCTCTACGGCGTACTGAATCAATGGCTTGTCCACCAGGGGCAGCATCTCCTTGGGTTGGGAGCGGGTAATGGGCAGGAACCTGGTCCCCCAGCCCGCCGCCGTAATCACCGCTTTGCGAACCTTCATTTTTACCTCCTGTCGTTGCCAAAGGCGAAGGCAGCGGCGCCGTAGATGCCGGCCGCCTCGCCGAGCTCGGCAGTGACGATGCTTACCGCCCCGGCGGCGATGGGGAAGGCCTGGGCCAAGGCTACCTGGCGGGCCGGGTCAAGCAGGGGGGCGCCGATGTTCGCCATGCCGCCGCCGAGGATAATCATCTGGGGGTTGAAGATGTTTATCAGGTTGGCCATACCCACACCCAGATATTTTGCCGCCCGGGAGAGGACGTCTTGAGCCAGGCCGTCGCCCTGGCGGGCGGCCTCCCCCACCTTCTCCGCCGTGATGTCCTCCAGCCTGCCCCCGACCATCGCCGCGAGGGAGGACTTTTCTCCCTGCCGCAGGCGTTTTATAGTCTCCCTGGCGACGGCAGTGCCGGAGGCCAGCGCCTCCAGACAGCCCCTTCGCCCGCAGCCACATGCCGGCCCGTTAACATCAATGACCATATGCCCAATTTCGCCGGCGGCTCCGCCGGCACCACCATACAGTCTACCATCTATAATAATACCCCCGCCGATGCCGGTGCCCAGGGTGAGCAGGACAAGGTCATTTATCCCCCTGCCGGCGCCGAAGCGGTGCTCCCCCAGGGCGGCGGCACTGGCATCATTGACCAGGAAGGTTTCGCCCTCATACCTCTGGCGAATCATCTCTCGCAAGGGCACGTCATGCCAGTCCGGCATATTGGGCGATACGGTGACGATACCGCGCTTGGAGTCAATGGGGCCGGCCACCGCCAGGCTGATGCCCCGCAGGTGAGATGTTTTTAGGCTGTTCTGCTGCAACAGATTATCTATGGCCGAAAAAAGACGCCCGATGACGGCCGGCACCCCTTCGCCGGCCAAGGTCGGCTGGCATGCCTCGGCCAGCACCTGGCCATCCGCTGTGATAATGGCGGTGATAATCTTGGTGCCGCCGATATCAACGGCTAAGACCGGGCGCGCCTCTTTCTCTAATACCTGCATCTTAAGCACCATTTTACCTCATAGCCTTGGCCGGCGGCGCACCCTGCCCCAGCTCGGCAACCAGGATATTAAGGGCCAGCTCGCCGTCATACCTTCCCGTCTTGATGGCGAGGTCGGCCTCCAGGAGCCGGTGGTAAATCTCCCTCAGGCGCGACGTAGAGTATTTTCCCGTCTGCTCCAGCGCCTTACGCAACACAAAATCAGAGCTCAGGCCCGGCCGGCCCTGGATTTCGCTGCGGGGCATGCCCTGTCTTCTCATCTCCTTCACCCGGAGCAGAAGCTGCACCTGCCGGGCGAGCATGACTAGGATATAGGAGGGGACAGCCCCCTGTCTTAATAGCTGCTGGAGCCACCCCTGGGCAGCGCCGGCCCGGAACTCAACGATGGCATCCACCAGGGCGAAGACGCTGGCCTCCTGGGCGTAGCTCACCACCTCGCCAACGTCTTCTTCCTCAATACGGCGGCCCCCGGCAAAGAGGACCAGCTTATCCACCTCGTTGGCCATCAGCCACAGGTTGCTGCCCACGAACCTGACCAGCATCCCTACCGCCCGCGGCGATATGCTGCCCCCGGCGGTCTTCACCCGCCGCTCAATCCACGCTCGCAGCCCGGCATCATTTAACCGCGGGAAAGACCTTACCTGCGCCACCGCCGCCAGGGCACGCAGGAGGGGGTTGGAGCTGCTTATTTTACCATCCACCAGCACCAGCTCTGTGAAGGGGGGGAGCTGCTTCAGGCTGGTGGCTATGGACTGGTACTCTTCCTCCCGCTCATTCTGCGCCGCCTTACGGCCGGTTTTGGCCTTGTCTTTGGCTTCAGAGCGCGCCAGCAGCCCCTCAACAATGACCAGGCGTTTTTCGGCCAGGAAGGGCACCGTGCTGCAGGCATTTTGCAGCTGCTCCGGGGTAAGTTGGGCGTCCAGGACGGTGGTATTGGTCATCAGGGCCGTTGGGTCACCGATGCCCTTTTTTATCTCCTCAAGCGCTTGGCGGATGGAGTAGTCGTCCTCGCCGATTAATATGTGCAGCAATGCTCACTCCCATACCAGGTTTACCTGATTTTACCATAAGAGCAAGCTTGAGGAATAATCGCCGTGAGAGTAGAATATAGACTACTGATATGAAGAGGTGAGAGACGATGCCGGAGAACACCGAGGAAGCCAAAAAAGCGGATGAACTGAAGAAGCTGGGTAGCATCGCCGCGGACATGGACATGAACAGGAAGCTGAGGTCCCAGGCTATTGACCGCCTCGGCGAGATGGGCAGCCACGAAGCCCTGCTTGTCCTGCTCAACCTGGCCGCCAACGATAAGCTGAGTGTTGACGAAAGGGACCTGGCCCTCAAGCGTGCCCGGGAAATTGTCAGAAAGAGCCGCTAGTACCGCCCCGTCCGGAAACCGGCGCCATAGGTGACACCCATGAGTATTGATATCGGCATTATAGGCCTACCCCGGAGCGGCAAGACGACCATCTTTAATGCCCTGACTGGTGGCAAAGCCGATACCTTAAGCGCAGGAGGCAACCCGCATGTCGGCATCGCCAGGGTACCTGAGCCCCGCCTCAAGGTGCTGGACGAGATGCTCCACCCCAAAAAGGTGGTGCCGGCCGAAGCCAGATATATTGATGTCGGCGCCTCCGTCAGGACACTGGTGCAGGAAAAGGGTATAGGCGGCGAGCTCCTCAACCAGCTCAGCAATGTGGATGCGCTTATCAGCGTCGTGCGGGATTTTGCTGACGAGAGGATACCTCACCCCGAAGGCAGCCTTGATATTAAGCGGGACATCGCCACCCTGGATATGGAGCTTGTCTTCTCCGACCTGGCTATCATGGAGAGGCGGCTGGAAAGGCTCGGCACCTCCCTGAAGGGGGCCAAGGCCACCGAGCGAGCGGGCCTCCTCCGTGAACAGGAAACACTGCAAAAACTGAAGGCCGAGCTGGAAAAAGACCGGCCCATCCGTGGGTTGCCCCTTGACCTCGGCGAGGCGAAGAGCATCGCCAACTACCAGTTTCTCACGGCCAAGCCGCTCCTGATACTGGTCAATATCGGCGAGGAGAAGCTGCCGCAGATGGCCTCTCTGGAGGCTGAACTAAACTCAGAATACTCGGGCGAAAAGTGCCGTGCTGTAGCCCTCTGTGGTAAGCTGGAAATGGAGCTGGCTCAGCTGGAGGCAGACGCCGCCCGGGAGTTCCGTGCCGGTTTTGGCATTCAGGAGTCCGGGCTGGAGCGCACCATCAAACTGTCCTACGAACTCTCGGGCCTCATCTCCTTTTTCACGATAGCCTCCGGCGAGGTCAGGGCCTGGTCGCTGAAAAAGGGCACCACGGCGCTTAAGGCCGCCGGCAAAATCCATACCGATATGGAAAGGGGGTTCATCCGCGCCGAGGGCATCGGCTATGAGGAGCTGGTCAGGTGTGGCAGTATTGAGGAGGCCCGCCGGCAGGGGCGGCTGCGGCTTGAGGGCAAGGACTATATTATCCAGGACGGCGATATTATTACCTTCCGCTTCAACGTGTAGGCTTGATAACCCGGCGCACGACCAGCCTCAACCCTTTCTCCCCCACCACCTCAACCTCTTCACCCTCAGCCACATTGCCATCAACTGATACCGCCCCCCAGAGCTCCCCCCTAATCTTGACCAGCCCCTCAGGGGCCAGCGGGCTGGCTACCTTGCCCTTGCTGCCGAGCATGCTGGGCAGGCCGACCACTGGCTGTTTCTTCAAGATGCGGGTGGTCAATAGAAAGGTGGCCGTGCTGAAGATAGCCCAGGCTACCATCGCGGCTACAAGCACCCCCAGCGGTAGGTTAATACCGAACCCGGGCAGCACCCAGCGCCATATCAGCACGATGGCGGTCTCCTCCAGCGCTGTACTCACCACAGCCACTATCAGTCTAGTCCTCATTATCTTCAACCTAGTTCTGCCCACATTATAGCAGGACAGTATCATTTAAACATATCTATAAAAAATTTTTTACTCAGGACTTGACAAGCTATCAAAAATAGTGCTATTATTTAGGATTGCGATAATGCCCCGAGTGTTTTTTGTTTTATCTTCCAGATATAAAATATCCGTTATGTAGCCACGTCCACTATATTCCTGTGTCTTCATCCAGGATAATAGCGTCATAGCGCGTCAATATTTGTGCGTTTGTTTAAGGAGTGTGTAATGGCTTTGACATCAGCAGCGCCTAACTCCCCGCCCCCGGCTTCAGCTTCAAGAAAATCATATGCCAGGCTACCCCACGTACTTGATATTCCCAATCTGCTCAAGATCCAGCTGGACTCCTTCCAGCGCTTCCAGGAAGAGGGGCTGGAGCAGTTGCTGAAAGAGGTATCCCCCATTAAGGATATGACCGGCAACCGGATGGAGCTTACCTTCGTTGCTTGCGAGCTAAGGGAGCCGCGCCCGGGCCACTCCGAACAGGAGTGCCGCGAACGAGACCTTACCTACTCCGCCCCCCTCTATGTCAGGGTGCGGCTCTTGGTCAAAGAGACCGGGGAAATCAAGGAACAGGACCTGTTTTTCGGCGATATACCCCTGATGACGGTCAAGGGCACCTTTATCACCAGTGGCGCCGAAAGGGTGGTCGTTAGCCAGCTCCTGCGTTCCCCGGGCATTTACTTTACCAGTGAGGAAGACCCGGTTACCGGCCATCAGCTGTGTCAGGCAAAATTAATCCCCACCCGCGGGGCCTGGCTTGAGTTTGAGACCAGCAACCGTAATGTCATTTCGGCCAAGATAGATGGCAAGCGCAAGATTCCCATTACCACCCTGCTGCGTGCCATCGGCTATAGTAGTGATAACCAGCTGCTTAGCCTGTTCACTAAAAAGGATGGTGACCCGAACCACGAGTTCATCAGGACGACCATGGAGCGTGAGCCACAGATTAGAAACGAGGAAGATGCCCTGCTTGATATCTACAAAAAGCTGCACCCCGGCGAGCTCCCCTCCCTGGAAAACGCCCGCAAGCTGATAAAGAGCCTTTTCTTTGATGCGGCGCGCTATGACCTGGGGAGCGTGGGCCGCTACAAGCTCAACAAGCGCCTTGGGCTTAAGGTCAGCCTTAAGGAGAGGACGCTGACCAAGGAAGATATCGTGGAAATGGTCAGGCACATCATCATGGTCAATACCGGCCGGGACACCGGCGATGATATTGACCACCTCGGCAACCGGCGTGTGCGCACGGTGGGCGAGTTGGTGCAGACCCAGTTCCGCATCGGCTTTCTGCGGCTGGAGCAGGTGGTCAGGGAGCGCATGAGCATTATCGGCACCGAGGCTGTCACCCCCAGTGCCCTGGTCAATATCCGCCCCATCGTCGCCGCCGTACGGGAGTTCTTCGGCGGTTCCCAGCTGTCGCAGTTCATGGACCAGACCAACCCCTTAGCCGAGCTGACCCATAAGCGCCGCCTTTCGGCCATGGGCCCCGGTGGGCTGTCGCGCGAGCGTGCCGGCTTTGAGGTGCGGGATGTCCACTTCTCCCACTACGGCCGTATCTGCCCTATTGAGACGCCGGAAGGCCCGAACATCGGCCTTATCGGCTCGCTGGCTACCTACAGCATCATCAACGAGTATGGCTTTATTGAAACCCCGTACCGCAAGGTAATCCGCGAGGTGGCAAATAAACCGGGGAAGCTCCTGGGCAGGACGGTTGGCGAGGATGTGAAAGACAGCAAGGGCAAGGCTGTAGTTAAGGCCGGTACCGCTATCACTGAAGAAGTGGCGGCCAAGCTGGCCAAACTGAAGCACCGAACGATAAAGGTGGTGCCCTTTGTTTCCGATGAAATCGTCTATCTCCCTGCCGAGGAGGAGGATAAATACACCATCGCCCAGGCCAACGCCCGTCTTGATGCTAGTAACCAATTTGTGGAAAAGAGGGTTGAGGCCAGGTTGAGCGATGGCTACATCCTGGAGACGCCCGAAAAGATGGAGCTGATGGACGTATCGCCCAAGCAGGTGGTCAGCGTCGCCACGGCCCTGATACCCTTTCTGGAGCATAACGATGCCAACCGTGCCCTGATGGGGGCCAACATGCAGCGCCAGGCTGTGCCTCTGCTGCGTGCTGAAGCGCCGCTGGTAGCTACCGGCATGGAGGCCGAAGCCGCCAAGCACAGCCGGCAGGTAATCTTCGCCAGGAGTGCCGGTGTGGTCACCGAACTTGAGGGGTTGGCCCAGGACGAGGAGAGCGCCAAGTACCGCATTGTGGTCACGCGGGATGGCGGCGGCAAGGACGAATATGAGCTTATGAAGTTCGTGCGTACTAACCAGGGGACATGCATCAACCAGCGGCCCCTGCTGTCCCGGGGCGACCGTGTTGTCGCCGGACAGGTTCTGGCCGACAGCTCCGCTACGGAGCGGGGAGAGCTGGCGCTGGGGCAGAACGTGACCTGCGCCTTTATGAGCTGGGAAGGCTACAACTTTGAGGACGCTATTATCATCTCTAGCCGCCTTGTTGAGGATGACAAGTTCGCCTCTATCCATATCGCCAAGCACGAGATAGAGGCCCGCGATACCAAGCTGGGCCCCGAGGAAATCACCCGGGATATACCCAATGTCGGCGAGGAAAGCCTCCGTGAGCTTGATGAAAGCGGTATTATCCGCATTGGTGCCGAGGTGAGCCCGGACGATACCCTAGTGGGAAAGATTACCCCCAAGGGCGAGACCGAGCTATCGGCCGAGGAAAAATTGCTGCGCGCCATCTTCGGTGAGAAGGCGAGGGAGGTCAAGGACGCCTCGCTGAGGGTGCCTCACGGAGAGTGGGGCAAGGTAATTAATGTCAAGGTCTACTCCCGCAAGGACAACCGTGACGGTGGCGATGACCTGCCCGCCGGCGTCAATCAGTGGGTGCAGGTCTGGATTGCCCAGAAGCGCCGCGTCTCGGTAGGTGATAAGCTGGCGGGCAGGCATGGCAACAAGGGGGTTATCGCCCTCATCGCCCCCAAGGAGGATATGCCCTTCCTCCCCGACGGTACACCGGTAGATATTATCCTTGACCCTATCGGTGTCCCCTCCAGGATGAATATCGGCCAGGTACTGGAAACCCATCTGGGGTGGGCGGCCAATACCCTGGGTTTCCGGGCGATGACGCCGGTCTTTGACGGGGCTGATGACACCGCCATTGAGGATGCCCTGTGCCGGGCCTGGATTGCCCAGAAGGCTGGAGCGGTTGACCCTAGCCCAGCTAAGGATAGGGCCCCGCTGAACCTTGGGAAGGCTAAGGAGTGGGTAAAAAGCCAGGGCTATGATGGCGAGGCCGTCTTTGATGAAGACCGGCCGGGAAAGGCTAGGGAAATCGGCCTCAGGTTGTGGCTTGAGGAGCTTGGTATCCCCAGCCGTAACCTGAGCCTGGAGAAGCTGGAACAGGCTGTAGAAAAGGTAAATTCCGAGGGCCGGTTCGCCCCGCCCACCTACGGCAAGGTCGCCCTCCGCGACGGGCGCACCGGCGAGCCTTTTGACCAGCCGGTGACCGTCGGCAATATCTACATGATGAAGCTCATTCACTTGGTGGAGGACAAGGTTCATGCCCGCTCCACCGGCCCCTACTCGCTGATTACCCAACAGCCGCTGGGGGGCAAGGCCCAGTTCGGCGGCCAGCGCTTCGGCGAGATGGAGGTCTGGGCGCTGGAAGCCTATGGTGCCGCCCATAACCTCCAGGAAATGCTGACCATCAAGTCGGACGATGTGACCGGCCGCGCCAAGGCCTACGAGTCCATCATCAAGGGCGACGATATCCTCCAGCCTGGTGTGCCCGAATCATTTAAGGTGCTGGTGAAAGAGCTCCAGAGCCTGGGGCTGGCCCTTGAGGTCATCAATGAGGAAGAGACGAAGATAGCCTCGCCTAAGGAGGCTATGGAAGAGGCCAAGAAGCTGGAGTCAGAGCCTAAGGGAGTTGAGGAACCGATTTGGAAAGAGGTAGAAGACGAACATGCTTGAAATTAATGATTTTGATGCTGTCCGCATTTCCCTGGCTTCGCCGGAGCAGATAAGGAGCTGGTCTTACGGTGAGGTGACCAAGCCGGAGACCATCAACTACCGTACCCTGAAGCCGGAAAGGGATGGCCTCTTCTGCGAAAGGATTTTCGGCCCCACCAAGGACTTTGAATGCTACTGCGGCAAGTACAAGAGGATACGCTACAAGGGTGTTATCTGCGATAAGTGCGGTGTTGAGGTGGCCCGGGCCAAGGTGCGCCGGGAGCGCATGGGGCATATTGAGCTGGCCTGCCCGGTAAGCCATATCTGGTTCGCCAAGGGCATACCCAGCCGGCTGGGGCTGCTTTTGGACCTTTCGCCGCGCAACCTAGAGCATGTCCTCTACTTCTCCCAGTATATCGTTACCTCTGTCAACGAGGAGGCCCGCGCCGAGGCCATCAGGAAGCTGGAGGAGGATTGTGCTAAGGCCATCGCCGAGAAGCAAGAAACTACTGAGGCCAAGGTTGTCCAGATGGAACAGGAGGCCTCGGTAGAAGATATCAACCAGCTCCGTCGCCAGTTCGTCGAGGAAAAGACCAAGCTTGAAGAGGCGCTAGCGCAAGATACGCAGCAGCTTGGGGAACTCCATGTAAAGAAGCTGCTGACCGAAAGCCAGTACCATGACCTCAAGCAGCTGCACGGCCATGTCTTTGAGGCCGGTATGGGGGCTGAGGCTATCCTGCAAATTATCAAGGGTATCAACCTGGATGACATGCGCAACAGCCTGCTCCAGGAAATCCAGGTTTCCTCCGGGCAGCGGCGTAAGAAGGCGAGCAAGCAGCTGCGGGTGGTGGAGGCCTTCCGCACCAGCGGCAATAAGCCGGAGTGGATGATACTGACTGTGCTGCCCATCTTGCCGCCCGACCTCAGGCCCATGGTGCAGCTGGACGGCGGCCGGTTTGCCACCAGCGACCTCAACGACCTGTACCGCCGTGTCATCAACCGCAACAACCGTCTGCGCCATCTGATTGATATCGGCGCCCCGGAGATTATCATCCGCAATGAGAAAAGGATGCTCCAGGAGGCCGTGGACTCCTTGGTGGACAACGGCCGCCGGGGGCGGGCCATCTCCATCAGCGGCAATCACAAGCTGAAGTCGCTCTCCGATATGCTCCGTGGCAAGCAGGGCCGCTTCCGCCAGAACCTGCTCGGCAAGCGGGTTGACTACAGCGGGCGTTCCGTGATTGTGGTCGGCCCCGAGCTTAAGTTGCACCAGTGCGGTCTGCCCCGCCGTATGGCACTGGAGCTCTTCAAGCCCTTTGTCATGCGCCAGCTGGTGGCGCAGGGGCTGGCCCCCAATATCAAAAGCGCCCGCCGCCTCGTGGAGAGGGCCAAGCCGGAGGTATATGACATCCTGGAGGAGGTCGTCAAGGAGCGGTCGGTACTCCTCAACCGCGCCCCCACCCTACACCGCCTCAGTATCCAGGCCTTTGAGCCGGTGCTCATTGATGGCAGCGCCATCCAGGTGCACCCGCTGGTCTGCTCCGCCTTCAACGCCGACTTTGATGGCGACCAGATGGCCGTGCATGTGCCGCTATCGCGGGCGGCGGTCAAGGAGGCCAGGGATATAATGCTCAGCCATCATAACCTGCTGCTCCCTTCAAGCGGCGAGCCTACCATCACCCCCACTTTGGATATGGTGCTCGGCTGCTACTACCTGACCACTATCCGGCATCAGAGACAGGGGGACGGCAAGGTCTTCGGCAGCTTTGAGGAGGCCAAGCTCGCCTATGAATTCGGCCTCGTTGACCTGAGGGAAGAAGTTGAGGTCAGGGACAAGGAGGGAGGTGGGCAGAGGCTCAAGACCAGCGTCGGACGTATTATCTTCAACGAGGTCCTGCCCAAAGAGTTGGGCTTTATTAACAAGGAGATTGATAAATCCGCCCTAAAGCAGATAGCTACCCAGTGCTGCCACATACTGAGTGATGAGGAGACCGGCAGGGTGCTGGACAGCATCAAGCAGCTGGGCTTCCACTATGCCGCTAGGTCCGGCACCACTATCGCCGCCAACGATATTGTGGTGCCGCCGAGCAAGACCAAGCTGCTGGAGGAAGCCGAGGCCAAGATTGCCATCATTGAAGACCAGTACCACCGCGGCCTAATCACCGAGGACGAGAGGTACAACGGTATTGTCGGCGCCTGGATGGAGACCACCGATAAAATCACCAACACCATCTCCAGCTCCCTTGACCGCTATGGTGGCATCTACATGATGGCTACATCGGGGGCCAAGGGTAATATCTCCCAGATAAGGCAGATGGCCGGCATGCGTGGGCTGATGACCGACCCCTCCGGCAAGATTATTGAGTTCCCCATCAAGTCTAGCCTCCGCGAGGGGCACAGCGTCCTGGAGTACTTCATCTCTACCCACGGCGCCCGCAAGGGGTTGGCGGACACTGCCCTGAGGACATCGGACAGCGGTTACCTCACCCGGCGCCTCATTGATGTCGCCCAAGACGTCATCACTGCCGAAGATGACTGCGGCACCACCGATGGCATCTGGATAACTGAGATAAAAGAAAAGGGGATGCTGCCCTCATTCCTTGAGCGCGTTATCGGCCGTATGGCCGCCAGTGACGTCGTCAACCCCAAAACCGGGGAAATCATCGTGGGCCGCAACGAGGAGGTTAGCGAGCCGAAGGCCAATGAGATTATGGCCGCCGGCATCACCAAGGTCCATATCCGCTCGCCCCTCGCCTGCCAGTCGCGGCGGGGCACCTGCCGGTTCTGCTACGGCCGTGACCTGGCCCGCGGCAAGCTCGTCGGCAGGGATGTGGCGGTAGGTATTATTGCCGCCGAAAGTATCGGCGAGCCCGGCACCCAGCTGACCCTGCGCACCTTCCACACCGGCGGTGTCGTCGGGCTGGATATTACCAGCGGTCTGCCCCGCGTTGAGGAGCTTTTTGAGGCCAGGACGCCCCGCGGCCAGGCCATCATCTCCGAGATAGATGGCGTCACCGAGGTTGTCCAGGGGGATACGGGTCGGCAGATTAAAATTTCCAGTAGTGAGGTCTACCAGGACGAATACCCTCTGCCTACCGGCTGGAAGCCGGCGATAGCTGATGGCCAGCGGGTGGATATAGGCACCGTGCTGGCCACTCCCCCCAAGGCCAAGGCCAAAAAGGGGGCTGAGGTCACCCCAGCCGAGGTCCAGCCTGTGGTAGCCAGGTTTGCCGGCGAAGCCAGCGTGAAAAAGAAGCAGATAGTTATCAGCTACGCCGAGAAGGAGGAGAGGGAGTATACCGTCTCCTCCACCGCCAGCATCTGGGTTAATAGCGGCGACCAGGTGAAGGCCGGCCAACAGCTCACGGACGGTTCCACCAACCCCCATGATATACTGCGCATCCTGGGCAAGGAAGCCGTCCAGCAGTACCTGGTTGATGAGGTACAGAAGGTGTACCGCTCCCAGGGCGTCACCATCAACGATAAACACATTGAGGTTATCGCCCACCAGATGCTGACCAGGGTCCGCATTGACTCAGCCGGCGACACCGACCTGGTACCTGATGAGCTGGTACACAGGTTTGCCTATGAAGATATCAATGCCAAGGTGCTGGCTGAGGGTGGCGAACCGGCCACCGCCCACACAGTGCTGCTGGGCATCACCAGGTCGTCACTCACCACCGATAGCTGGCTGGCCGCCGCCTCGTTCCAGGAGACTACCAGGATTCTTACCGAGGCCGCCGTCAACGGGAGGGTGGACAGGCTGGTCGGGCTTAAGGAGAATGTCATCATCGGCAAGCTGATACCGGCCCATTACCTGACCGCCGAAGACCTGGCTGCCCTGGCCGCCGAGGGCAAGGCCAAGCTTACTGCGGCTGAGGAGGGCGAGGAGGCCTTGAGGCTGTTGACCGGTGAGGGGATGGGGGAGGGGGTATTGACCCTTGAGGCCAGCGAGGCAGGGGGTGCCGTCGCAGAAGAAGAGGGTGCCGGTGAGGAAGAAGCCGCCGGTGAGAAAGAGGGTGGTGGTGAGGAAGCCTAGCCTTATAATCTATTGAGGGGGTGCCAAATAGCTCGCGTCATATCGGGTAAACCCAGCGCTGAGGATGCACCGCTTGATACCAGCCTGAGACCGCGCTGCCTGGCCGACTTTATCGGACAGGACAAGACCAAGGCCAACCTTAATATCGCCATCGCCGCCGCTAGGGGCAGGGGTGAGGCTATTGACCATGTCCTTCTCTACGGCCCGCCCGGCCTGGGCAAGACCTGCCTGGCCTATATCATCGCCGCCGAGGTGGGGGTCAACATCAAGATGACCTCCGGCCCGGCCATAGAGCGCACCGGCGACCTGGCCGCCATCCTGACTAACCTCCGCAGCCAGGATATCCTCTTTATTGATGAAATACACCGCCTCAACCGCGCGGTGGAGGAGATACTCTACCCCGCCTTGGAAGAATTTGCCCTGGACATCATCATCGGCAAGGGCGCTGGGGCCAAGAGCCTGCGGCTGAGTTTGCCCAAATTTACCCTGATTGGTGCCACCACCCGCTATGCCCTGCTCAGCCCGCCCCTGCGTGACAGGTTTGGCTCGGTCTACCGCCTGGACTTCTACGACCAGGCTTCGCTGGAGAAAATTGTGAAGCGCTCTGCAGCGATACTCCGGGTAGAAGCTGAGGAGGAAGGCTTAAGGGAGATAGCCCGCCGCGCCCGGGGCACGCCCAGGGTTGCCAACCGCCTCTTAAAACGCGTCCGGGACTA
>Ga0315282_10004931_pt1 | contig 22980 bp, 11 predicted proteins | sample YL17G07_20_MG_FD_203693 | JGI IMG/M metagenome (GOLD analysis project Ga0315282, IMG submission 203693) | Sediment microbial communities from Yellowstone Lake, YNP, Wyoming, USA - YL17G07_20 | ecosystem: Environmental > Aquatic > Freshwater > Lake > Sediment | place: USA: Wyoming | collected... | reverse complement strand
TCTGGTTGTAGTCAGCCCTTATCTCGTGGCTCATCCTGTCTCCTCCTCACTTCCTCTTGCCAGCTTCCCCTTCTACAATATCTCGGTAGCCTTGGCAAGTGAAAATGAGTTTTGAGACAGACTCCCCGTGCCTGCCCTTGCCGGAGTGCCGGATTCGCGCTGTTCTTGCGCCATCGGCTTCATCACCGATTCCTCATGCTTCTTCATGACGAGATTCAGCGGCGACAATTGAGGGACCATCAACTCAGCCGGTCAGTTGTTGACGCGCACCTGCGCCGCGGTGGAACTCCGCTCACGTCAGAGGCGGCGAGAATCGTCATACCCGGCATCCCGCGCCACGTCGCGCAAAGTGGCAATCGCCGAATGAAGACATTTCTTTCAAACACGAATGCGCAATAGCAATCAGCGCCTGTGCGTGTATATCACCGCCCTGATCCCCTCACTCGATCGCCACATCGAATAGCTCAATAGTGACGCGGTCCTCGTAATACGTCGTCGCGTCCGCCCCTCCATCCGCGGCGAATCGTATCGCCGTTACTGTTGCGCCTGTACCCTGCGCCCCTCGGCCGCCGGCGATAGCCGCAAACCCCTCCGCATCCGTCACCAAGGGCGACAGGAGAAAGCCGCTCCCGGCGGTCGCCGCCACCAGTCGCCATGTCCCTTCTCTGCCGTCTGCCGTTCTCACCGTGATCGTCGGCACAGGCACTCTGTACAGAAGCTTCATGGCCCGCCCGAGCGCCGTTGGCGCGAAGCGCACCTTCGCCCAGCTCAGTACCGGCGCCGCCCCCGTGTCAGGCAAAGAGATCCACTCGCCGAACGCGGCGGTCATCGCCCCCTTAGGTACAAGCGTCACCCGCCGCGGCTCCGACCGCTCGAAAAGGAGATAAGACCCCTCCCGTGAACGCAGGCGATATCGCCCCAGGATCTCAAGCCAGGACAAACCGTCTTCGATCGCGGGCAGGAATCCTCCCTTCTGGTCGACGACATTGAAAAGGATCGTTTCGGGCGCGTCGTCCGACCTCAGGTGGGCGGCGTTCATCTCGGCCAGCGCCGGAAGGTACGCCGAGTAGCTCTGGAACACCGGCCGCGGTTCGTACCGGAGTCCCCAGGCCAGGACCACTGCCTGGTTGTGCGGGTATATGTCCACGGTTCCCTTGATGGCGGGCAGCGGGTTGTCTCTGCGAATCATGGCACAGGCCTGCTCGAGCCGCTCTCCCGCGTCGCTCCTGCCGGATATCATCTCCAGCGCGGCCCCGGCGCTTGTGGCCAGTTTTCGGGGCGTGTTTCTGACCTCCGTCGGCATGCTGTCCTTGCGCAAGCTCACGTCCGCAGCGACGCAGCCCACCGACGCGACGATGGCTGCGATGAGAAGTCCTCTTGTCAGGCGCCGTCCGCTGCTCCACAGCGCCGGTGCGATGACGAGCGCCATGGCGAGAAGCGAAAATGTCGCGATTATGCCGTGGGTGTTGTGGCTTACGAAACCGATCTTGAACACCATGAAGAGAAGCGCCCCCGCAAGCGCCGCCTTCGCCGCCGCGGCCGTGCGCCGCTCGCCCTCGCGCCTGACCGCGATAGCCGCGACGAGGAGCGCCGCCCCTGCGCCATAGAGCAGCACCTCGAGCAGGCAGCCTACGGGATCGCCCTTGATCCTCGACATGGCCTCGTTGTAGCCGGCCGCGATGAGGTAGCCGCCGCGGACGAAACCATAGATGTCCTGCAACCGCTGCCCCGCGCCAAGCCACAGCACGACAAGCGTCCCCGCGTACGTGGCGGCAAACGGCAGCGGCGAACGCCGCCGTCCGATGCACTGCAGGGCGACGGCGACAAGGGCGAGGACAGCCAGCGCCGCGAACGTGTGCTTCACGAGGCTCGCGAGCGCAAACATGGCTACCACGGCGTGCGCCGCCCACCGCGGCCGCCCCTCGCTTGCCCGGTACCACACAAGAAACGCCGCCGCGAACACGATCATGAAGGCATCGACGCCGAGAAATCCGGGAACCAGCTGCACGACAAGCATTATCGCGGCCGCCCACGCGGCGGCGACTGCCGGACTGCGCACGTAGCGCCTGGCAATGGCCCAGAGCAGGAGGGCCATCGCAACGGCATATGTCACCCACGAAGCGATGAGAAGCACTATCGTCGCGGGATGATAGAACTGTGGATACAGGAAGCCGTACGGCCCCATGGTGAAAACGATTGTCTGCCCGAACCGCTTGCCCGTCGCGAATGCGTCGTTCAGGCCCATGGCCCACGACGCGTCAAGCGTGTCGACGCTGACGACAGGCCGCCACGGGACGAACATCACAAGCGCGGCCAGCACCAGCGCTGCGAGCGCGAGCCACCATGACGTGGACCGGATAGCGCTCGTAGGAACTGCCTTGCCGCTGCCGACGCACGAGACGCAGCCTCCGTCCCCTACGGCTGAATCACTGCTGTGAGGAGCACCTGGCGTTTGCCCCATGCGAGTGTGTCCCCGCTGCCTGAAATCGCCCCATATCGACGCGACACGAGCGCCGCAGCCGATCCCAACAGTCTACCCGCCAACCCCCTCACGGCAAGTCCGCCGTGTACGCCGGATGCGCGACCATTGTTGCAATGCGCGCTGTCTCGATCGTAGGGGCGCACGGCTGTGCGCCCTCAGTACGACAGGCATTCCTGCCTGTCGACCTCACGGCGCGTTTCTTGCGCCGCACATCTCTTCTTTCGCGGCGCCTCGCCGCGGTGGGGCGGATCCGCCTCCGGCGGACCACCTTACGGCGCGTCTTTCGCGCTGCCGGTTATCACGTAGGGGCGCTGCTCCTGTCCTCCATAGCTCCCTTGGCGGCCATGGCCTCGGCGAAGGCAGGAGCAAAGGATGATGCCGCGCCCCCAGTACGACAGGTCCGCCGCAGGCGGATCGACCTTACGGCGCGGCTTCGTGCGTCGCGTTTGTGTTCCCCTCGCCGCCTGCTGCCGCCCGCTGCTCCTCGCCGCCCTCCAGAATCGTTGGTCAGACACTGGCGAGGCTCTCCGTGTAGAACGTGCTTGAAACGCGCCTCTGTGGCGCTATGATTTGCGATCTGTGGTGTCGGTCATTAGGTGGCACGGTCGCGGCAGCGGGGGATATGTGAGCACGCACCAAACAGCCTCAAACCCGTTTTTCGATCACCCCATCTTGAATTCCCCCTACGAGATTCCCACGCGGCACTGGGAACTGGACGCCGACGGGCAGCCCACGCAGAAGATTATCGACACCCGCCGTCGCGCCGACTTCATTACGCCTATCCCGAAGCCGAAGAAACGCAGAGCTTCGGCTGCGCAGGAGACATTCGTTTTCGACGAGGGCAAGGGGCTTTCGACGAAGGATCAGCAGTACGACCTTACCTCGATCATCAACGAGGTCCGCAGCCACGTGGACACCTGGCGCAAGCTACCCAACGCCAACCAGTGGCACGTAACGCCCGAGACGGCCCATCTTTTGCAGCACTGGCGACATTTCAAGTTCAACGACAAGCGCCCCTTCTTCTGCCAGGTGGAGGCCGCGGAAACCGCGATCTGGCTGACCGAAGTGGCGCCCGACTACCAGGGCGGCAAGACTCTCCTCACCCACCTTGCCGCGGCAAACACAAGCTACAACCCCGAGCTTATGCGCCTTGCCCTCAAGCTTGCCACCGGCGCGGGTAAGACTACGGTCATGGCGATGCTCATCGCTTGGCAGACAATCAACGCCCTTCGCCGCCCCGGGAGTAAGCATTTCACCCGCGGCTTCCTCGTCTGCACGCCCGGCCTCACGATCAAGGACCGTCTGCGCGTCCTCCAGCCCAACGATCCCGACAGCTACTACAGGGACCGCGAGCTTGTGCCCGGCGACATGCTCGAAGACATGAATCGCGCGAAGATCGTCATAACCAACTATCACGCCTTCATTCTCCGCGAGCGCGTAGACATTTCAGCTGCGGCCCGCGCCTTGCTTCAGGGCCGCGGCGGAGACGAGATCAAGACGAAGGAGACAGAAGGCCAGATGCTCCAGCGCGTCATGCCGGAGCTGATGGGAATGAAGGGCATTCTCGTCCTCAATGACGAGGGCCACCATTGCTATCGCGCCAAGCCGCCGGACCCTGACGACGAGGAGTTGAAAGGCGACGAGAGGAAAGCAGCAGAGAAGGCCAACGAACACGCCCGGGTTTGGATTTCCGGCCTCGAAGCCGTGAACCGCAAGATCGGCATTAGCCGGGTTATCGATCTCTCGGCCACTCCGTTCTTCCTTCGCGGGTCGGGCGAGGCCGAGGGGACCCTGTTCCCGTGGACTATGAGCGATTTCTCGCTTATGGACGCTATCGAATGCGGGATCGTCAAGTTGCCACGCGTTCCCGTAGCGGAAAACATTCCAGGCGAAGAGATGCCGATGTACCGCAACCTCTGGGAAAATGTCAAACTCCCAAAGATGGGGCGCGGCAAGGCGGGAACGCTTGATCCGCTGAGAATCCCTGCTCCCCTTCAGACCGCTCTTCAGGCGCTTTACGGGCATTACGAGAAGACGTTCGCCCTATGGAGGGATAACGGGATCAAGGTCCCGCCGTGTTTCATCGTCGTCTGCCAGAATACGGCTATCTCCAAGATCGTTTACGATTATGTGTCCGGCTTTACGCGCGACAATGACGACGGCACGACGACGCTCGAAAACGGCCGTCTCCCGCTCTTCCGCAACTTCGATGAGTCCGGCCACCCGCTCCCCCGCCCGAATACCATTCTTATTGATAGCGAGCAGCTTGAGGCGGGTGACGCACTCGATGACAACTTCCGCAAGATGGCGGGAGATGAGATCGAGCGTTTCCGCAGGGAGATCGTGGAGCGCAGCGGCGACGCCCGCGCCGGCGACAATATCACCGATCAGGAATTGCTTCGTGAAGTCACCAATACCGTCGGTAAGCCCGGCCAGCTTGGTGCCTCTGTCCGCTGCGTCGTCTCCGTCTCGATGCTCACCGAGGGATGGGACGCCAATACCGTAACGCATGTGTTGGGGCTGCGCGCCTTTGGGACGCAGCTCCTCTGCGAACAGGTCGTCGGCCGCGCGCTTCGACGCCAGTCCTACGAGCTCAATGAAGAGGGGCTCTTCAACGTCGAGTACGCCGACGTCTTCGGCATTCCCTTCGACTTCACCGCCAAACCGGCTGTCGCCCCGCCGCAGCCGCCGCGGGACACGGTTCAGGTCAGGGCCGTCCGCCCCGACCGCGACGCGCTTGAAATCCAATTCCCGCGCGTCGAGGGCTACCGAGTGGAGTTGCCGCAGGAGCGCCTGACTGCCGACTTCAACGATGACTCCGTACTCGCGCTCACGCCGGACCTCGTCGGCCCCTCCATTACGCGTAACTCCGGCATTATCGGCGAAGGCGTCGATATGACGCTGGAGCACCTGGGCAACATGCGGCAGTCCACCCTCGTCTTCCATCTCGCGCACCGACTCTTGTATACCAAGTGGCGCGACCCCGGCGAGGAGCCGAAGTTGCATCTATTCGGCCAGTTGAAGCGCATCACGAAGCAATGGCTCGATACCTGCCTCGTCTGCAAAGGCAATACGTATCCCGCCCTTCTCATGTACGCGGAACTTGCCGACATGGCCTGCAACCGCATCACCGCAGCCATCACCCGCCATTTCCTCGGCGAGCGTCCGATCAAGGCGCTCCTCGACCCGTACAACCCGACCGGCTCCACGATGCACGTCCGTTTCAACACGTCGAAAACGGACCGATGGGATACGTGCGGCCCGCCGCCTAAGAACCACGTCAATTGGGTTATTCTCGACAGCGACTGGGAAGGGGAGTTCTGCCGCGTAGCCGAGTCGCATCCGCGCGTGATCGCCTACACAAAGAACCACAACCTCGGTTTCGAGGTGCCGTACCGCTACGGCTCCGAGACGCGAAAGTATCTGCCCGATTTCATCGTTCTGGTGGATGACGGCCGGGGCGTCGATGATCCGCTGCGCCTCGTCGTTGAGATCAAGGGCTATCGCCGCGAGGACGCCAAAGAGAAGAAGTCCACGATGGAAACCTACTGGGTGCCCGGCGTGAACCACCTTGGCGATTACGGCCGCTGGGCATTTGCCGAGTTTGCAGACATCTACGAGATCGAGGCCGACTTCAAGGCGAAGGTCGAAAGTGAGTTCAACAGGATGATCGATGCCTGTGCTGCGGAAAGGGGCGCTTAGCCGTGCCGGCGCACCGCCTGAAAATCTTCGTCAGCAGCGCCCAGAAGGAATTCGAGCAGATCCGCCAGGACCTGAAGGCGTTCCTTCTTGGTGACGCCGTACTGCGCCGATTTGTCGCGGAGGTGTTTCTTTTCGAGGATCTGCCGGCGAGCGATCGGCGCGCGGACGATGTCTATCTTGACGAAGTCGAGCGCTGCGACGTTTACCTTGGCATCCTGGGCAACGAGTACGGCCCTGAAAACAAAGATGGTTTCTCGCCCACAGAGCGCGAATACCTGTGCGCCACAAAGCACGGCAAGACGCGGCTGGTCTTCGTGTGGGGCAGGGAAGACAAGGATCGTTCTCCCAAGATGCTGCGGCTGATCCACAAAGCAAGCCGCGAACTGATTCGGCGCCGGGTCACGGATGGCAGCGCCCTGACCTCCGAAGTATACGCCAGCCTGGTTGACTACCTTGACGCTCTGGGCGCGCTGCGTGTCGCGCCCTTTGACACCTCGGCCTGCCATGGCGCCTCGCTGCAGGACCTTTCGCGCAAACGAGTCGATTGGTTCCTCGAAACCGCCAGGCGCGAGCGCGGCTTCCCGCTCAAGCCCAACACAACCACGAAGGCTCTGCTGACGCATCTAAACCTGCTCGATGGTTCAAAGCCCACCAGCGCGGCCGTACTGCTTTTTGGTTCAGCGCCACAGCGATTCCACCGTACGGCGGAAACCAAGTGCGTACGCTGCCATGGCACTGGGTATCGCCGGCCCTTTCCATCTCAGCAGATTTACACCGGCGATCTGTTTGAGCAGGTGGACCAGGCCCGCGACTTCGTACTCGGCAAGATCGACCGCGCCGTGGGTACGCGTGAGGCCGGGGCCACGGCCCCCGCCACTTATGAACTGCCTCCGGATGCGATAGCCGAGGCTATCGTGAATGCTGTCGCTCATCGGGACTACAACAGCAATGCGTCGGTCGAAGTCCGTGTCTTTGCCGACCGTGTTGAGGTCTGGAACCCCGGCATGCTTCCGGGGACATTGACCCTTGAGAGCCTGCACGGCGATCATCCCTCCGTTCCCTTCAACCCGCTGATCGCCGAGTCGCTGTATCTGACCCGGTACATCGAAAAGGCCGGGTCCGGTACGCAACGCATGATCGAGTTGTGCCGGGAAGCCGGACTGCCGGAACCGGATTATGAGTTGCGGCGGGGATCATTCGTGCTTACGCTCTGGAAGGACTGGCTGACGGATGATGCTCTGGGTGCGTTGGGCCTCAACGAGAGGCAGCTCAAAGCCCTTGCTTTTCTGAAGACACACGGAAAGATGTCCAACGCCGACTATCGACAGGCGACAGGCGCCGGCAAGAAAACCGCTACGCGGGATCTGGACGATCTGAAGGAAAAGGGCGTCATCCAGCGACACGGCGAGCGGGGGCCGGGCGTCAGATATCTCCTCATAAGGAGAAGGGACAAAAAGGGGACAATGGGGACATGACACCCGCCCTGTCGCAATGGGGACATATTGGGGACAATGGGGACACGGCGTTCATCAGCCGCGCAACTGTGCCATCAAGTGCAGTTGCGCCTGAAAGTAAGGCGCGCCGGGGCGCTGCCGACGAGCCAGCCAAATGGCTCATAAATGGCTCAAATGGCTCATCGGCCTGGGACTATCGAGGCGTTAGCACGGAGCGAATACAGCCCGACAAGACTATGATTGCGCAACGACAATGCTCAAACCCAATACCAAAGGGATAATCCATGGCACGCGCGAAAAAACAATCCGGCTCCGGAAAGACCGTCGAGACCTTAAAGCATGACGAGGCCAAGCGGGCCAATATCCCTACCGCTGAGCTTCAGTCCGTAGAACAGAAGGAGGAGGGTCACAAGACGCTCAAGTATCCCCGCAACGCCGATCTCGATCCCCAGTTGGTCTGGCGCGGAAAGGACGAGCAGGACTGGAGCGATCTCGTCGTCTACGCCCCGCCCCTATACATACAGGAGAAGGTCCATCCCAAGGTACTGATCGATGACCTTCTCAGGCGGTCCGAGGAGACGAAAGCGCAAACCCAAGGCTTGCAGACAGACCTCTTCGCCGACTTCAACGGGATTCCCGAGGGTGTGGACAAGACCGAGTTCTACATGCACGAGCAGAACTGGTCGAACCGCATAATCCTCGGCGACTCGCTCCAGGTCATGGCGAGCCTCGCGGAGCGCGAGGGCCTGCGCGGCAAGGTGCAGTGCGTCTACATCGACCCGCCCTATGGGATCAAGTTCAATAGCAACTTCCAGTGGTCCACCACGAGTCGCGACGTGAAAGACGGCAAGGCCGACCATATCACCCGCGAGCCGGAACAGGTCAAAGCATTTCGGGACACTTGGCGCGATGGGATACATAGTTACCTAACCTACCTGCGCGACCGCCTCACCGTCGCCCGCGATTTGCTCACCGATTCCGGTTCTGTCTTCGTGCAAATCGGCGATGAGAACGTGCATCGTGTGCGGGCACTGTTGGACGAGGTGTTTGGGGACACGAATTTCGTTGCGCAGATTATCTTCGAAAAAACCAGTAGCACCTCGACAGATGACATGGCATCCATCAGCGACCATATCCTTTGGTTCGCAAGGAACCGGGCCACCCTTAAGTTCAGGGCGGCCTACCGCACTAAAGCCCTGGGGGAGGCTGGAACCACGCAATACGTCTGGCTCGACGAGGGCGGCGGCTATGACCGGCGGCTGCGCTCCGACGAGATGAAAGACAGTGCCGGGGACGTTGAGCAGACAAGGGTGTTCGCCTGCGACAATCTAACGAGCCAGCGTCCGGCCCAAGGCGCCGACGTAACTTCATTTCCATATAATGGGGCCGTCTTCAAGCCTGGAAAGGGAACATTCAAGACGGATCACACGGGGCTGGTTCACTTGGCGCGGGCTGGCCGGCTGAGGCCCATCGGCAATTCGCTGATGTACCGCCGTTTCTTATCCGACTTCCGCGTCGTCCCAATCGCGAACTACTGGAATGACGTAAAGATGACTGGCTTCTCCGAAGAAAAGACGTACATCGTGCAAACCGGACAGAAGGTCATTGAGCGTTGCCTGCTCATGGCCACCGACCCCGGCGACCTCGTCCTCGACCCGACCTGCGGCTCGGGCACCACGGCCTACGTCGCCGAGCAGTGGGGGCGTCGTTGGATCACAATCGATACTTCGCGCGTTGCGCTGGCTCTGGCCCGCGCGCGCATCATGGGCGCGCGGTATCCGTTCTACCTTCTGGCCGATTCCACCGACGGCCAATTGAAAGAGGCCGAGGTCACGGGGAAGGCTCCGAGTTCACAGCCCACACACGCAAGCATCCGCCAGGGCTTCGTCTATGAACGCGTGCCGCACATCACGCTCAAATCCATCGCGAACAACGCCGAGATCGACGTTATCTCAGACAAATGGCAGGGCATCCTTGAGGCGCTGCGCGAGAAGCTGAACGCTGCCTTGAAGAAGCACTGGCAGGAGTGGGAGATTCCGCGCGAGGCCGATTCCAAATGGTCGGAGCCGGCGAAGAAGTTGCATGCCGACTGGTGGCAGGCCCGCATCGCCCGGCAGAAGGAGATCGACAAATCCATCGCCGCCAAGGCCGAGTTCGAGTACCTCTACGACAGGCCCTACGAGGACAAGAAGAAGGTCCGCGTCGCCGGGCCCTTCACCGTGGAGTCATTAAGTCCCCATCGCATCCTCGGTGTGGACGAGAACGACGAGCTCATCGATAACCTTGCGCAATCGAGGCTTGGTTACGCCTGCAATGCCGACTTCGCGCAGATGATCCTTGAGAACCTCAAAATCGCCGGCGTTCAGCAGGCGCACAAGGAAGACCGGATCACCTTCACCGCACTTACCCCCTGGCCCGGCGCCCTCGTCTGCGCCGAAGGCCGCTACATGGAGGGCACGGCCGAGAAGCGCGCCGCAATCTTTATCGGCCCCGAGTTCGGCACCGTCCAGCGCGCCGACCTCGTCTCCGCCGCCCGCGAGGCCGGTGACGCGGAGTTTGACGTGCTGATCGCTTGCGCCTTCAACTACGAGGCGCTCACTACCGATTTCGCCAAGCTCGGCCGCATCCCCGTCCTCAAGGCCCGCATGAACGCCGACCTGCACATGGCCGAGGACCTCAAGAACACCGGCAAGGGCAACCTCTTCGTCATCTTCGGCGAACCGGACATTAGCCTGCTTCCAGAGCCTGACGGCAGGTTGCGCGTCAAGGTAAACGGCGTGGACGTCTTCAAGCCCCAGACCGGCGAAGTGACGAGTTGCGGCGTCGACGGCATCGCCTGCTGGTTTGTGGACACGGACTACAACGAAGAGAGCTTCTTCGTCCGCCACGCCTACTTCCTCGGCGCCAACGACCCCTATAGCTCCCTCAAGACGACGCTCAAAGCCGAGATCAACCCCGAAGCCTGGGCCACCCTCAACAGCGACACCTCCCGCCCCTTTGACAAGCCCAAGAGCGGTCGTATCGCTGTCAAGGTGATCAACCACCTGGGCGACGAGGTGATGAAGGTCTTCAGGGTGTAAGCCGCGTACGATAAGCGCTACGTCGCGCCTCACTCACCTGTTCTCCTGATCCCCTGTTCACCCGTTCGCGCGCCGCAGGCGCGCTCCCTTTCGCACTTTTCGCACCTTCTTGCCACGGCGTAGCCCTGAGCGAAGCCGGGTCGCACCTGCGGCCTCGGGCCGGGCCTCTGGCCGCGCGAAGGTTGTGGTGCATAACTGAAAAATCCGCGATTTTGAAAAAACTTCCACTTGCCCTAACTCTTCGCTGTCTCTGCGTCTGCGTCTCTCCTAAGTCCTGCGGACCGCGGTTCTTACAACACGCCCCGCCTCGCCCGCACCCCACACTTACGTCAACGCACTGACACAGCCACATCTGGATAACCCGTGGATAACCGCTCCCGAGCCTTGTGACCGCCTTTATCCATAGAGGGACCGTGTTTCGCGCCCGCACGGTTCTTCTGCGGTGTGAGACTGCGGTGTGAGATTCCACTTGGCTTTGCTCGTTTTCTTCGCCTTTGGGCCGTCCTCTGCGGACTCTGCGGCCTCGGCGCGAGAAAGGTTTCGCAGTTGCTTCGGACTTCGGACTTCAGACTTCGGACTGGTTTCTGCCGCTAACGTTATAGCCTCTGGGAGGAAAATCCGTGATCGCTCAACTTTTTTCAAATTCTTTACCCCCTTGCCCGCAAGCACTTGCGCTGAGGGCGCTTCGCCACGTGCTCCAACAGACGCCCCGCGGCCGCCCCTCTACGTTATATCCCCTCCAAATACGGAGGGGCCGTGTTTCTTGACTTGTGATTTACCTTCGGCCTTCAGCCTTCAGTCTTCAGCCCGTTTCTCTATAGCTCCGAAAGGAAAAATCCGATGTTTCTCAACTTTTTCCAAATCGTGTTAGTTCTGTCCACACAAAGCTTTGCGTCGAGCCAGTCCCGCTGGACCTCTCGTCTTCCACGCTCCCGCAGCCCCACTTTCTCTATAACCGCCCTAAATACAGAGGGACCATGTTTCGCCCTCTTGGCTTCTCGTCGTCGATGTTTTGGTGTGAAGGTTTTCCTTCAGCCTTCAGTCTTCAGCTTGTTTTCGGCCTTCGGACTTCAGACTTCGGACTTCGGACTCGTTTTGGAGGTTTCTCTCGTGATCTACTGCCGCAACTACCGTTCCATCTTCCCCCTTACCCCTACCGAAATCGCCAAGCTCGTAGCGCGCATCGAGGAGGGCGACTCTCCCGACGACTGCTGGCTCTGGACCGGCGCTCGCGGCGTTGGCGGCTACGGCCAGACCTTCATTAGGGGCGCCACATGGCAGGTGCATAGGATGGTCTATGAGCTTCTGGTCGGCCCCGTGCCCGTGGGCTGCGTGCTTCACCACAGATGTGACAACAAGCACTGCTGCAATCCGGCGCACTTGGAGCCGGTCACTCAGGAAGAGAACATGGCGCATGGCCGCGTCAAGCGCGATCCCAACCAGCCCCGCCGCCTCAAAGCCTGCTGCAAGCGTGGCCACAAATTCACTCCCGAAAACACAGGCTGGCAGACCGTGCGGGGAAAGCGCATGCGCCTCTGCCTGACCTGCGAGGCCGCTGCCAAAGCTCGCCACAACGAACGCCGCCGCCTGAGACGCGCCGCCTCAGCCGCGCTTCGTTCTTCGTTTGGTGCCGTATCATAGTCGCAGGCTGTGGGTTAGGAGAGGTCGTAGGTGTTCCCTTTCGCACCTTTCGCACCTTTCCCACTTTTCGCACCTTGCGGCCTCCGGCCGCGGTCCCGACTGAACCGGCACTACTACGAGTCTCCTCTGCGCGAAGTGCCGGATTTCGCGCAGAATATACCGATTTTGCCGGCCGACGCCGTTCAGGACTCATAGTTCATTAAGTCCTGCCCCTCCACCCCGAGGGTGGGTTTTGGGTTATACGATTTTCCTTCAGACTTCGGACTTCAGACTTCGGTCTGGCTTTCGCTCTTTGACAACTGAATCCTTTGTGCAACGGACGCCCGCCGGGCGAGGGCTGAGAGTCCGCCCATGCCCGGCGTGGCGCTAACAGTTGCGCATTCCCGAAACTAAGGCGGTTGACTTTGCGGATGTTCTGTGATATAAACACGCCATTCCAGGGGCCGGTCAGTCAAAGGAGAACCCATGGCCGAGAAAGTCTTTCTTATCAACAAGGTCAGTCCTGTTTGCGCCGATCTGCTCAAGGAGCAGGGGTTCACGGTTGAGATCGGCGGCAACCCCAATGAGCAGGAGCTCATAAAGCTCGCGCCTGAGTACTCCAGTATCGCCCTTCGCAGCGGCTCCAAGATAACCGCTCCCGTGCTCGAAGCGGGCGCCAGGGGGAAGCTGCGGATGGTCGTTCGCGTCGGCGCCGGCGTCGACAACATCGACGTGGCCGCGGCCACTCGCTACGGCGTCATCGTGTGCAACACCCCCGGCACAAACGCAAGGGGCGTCGTTGAGCTTACGATCGGCGCTCTTCTCGCGATGGCGCGCAATATGATCGAGGCCAATAACTCGCTCAAGGGCGGCAAGTGGGAAAAGAGCAAGTTCGTAGGCACCGAGCTTCTCGGCAAGACCATCGGCGTTATCGGCCTCGGCAACATCGGCCGCGGCGTGGCGTCGATAGCCAGGGCGCTCGGGATGCGCGTCCTCGGCATGGACCCGATACTTACCCCCGAGAACGCGCGCGAGCTCGGAATCGAGCTTGTCTCGCTCGACACCGTCTTCTCCGAAAGCGATTACATAACGCTGCACGCGTCGCTCACGGAAGGCTCGAAGAATATGATTGGCGCCGCCGCCTTGTCGAAGATGAAGGACGGCGTGGCGATTGTCAACTGCGCGAGAGCCCAGCTGGTTGATAACAAGGCCATGCTTGACGCGCTTGCCAGCGGGAAGGTCAGGTATTACTACACCGACGTGTTCGTCAAGGAACCGCCGGAACCCGGAGACCCCCTTGTCATGCACGAGCACGTTCTGGTCTCGCCGCACCTTGGGGGCTCCACTGAAGAGGCGGAGATACTCGGCGCACGGCAGGCCGCCGCCGAGATAACGGCATTCCTCAAGGAAAGCAAGGTCGTCAACTCCGTGAATTTCTTCCCCGGCGATCCCGCTCTTGCCCCTTGGGAGCCGGTCGCCGAGAAGATGGGCGATTTCGCGTATCAGTATCTGGCGAAAAAGACGAAGATCTCCCAAGTGTCGTTCCGCTACAACGGCACCCTTGCCGCCTACCGGACGGAGAGACTCACTGCCGCGTTCTTCAAGGGCTTCATGCAGAACGCCTTCGAATACGCCAATATCATCAACGGCCGGCAGCTCGCGCGCGAGCAGGGCCTCAAAGTCGTGGAATCGAAGATGGAAAACGTGCGCGACTACATCCGCGTCGCCTGCGCCACCGAATCGGGCGAGATCATATTCCGCGGCTCGCAGATAAATCGCAAAGAGATATTGCACTCCATAGATGACTACTTCTTCGACATACCGCTCAAAGACAAATTCTACCTCGTGTCCACGCACAGTGACGTACCCGGAATCGTAGGAATCATCGGCACCAAGCTTGGCATCGCCGGCATCAACATCGAGAAGTTCAGCCTCGAGGACAAGACCGGCAAACCCAGCATGGCGGTAATCAGCACGGGTTCCCAGGTCCCCCAGCAGGTCATCGATGAAATCGAGAACGCCGTAGCCGAGAAGCACGGCGATATTTCTCTCGTAGCGGTGACCCTGCACTCGGAACCGACAGAAGACTGAAGACGGTGCTGCGGTGAACCGCCGCTCGTGGCGGTCGCCGAAGCGGCCGGTGTCAGTGGTCGAGCGGATAGTCGCGCGATCGCAGCAGACACACAAGTGTCTCTGCCTGACAGGGGGAGTTTTCCTGTTCCCTAAGCAGCCTCAGCAAGCTGCTGAAAAGGTAATGGAGAAAGGGGAGAAAAAAAGTCCAAGAAAAAGGAATCAAGTCGGAACAGCGCGGCCCCTTCGTCAGTCAATAGGACAATAGTTGTCCTGTTTCAAACACGGGAGGCTCGAGGGGCTTGAGAGGAGGGCGCAAGTTGTTGGGGAGGAGCGTCAGGGACTCATGGAACCAAGGCGAGATCGAAAACCGTCGGCAGGTCAAACTTATGGTTTCCGTATCAGTTGTACAACTGAACCGTGACAGGGGGCTCCTATGCAATTTCAAGACAAGTGGATTGATTGTGTGAACTGCGGCAAAGCATTCGTATTCTCCGGCAGAGACCAAAAATATTACCAAGAGCAGGGGTTTAAGAACGAACCGAAGAGATGCAGGGAATGCAGGGCGCTTCTGAAGCGCCAGAAGCAGGTGACCACCGACGCCGACGGCGTCGAGAAGGAGCTCTTCAAGGCAGTGTGCGCCGCGTGCGGAAGAGCGACCTACGTTCCCTTTAAGCCTACCGGAGCCAAGCCCATTTATTGCAGGGATTGCCTCGTGGCCAAGAAGATCGAAGCGGCCACCGAGACGGGCGTGGAAATGCCCGTGGCCGAACCGATAGTTCCGCCGCCCGCCGTTCAGTAACCGGTCGGGAATAGAGTGCGCCGAACGGCCCTTCGGCGGGAAGAGGACAGCAGGCCGTCCCAAGCCGCCGTGGGCCGGCGGTGTCACTTCGACAGGCATTCGGCGAGAAATCCGGCTGCGAGGTCGGCTCGGCCCCTGTTGACGAGGTCCGTGCGGTTCGCCGCCCGGCGGCAGAGCGCGACTGCTTCGTTGTCCTTCCCCATGCTTTCGAGCATCGCGGCGGGAGGGGTATGGTTTGAAGAGTTGGACGTATCCACCGCTGCCGGCCGTTCCAGCAGGGCGGGCCGTGCCACATGGTGAACTTCCTCGCTTTGTTTCGCTATCTCAGGCTGCGATTACTCCGGGATTATCTTGCTGAACTTTGAGCCGTTGACTGCGACGCCGGCCATGAGACCCTTCTCGCCGAACAGAAATCCGAGGATCGGATTCTGGCTCTTCAGCGTGTTTGCCTCCCCGGCCGCGCCGGACTTCACGATCACGACGTTCGCGTCCGCGCCGGCCGTCCAGCCGCTACTCTCCTGAAACTTCTTCAGCGCTTCGTCCGTCGTGAATATCAGGACCATGTCGAATTTCTGCACGCCGGCCTGCAAGCCCGCCGAAGCGGCCGTGACGCTGTAATAGGCGACATTCCTGCCGGCGACCATCAGCGCGCCATCGCCGTGTTGCCCGCCGAGAACAAGCCCAGCCTTTGTGATGTCCGGCATGATCAATACGCCCTTGGCGTCCCTAAGGTAGATATCAGCGCCCTCGACCTGCGTCTTGAAGCGTTCCATGGCCGCCTGCGCTTTTGTGTCTATCTCGGCCCTTGTTACCGCATACGCAACAGTGGCCATGAAGGTCAAGGCCAGAGTGACGCATAGCGCCAACCCAACGGCTCTGTTCGTTCTGTCCACGCCCATTTCGGGCTTCCTATCGATAAAGCGGCACCTTTCCGCGTGCGCAGGCGAACTCAGCCTGCGCGCTACCCAAGGACTTGGTTTCCGGCATAAGAAACGACTTTCGGACGGAATGGCCGAGCGCTCCCTTTCCAATAATGATTGCCGCTGTATGAGCGTTGTTCCTGCCATTGCGTGGCCGTCAGGTTGCGCCGGTCCGGCTCAAAACAGCAGGACGCGCGAAAGCGCGCCCATTACGTCGCGCAGGGGTATGACCAGAAGAATAAGGGGCACCCATGGCAGCAGGGCGATCACGATGAACAATGCGACGTCGCGTACTCCGAAGGGCAGCGGGCGCATGTCATCGACGACTTTATAGCTGTTGGCCATATCGGCGAGTGACTGAATATCGGGACTGCCCAGAAGCCCTTCTTCTTGGGCGCCGCCGTGGAGCCACTTATCATCGAATGACCGCGCGTACGTTTTGGCGAGGCGGTCATACTCCTGTATTCCGCTCCAGCGCGCGCGCACAAGAGCCGGGACGAACACGAGCAGGGGCCCGAAACAGACGAGGGCGCCCAAGACAAGGTAGGCGGCCATAACGGCCTTGTAGGCGCCGATCTGAGCGCCGGCAAAGCACACCTGGAATGCCGCGTTGGCGCTCGGGACCCAGCCGGCGGCGAAGACAAACAAAGCAAGGGGGGCGTGCGCGTCCGCGAGAATGCCTAATCCGCCGGCGTGGTCGGCATGCGCGGGCATCAGCCGGAGTCTCAGCCGCGATATGTCCCACAAGTACCGCGTCCAGACCGCAATCCGCCACAACCACCAGAGCAGAACGAACTGGAAGATCGGCAGCGAGACGAAGCGATACCACACCCCGGCCCAGGACAGATGGGCGCGTCCGCCGATGTTAACGGTATGCCAGGAGAGGGCCGTGTTCGTCGGCAGCAAGCCGAGGGTGGGAGCAGATAGCCCGAGCACGGCTATTGCCAGTATGACAAGTTCCGGCAGAAACGACTCGCGCAGGTGCTGATTTCGTGCGACGGCAGCGTGGAGGGCCGGCGCGTCGGCCGGGTCTACGAGACCGACCGTGATTATGTGCAGCCCGGCCTCTGATAGACGCTTTGCCGCGGCCGCCTCGGCAGCGAAGAAGAGAGGTATGGCCACAAGGAAGTGAGCGTAAGCGCCGAAATCGAACAGGAAAGACTCGCGCGGAGTAGGTCCTATGGCTCTGCCCTCAATTGCTGAGAGCGCCAGAAGGGGGATCCATGTGATGATCGCGAGAGCGGCGGCGCGCCGCCCCCGGCAGGGGCCTTCTCCCTTCAGGAGGCCGATCCGCCGCATAAGCCGGTGGGTAGGTCCGCCCCGTTCAAACTGGAGGGCATCGTCGATCGTGGGACTCGAGCTTGCCAAGACGATTCCTTTCCTGGCGGGCGAAGAGGTGTCCGGCGGCGCGGGCACTCATGGCATGAAGGCGGGCCGCCGGGAAGCGCCGGTGGCCCCCGTCTCCTCAATCGGCTTGTCTGATGCGCTCGGCGCGGCCGGTTCTTTCGCCGCTACGGCTTCTGTACCTTTATCCCGAATGCCTCAGTATACGTGACAGTCACGTCGTCGCCCTTCTTGAGGTTCTTCAGGTCCGGCCCATTCGGCCCAATCTTCAGGGTCTTCTTCGTGCCATCGGGCATATCCAGCGTGACGGTCTTTCTCGTGGTGTGGACCGAATCCACCTTGGCGGTGGCGGTTATCGTATTCACCTCGACGCCGCCCGGCTTGGCTCCCTTGGGGGCCAGCATGACTGTGCTTGCCGCGCCCGCCCCTGGTTGAGCCCCTTTCGCTATCGAAACGGCTATGGATTCCACGTACTTCGCCTTGACTTTGTCCCCTACTTTGATCTGGTCGAAGTTGACCACGTCCGGTCCGCATTTCACCTTCTCAGTACGGCCGTCCTTCATCTTGAGCGTTACGACGCGGGTAGTCGGGTCCACGGCCTCCACCGTAGCCGTTACCTCAGCCGACTCAACTACCATGGCTCCCTGAGGGGCGGAAGGGGCTTTCGCCGTGCCGCCGCCCGCGAGACAGGTTGCGCACAGTGCGAGAACACTACCCAAACATGCCGCAAGCACCACTATGTGTCGGTTTCTCATGATGCACCTCCGATTTGTCTGCATACGGTATCCGGCTGTCGAGCTGAACGACGCACCGCTCCTGGACGCGTTGTCCCGCAGCGACGTTGCGCGGAGACGTTTCGAGCTCCGTAACGAGGACATGACCCGAATGTGGACGGTTCCATGGGATAGCTCAGGAGGACCCGGCGGCGCAGCGCTGCCTGCCGTGGATTTCCTGCCTGCGGCGGAGGATTTGCCCTTCGCGCCTGACGAGTTTATGCGAGGGAACGGGTACAGACAAGACAGGGCGCTCTGCACACAGACACGGCACGCGCCCTCTTCATACCGGGCTCCTCCGAAGGGGCGTGACGGGCCAATGACCATATAGAAGCGGTGTTCCGGGCATTTCGCAAGGGAGTCTCCGCGTTTGGGCGCTGGCGGCGGATCGCAACGATCGGGAACAGCATCCGACTTCACCTCCACCTTCGCCAAAGCTACGGCGGACAAGTCGCCGGACGGGAGCGGCGCCCCATGCGCCTGATACCCTCAGACACCGATGCCGGAAGACGTGGTCACATGCTTTCCTTGTGTGTGACTAACTTTTCCGGTACTCGCAAGTGGTGGCGTATGAAGGCGTTACGCCAGCAAACCGTAGGGGCTCTCTCGGTGAGTCGCCCTGCCCCGAATGCCGCAGTCGCAGCCGCTTCCCTTCGGGGCACGATTAGACTTGCGGTCTTGCCGGGACGTGGCGACGTCTTGTGCTCGACGACCACACTGGCCACGTTGCAGGGCGACTCACCGAGAGAGCCCCTACGTGTCGCCTTCAACAGAACGGTCCCTGCCAGAATCGCAGGTCAGACACCTTTCCTTCCGTCGGCCATTTCATTCTTGACACGCAGACCGTCAAGCAGTATTGTCTCTGCCGACGAGGGGCCATCCAGCGAGATTACATCCCCAGAACTCCCCCGGAGAGAAGGCTTTTGCGAGATGTCGCTCGTGCGACTTGCGCAGCGGCATACCGCGGTCGTTGTGAGTGCGATGCGCCGACGAGGGGGCGCATCGGACACGGCGAGCGCCGCCGGCCAGACGAGGAATCCTTTTGGGAGGGCAGAGTATGGGCGAACGCGTATTCCGGTTGAGATGGGCTTCCACGGCATTTGCGGTCACCGTCGCGACGGCATGTCTTGCTCTTGCCTCCGGCGCGGCGTCCGCGGACACGCACTACATGGCCGTAGGAGGCAGCGACACCTATGACGGGACCGATCCCGCGCATCCGCTGGCGACGCTGTCGCATGCTTTCAGCGTTATGTCGGGCGGCGACACGCTGTCGATCGACGATGGAACCTACACCGACTCCGCCGATGCAATCAACCAGTGGAACTACCCGCCGTCGGGGACGGCCGGCAATTTCACGATCATCCGCGCGAAGAACATTCCCGGTCAGCCGGGGGTTGCCGCCAACCAGCCGCTCAAGGTGAAGTTCACCGGCAGCGCCGGAATGGACAACAGCAACTACCCGCAAAATAACCCGAGCCTCTACGTCAGGTACGTGAAGTTCTGGGGCATCAGGTGGGACGGCGCCGCCACATACACCAACTGGGACAACATCTACTGGAAGCAGTGCGCGAGCATGGGCGCCGGCGACGGCAACAGCGCGTGCTTCACGATAGCCGGCGTCAACAACCTCATGGAGGACTGCGTCGCGTTCGGCAAGGGGCGCTACAAGTTCCTGATGTATGACTTCTCACGGGCCGGCGTCATGGGCAACGCCGTCCTTCGCAGGTGCATCGCGAGACAGGACTGGGCCAACAGGGACGAGCCGACGAGTATGCCCATAGGGGGATTCTGCTCGTATTTCCTGCGCGGCACGGCCTTTCTTGACTGCGTCTGCATCGACTCTGATACTCCAAGCCAGTGGTTCGACGGGTCCACCGAGATCTCCGGCGCCTTCCTGCAGCCAAACGACGAGGGGCCTCACGCTTGTACGTTCAAGGGGTGCATGGTCGTCAATTCGGCCTTCTGTCTCATCAATCTGAGGCAGGGGTCGTCAGGTCACGTGATTCAGGACGTCGCGGGAGCGAAGGTGGCCGGCGGCTTCAGCACGCCGTGCGACGTTACAATGAACAGGATATCGCTCGTCAACGTCAATCTGAACAACTTCACCTACAGAAGCCCCACCCAGAGCGGCTGCGTCATCGCGGCCAACAAGGGGCTTACGACGTGGATGGGCGCGATCACCCTCAACAACACCGTCATGAGAGACATCCCAACCGGAATCGAGGGCACGACTTCGAACGACTACATCAATATGTACAACGTGAGCACGCAGTACACCGTGGGCGGCCCGCCGGCGCACTTCTACACGTACAACCCGTTTACAAACGGCCTTCTCTATCCGACGCGCATCGAAACCGGCTCGACGCTTTTCACCCAGGGTTCGGGCGGCGGGCAAATCGGCGCGAAGATAACCCAGAAGCTGGGCGTCGATGGCGCATTCAAGGGCGATGCGAACTGGGACAGCGAGCAGGGCAACCTCTGGCCATGGCCCCTTGAGGACTGGGCGCAGGCCGAGATGAAGACCTCCCAGTATACGACCGATCCCAACCGCGGTTTCTGCGCCGCCGGACAGACCCTCACCAAGTACATCTGGCAGTATTTCGGCAACACAATTCCGCCGGACATCTACGGCGGTTCGTCTCTCACGATAACCACGTCGAGCCTGCCCGGCGGAACCATGGGAACGGCGTACAGCCAGACGTTGGCGGCGACCGGGGGCACGACGCCGTACGCGTGGTCGCTTCAGACGGGAAGCCTCCCGGCTGGGCTCTCTCTCGTTGCCTCGACCGGAGCCATAACGGGCACGCCGACGGCAAGCGGCACGTCCAGTTTCACGGCCAGGGTGACCGACAACGCCAGCGCCACCGCCACCAAGGCGCTTTCCATCGCGATCGACCCGGGCGGGGCGCAAACATACTACGTTGCCACCAACGGCAGCGACGGCTGGCCCGGTTCCTCAAGCCAGCCATGGCTGACAATCCAGTACGCCGTCAATCACATCAACAGCGGAGACACGATTATCGTCAGAGCGGGCACCTATGCAGGGGCGCGAATTGACGCCAACTCCGGCGCGTCGGGTTCCCCCAAGACCATCAGGAAGGATGCCGGCGCGACGGTTACGCTTAATACTGTCGGCGCCAATTGCATTCACGGCGCCGTTTTCGAGGTAGAGAACTCGAATTACTGGGTCATAGACGGGCTGACTGCGGACGGCGCAAGCCAGACGCAGCGGTGCATCGATGTGCGCGTCACTGACCACGTGACAGTCCAGAACTGCACGACGCACCACTCCAGCTACTGCGGCGTGTACATGAGCCATAGCGATTACGCGCTCAATCAGAACAACGCCTCGTACTCAGCCGTTCAGATGGGCACATATTGCAACAACAGCGCCGACTACGGGACGATCCGGGGCAACAGTTTCTATTCGAACAGCATGGCCGGCATTCACATGAACGGTGATCTGTCCCAGGGCGGCGACGGCATCCTGAGTTACTGGACCGTGGAGAAGAACAACTGCTACTCCAATGTCAGCACCGGAATCAACTGCGACGGGGTGTCGGACTCCAAGATACTCAACAACCTCGTCTACAACAACACCGGTAGCGGCATAGCACTTTTCGCAGTCGACGGCGCCGAGGGATCGAGCCGCGACCTTGTCTACAACAACACCGTCGACGTGCCGACAGGGGCCAAGTACTGCATTAACATGCCGTTGTCGAGCGGAGTCGCGAATCCCACCGGCAACAAGATCAAGAACAACGTTCTCTACAGCGCCACGACCGTTGCCGGCTCGATCAAGCTGTGGGGTTCCGCGCCGTCGGGCTTCGAGAGCGACTACAACGCCGTCTGCGACCGCTTCAGCGTCGACAACGACAACAGCATCATCAGCTTTGCGACGTGGAAGACGTACGGCTACGACGCTCACTCGTTCCTCTCGACGCCGAGCGCGCTTTTCGTGACGCCCGGAAGCGATTATCATCTCAAGGCCGGCTCTCCGGCGATCAACGCCGGGACGACGCTCGCCGAGGTTACCACTGACAAGGATGGCACCACAAGACCGCAGGGGGGCGCGTACGACATAGGGTGCTACGAGGTCGTCGGTGGTTCTCCGCTTACGATCACAACCACGAGTCTGCCGGCTGACACGATAAACGTAGCCTACAACCAGACGCTCGCCGCTACCGGCGGCACAACGCCGTACACGTGGGCGATCTCGTCCGGCAGTCTGCCGACGGGACTCTCGCTTAACACGTCTACAGGCGCCATTACCGGAACGCCGACAGCCGCGGGCACCTCGAACTTCACCGCAAGGGTGACCGACAACGTGTCCGCCACCGCGACAAAGGCGCTATCCATCGCGATCAACGCGGCAGTGAGCATCACCACATCAAGCCTGCCGGCAGACACGATCAGCGTCGCGTACAATCAGACGTTGGCGGCGACGGGCGGGACGGGCGCACTCACTTGGGCGGTATCCTCAGGCAGCCTGCCGACGGGACTGTCGCTTAACTCCTCGACGGGCGCCATCACCGGAACTCCGACCGCGTCAGGCACTTCCAACTTCACGGCAAGGGCCACGGATACGGTAGGGGCGACGGGGACAAAGGCGCTCAGCATCGCGATCAACGCCGCGCTTTCGATAACGACGTCGAGTCTTCCTAACGGCGCCCTTGGCGCGGCCTACAACCAGACGCTCGCGCGCACCGGCGGCACCACGCCCTTCACGTGGG
>Ga0315282_10004929_pt1 | contig 22984 bp, 19 predicted proteins | sample YL17G07_20_MG_FD_203693 | JGI IMG/M metagenome (GOLD analysis project Ga0315282, IMG submission 203693) | Sediment microbial communities from Yellowstone Lake, YNP, Wyoming, USA - YL17G07_20 | ecosystem: Environmental > Aquatic > Freshwater > Lake > Sediment | place: USA: Wyoming | collected... | reverse complement strand
AGTCACAGGCTCTCGCCGAAGCGATGTGTGAGCGAAAGAATTGCTCTGGATGCAAGTTTCTTGAAAAAAACTGAGCAAACAGAGGTTGTATAACTTGACATCGAGCTCTTTATAGGTGCCACCCGGCTGACGCCTTCAATACATGTATTTCTCAGACTGTGTGATTGCCCTGGGTGCGTCGGGGATGAGAGTTGCCGATTCGTTCGCTTTGTGATAGAATCATTCAGCAGAGTGTCGAAGATTGCTGGAGAATGCCATGGCGGAACCGATGGGAAAGGATGAGGCCCACGAGCTGGTGAACCGGATGCCGGAGAACGCAACGTGGGATGACCTGATGGAGGAGATCTACGTTCGGCAGGTGATCGAGCAGGGTCTGTCGGACAGCGAGACCGGAAGGACGACCGATGTTCGGGAAGTCCGGCGCAGGTACGGCTTGCCGGAATGAACGTTCACTGGACCGACACAGCTCTGCGGCAGCTCGATGCGATCCACCGATACATTGCGCAGGACTCGCCTGCTTACGCGAGCGTAAGCATGGCACCCAAGCCTGGCATACCATGTTTCTTTTCGACACCAGCCGCGAAGCGGCCCAGCGACTCGCATTGACATGGCGCAGGGGCGGGACGCCGGCGGGATGCCGGCGGGACGCAAGGCCGAAACGGCCTCGCCACGGCGCTCGCGTCACGGGGTGCGGCGCGGAGGCACGTAGAGGGGGGCTTTGGCGGGGTAGAGCTCCGTGCGGAAGAAATCGACCAGGGGGTCGCTGAGATACTGGAGCGAGAAATACATATTTCCGTTCGTCCCCTGCTGGCGGCAGAGCACGTACTGGCTGCGGACGAGGTTCACGTCGCGCGAGGCGGTTTTGTCGGCGTCCTCCTGATAGATGGACAAGCCGGGGACGATCCGGCCCAACTGCCGGTCCACGGTCTTCCACTGTCCGATCTGGCGGGCGAGCTCGCCGTTATCCGTCGTGTAGGCCATGGGGACGACGAAGTCGAGGGTTTTCTCGCGGACCCAGCGGGGCCAGTCCTGATACGCCGCACCGGCGGCATTGAGCGAGCTGACGACGGCGGCGCTGACCTGGATCTTCGGCTTGGCGCTTTTCGCACGGCGGGAAACGTCGCGCACCAGCTCCGACACGCCCCACTTGCGAAACTCCGCCCACCGGTCCATACGGTACTTCCATCGGGTGGGGTCGATCTGCTCACGGCTCTTGGGCATGATCGGGCTGCGGCCGGTGGACTGGATTATGTCGTCGCGGCGGATGTAGCGGCCGGGTTGCAGGAACCCCGTAAGCCGCTGCATCGTGCCGAGGTGCATCGACTTGACCGGGCCGTCGATGATGAGCAGTTTGCCGCCCCGTCGGACGAATTGCTCGATGTCGATGGCCATCTTGTCGGGGATGACGTACACGGCGGGCAGCACGAGGATGCTGCCGGCCGGCAGGGATGCGACTTTGTCGGGCGCGATCGACTTGGCGGGGTGACCCAGCCGGCTCAGCGAGACCCGAGCCGCCTCCAGGGCGTCCGTCCCGTATTCGTTGCGCGTCGCGTCGGTGGTCGTGAGGTAGGGCTCGACGCCGGGGGTCGTCCACATGTCGAGCGTCTGCTTGACGATCTGCGCGACGGCCGGCGGCATCTCGACTTCCGCGTGCCAGTTCAGCAGCAGGACCATGCCCTTGCCGGGCATGTTCACGGCGATGGCGGGCGTCCCGTCGGAGAACGTGGCCAGGACCGTGGCGGTTTTCGGCGACAGGAGCGGGTTGGCGGTGATGCTCAGGGCGACGGGGAAGGTCTTGCGGCGCTCCGGGGTCAGAAGCTCCGTATTGTACTTGCCGGCGAACTCCCGCTGGCACTCGTCACAGTAGCACATGTGCGGGCCGTAGCGGATGTAATCGAAGTGGAGGCCGTCGATGTCGTACTTGCGGAGGCACTCGATCATCAGATCGCTCTCGAAGCGGCGGACCTCCTCCTTGCCGAAATCGTACCAGATGGCGCCGCCCGCCCCGTCGTCGACGGCCCAGGTCGGATGCGTATCGAGGACGTGCTTCGGCTGGCCGGCCCCGTAGGCGCCGTTGACAAACCATGCGTGGACCTGGATGCCGCGTTTGTGACATCGCTCGGTCATGTATTCGAGCGGGTCGTACCCGGCCTGGACGCCGTCGCCCATCGGACAGTAACTGCTCTGGAAGAACGCCTCGCCCCCCCAATACCAAACGAGGAGGAAGACGGCGTTGAAATTGGCCCGATCGATCTTTGCGATCAGGGCGTCGGCTTCGGCGGGGGTCTTGACCTGCGTCCCGTGGGCCCATATGCCGCGCAGCTCCGGCTGTGCGGCGGAAGCGGCGGCCGAAGCCAAAACAACAACCAATAGCGACAGTGAGACGGCTTTCATCCTTGTCCCCAACGCGTACTCAATCCTTGTTTGTCAAATCTATGGAGAGGATACCAGATGTGCAAAGTGATTTCGACTGATTTGCGAGATTCTTCCGCCGGACAGGGCTGCTGCACCAGGGGGTGGAGTCGGCGGGCCTAATGAGGTCGGAGGCGGCCGCCCTGCCATTTGTGCGTGGACGGGGCTCTCAACCTGATCAGAGGACGGGAACTCGGAAGTCAACGGGGCAGGCGGCAGCCCTCCCGGGGCGACACTCGGAGCCGTCACAGCCGTGCAAGGCTCATTGCCTTCAAGACCGTTCCCGTCTATTGCGGCTTCTTGCCGCTGTACCACCACTTCGGCACATCGTCGCCGGTGGTCTCGTGCAGCGTGGTGACATGAGCGTCGAGCCAGAGGATGTTGGCCCGCCCGTCCGTCTGGAAGGCATCGTTCGAGCGGATATTGTGCCGGAAGATGCCGCGGTAGAATCGGGAGCGGAAGCCGCCCTGGCGATAATGCGTGAGATTCATCGTGCCGATACCGTCGTTGTGGAACATGTCCATGCTGCCCTGCTCGATCTTGGGCTCCACGTGATCGTGGCAGACGATGAACTCCGCCTGCTGCTTGATCGTGGCGAGGCTGCCCCGGAGCTTGTTGGCATCGAGGTCCCGATAGACCCACTGGCTGAGTGAGTAGGCCGCATTGTAGATCAATGTCGGGTCGTCAGCATAAATCAACTCCGCCACGGCACGGTAGCTGGGGCAGCCAAAGACCTTCGGTTCCTTGATGTAACTGATGTACGCCACGCCCCAGTAGGCGTCCCCATCCGTCACGGGCCGCATCCGGCCCGCGTTGTCGTACCAGAAGAAACCATTGGTCGTCGAGTTGTCCGCCGGCTTCATGTCGTTGTCTTGAAGGAACATAGTCATGCCCAGCCCGACGTTGCCAAGGTGGGACTTGCAGACGATCTCGCGGGCACTTTCCTTCGCCTTGGCCAGCGACGGCATAATGATGGCCATCAGCAGTGCGATGATTGCGATGACCACCAGCAGCTCGATCAGGGTGAACGCTCTTGGGTTGCGGGTCATGACGTTCTCCTCAATGAGGGCACTTCGGCTGCACCTGCCAAACCACACCAGCCGGGCAGGGCACGACGGCGTCACCGGCGTCGATGATATTATTATAGACTTTCTCCGGTCAGACTGCAAGCTTGCGGAGAAAAATACCCGCTACAGGCGGGGCGCGGTTGGTGGCCAGCCGAGAGGCCCTGGGCACCCGGTGCATGGCCCCGCGCCCGTGTCAATGAGTCATCTCCGGCGTTCACCGGAGTGTGGGATTACGGCTCTTCGTAGGCACACCAGGCGATGTCCTCGTAGACCCAGGTGTCGGCGTAATCCGTCAGCAGCTTGTCTTTCTCGCTGTCTTTGATGGTGTAGAAGTGGGCATTGAGCTTCGGCGACCAGAATCGGTAGACCCCCTTGGCGCCCGGAGGCTGCTGGCCCTTGGGATAGGCATAGAAGACCACGCCCTCGTAGGTCCATACGTGCGAATAGTTGTCGATCAGGAAGTCCCTCTCCACGTCATCTATGGTCCAGAAGTGAGCGGCAATCGAGTCCGACCAGAACCGGTATACGGGCAGCAGGCCCTGCTCACTTGGATGGACATAAGTATCGTAGGCGACGCATTCAAGGAGCCAAGCGGCCCCGCTGATCAGAACATCCTTCTCGGCCTCCACCGCCGTATAGAAGTGCTTGCCCGTGATCGGCGACCAGAACCGGTACACGGGCACCAGGCTCTGCGTTTCGTAGGCGCCCATATTCACCTTCGCGTCCGTGACCCGCGGCTGACCGTCAAGATCGGTCTCCTCCGGCGAGGCGACATAGTCGGCGTTGCCAGCGTCCCGGCACGGGGAATTCGCTCGCAGGTGGTAATCGCCTTTCACCCAGACGGCTCCGTTCGCTTCCGGCGCGACGATGCGATTCGGATCCCCCGCGTCGGTCCAGTGGCCAGCCTGAGTGAACAGCGGGTCGGCGGAGGTATTGCCCTGGCTCTGCGAGCAGACCTGCCCTTCCACAACAGAGTAAAAGAGGCTGCTGCAATTGTGGCCGCCGGCCAGCTTGGAGCGGTTGCCCCACGCAATGGTGTTGCGCAGCAGCAGACTGCTCTTGGTGTAGATGTCGCCGCCCTCGCCCCTGCCGGATTGCGCCGTGGGCGTCGGTGAGTCATCGGTGCCCGTGACATTTTCGGCGATTGTGCAGTTGATCACAGTCAGGGCGCCGGACTCGCAATAGATGCCTGCGCCGTGTCCACCGCGGCCGGCGTTCGACTTCTGTCCACCGCCGCCTGTCTTGTTCCCGGCCACGAGGCAGTTGGTGAGACTGGCGGCCGTGCAATAGATGCCCGCGCCGTCGCCGCCGTTGCCGGATGGAGAGCCGCCGGCGCCCGTCACGTTGCCCTCGATCCCGCTGTTGCGGACCTCAAGCTGGCAGCCGCCCGCACAGTAGATGCCTCCGCCGCAGCCTCCGTTGCCTGCGGCGGACGATGTCCCCTGTGCCGCCCCGCCGTTGCCCGCGGTATTCCGGCTGATCTGGCAGCCTTCGACGACCAGCCGGCCCGTGCCTGTGCAGAACACCCCGCCACCGTCGCCGCCGTCCCCGAGACCGGACCCGGTCGTATTCTGAGTCACCGTGCAGTGGCGGAGCGTCAGGGTGGACGAGGTGGCGTAGATCCCGCCGCCGGGGCCGCCGTCGCGGTCTCCGTCGGCACGCGCGGCCTCGGTGGCGTTGCGAAGAATTCGGCAGGACGTCACCAGCAGGGTGCTGTCTTTGCAGTAGATGGCTCCGCCCGCCGACGACAGGCCGTTCGTGATCGTCAAGCCGGAAATCTCCGCCCCGCTGCAGCCGGCGACGTAGAACGCCCGATGCGGCTGCCCCGAGACGTCCGTGCAATCGATGATCGTCGCGTCCATCACGTTGGAATCGGACGGGTTCGTGCTTTGGATGGTGATCTTCTTGCTCCCCAGGTCGATGTCACAGTTGTCCGGGCCCCGGTAGACGCCCGGGTTGATGATCACCGTGTCCCCATCCGTCGCTACATCCACCGCCGCCCGGATCGTCTTGAAGCCCTTCGCGCCGACGTAGTTGACCTGCAATGCCGCGCCCTGCGCCGATGCGGACAAAAGGGTCAGACAGGCCAGAACCACCAGAAAGATCCTCCGTTGAGCTCGAAGCGTCATCGTTCATCCTCCATACACCAGATTCGATAAAGCCGGAGATTACGGCTCCTGTAAGCCGCATACGTTCCCTTGCAGCCCTTGCGCGTGCGGCGAATCCCTCGCCCCGTGACATCCGAGTGCGCACATGAATCTCATCCTCCTGACTTCGACTCCTTGTGTACCACAGTACCGGCAGGAAAGACCGGTGCTGCCCAAACACCCCCAATTGTGTCTGGATCGTTACCTGTCAACGATCGTTCGCATTGTACCCCCGCGCGGCCGCGCCGGACAAGTCAATATTCACCGCGCTGGGAAATGATCCTGCGTCAACGGAAGGTCGCCCCGTCAGGGGGACACGGCGTCACGGGAGTCCAGGACCTTCTGGAGCAGCGGCCCCAGCGCCCGAGTCCAGACTTCATACCCCTTGGAATTGAGGTGCAGCTTGTCCTCGAGGAACAGTGAGTCGTCGGGCGTGCCGTCCGGGCCAAGAAGAGGCGTCGCGACGTCCGCGAAGAATCGCCGCTGATCCTCCTGCGAAAAGGCCTGAATAAGCTCGTTTGCCCGTTTCATTTCGGGCCAGAGCGACCATCGTTGCGTGCTCGGCTTGATGGCCAGGAAGATGATTCTCGTGGCGGGCAGCCGCTGGTGCACGAGGTCCACGAACCGCCGGTAATCGTCGAAGACCCGCCCGGCCGATTTGCCCGCCGCGATGTCGTTGTCTCCCGCGTAGAAGACGATCACCCTCGGCTTGTACGGCAGCAAAACCCTTTCCGCAAAGTAGATGACATCGGAAATGTGAGATCCGCCGAAGCCCCGGTTGATCACCGGCAGAACGGGAAAACTGTCGTGCGTGCGCCACAAGCGGATGCTGGAGCTGCCCAGGAACAGTACCGGGTCGGCAGGAACCGAATTCTTGCTATCCAGGTCCCGAAACGCGCCAATCTCTTTGGCGAACCGATTGGGGTCCGGGTCCGCCGGCGGATTGCCCGCAAGCGATACACTGGGGACTACGAGTGAGATGAGCAACAAGAGAGTTCGTCGCAGCAACACGGAGCCACCCTTTCAAAACATGACCGTTCAGCATGACAAAGCTCTTGCACAACCCGACGATCATACCCGAACGGGTGCGGACAGGCGAGTGCTTTGCGGCTCGGATGGCGTGGCGAGTCACCGGGCCGCTACATGGCTGGTGTCGGGAAGAGAAATGGCTCCGCGAACCCACGCTCGTGTCGAAGGCGTCCCGCCTTCGAATCGCGGGCAAGATGCCCGCGACACTTGTTGCTGTGTTCTCAACCGCGCTCGGTGGCGGAGCCCTTCATCTTTCATTCGTACAATTCGCGTAATTCATTGTTCCTAAGTCCTTTTGCGGTGGCCGGAAGGCTTGCCGCCTCGCGTGGCGTGACGGCGTTGTTCCTTCAGCCAGGGGGTGAAGACGGGGCACACCTACACATTTCACACGGGGAAGTTGACAGGGGCTGTCCCGGTCGGTATTGTGCGCGCTGTCACAAAGGTAAGTGCGTGGAAAGGGATCGTGTATGGCTCGTTCGTTGCGAATCGGGTACGCCGTGCCCTGCTGCCACGTGATGAATCAAGGCAAGGACGATAGGCGGTATCCACAACACGGAAGGACTGTGAAATGTGTAGGTGTGACCCCTATCGCCGTCCTAATTCAAACCTTTTATTTAACTCAGGGTTACGGAAACATTATCCCCTCAACCGGAAAAAACGTATGTGGTGGATCTGTTGTTACCTTGTCTCCGTTGTATCCGTTGTCTGGGGTAACTCCATCCCAGGTGTATCCTGGGGCTACTACTTCGTCCACTCTTGTCTGATATCCTTCTCCCATTTCTGCATTTGAGATCGCAATTGTTGCTTTTCCATTTCTCCGAGTTGTTGTATTTTTGTTCCACCTCCCACCCCCTATTATTGCGTGGGAGACGCCACCGAATCGGATGGCAGCCGTAACAGACGCACCTGCAACTGGAGGTTCGAGAGTGATTATGATCGAAAGAGTGTTACGACTGACTTGATAAGATATATCTGAAACGTGTACGTATTCGGTCGTTGCCGTTTCTGTAGCAACTACTCCACCGGCGTTGCCACTTGCTGGAATTGCTGTATCTGTTAGGATTAGCGAACATAAAACACTGATAACACAAAACAATACACAAATCTGTGTCTTCATAATTGTTCTCCTTTTCAATTTGGACTGAGTTCTTGCAAAAAAACAAAACAAATATCTTAAAGTGTAGTTCATATTCAGGCGCCGCCTTATCATTCTTCTGTGGCTCAAAATCACTAAGAGGAATAACTGGTTCCAACGGTGTAATTTTATTATCATCATTTGACAACATCAGGCAACATAAAAACACCGTGATCAGTTGCTGCAAAGAGATTCTTGCCGCTCACAATTAGGACATTAATATAGGTTTCAGGCAAACCGTAATTGACCTCGGTCCAGCTTGTACCGTTGTCGGTGGAACGAAAGACGCCGCCAGACCTAGTACTAACCCCGCTGCTATTAGACCGTGTAGTTCCGAGTATAGTTCCTGCAAAATAGTAAGATCCTGCAAAGAGATTCGTACTGCTCGCCGCAAGGGCGGTAATACCAGGGTGTGTCAAGCCGATATTGACCTCAGTCCAGTTTGCGCCATTGTCGGTGGAGCGAAAGACACCGCCGCTGTAAGTACAAGCAAATAGATTCGTGCCGATCGATGCAAGCTTGGTAACATCTTTATCGGTCAAGCCATTATTGGCCTCAGTCCAGCTTTCACCACTGTCGGTGGAACGAAAGACACCGCCGCCAGTCCCTGCAAATAGATTCGTGCCGATCACCGCAAGGGCAGAAAAACGGCCCGGCAAGTATTGGACCCCGGTCCAGCTTGTACCGTTGTCGGTGGAACGAAAGACAGCGCCACCAGAACTACTATTGAGCCCTGCATTAGGCCCTGGAATCACTGCAAAGAGATATTGGCCACTCACTACAAGGGCCGCAATAAAGCCCCTCCCCAAGCCATTATTGACCTCAGTCCAACTTGTCCCATTGTCGGTGGAGCGAAAGACGCCGCGGCCGCGGCCCCAAGCCCCTGCAAAGAGATTCGTGCCACTCACTGCAATGGCCGAAACATTGCGCGTCAATCCATTAACCTCAGTCCAGCTTGTGCCGTTGTCAGTGGAGCGAAAGACACCGCTGCCGTAGCTAGTCTTTGCAAAAAGATTCGTGCCGCTCGCCGCAAGGGCGTCAACACGCCTGCCCGTAAAGCCGTTATTGGCCGGAGTCCAGTTTTCACCGTTGTCGGTGGAGCGAAAGACAGCGTCGCCTCCGGTCCCTGCAAAGAGGTTCGTGCCAATGACCGCAAGTTCACTAACAACTGTGTTCGTCAAGCCATTATTGACCTGGGTCCAGCTTGTGCCGTTGTCGGTGGAGCGAAAGACACCGCCGCCAGAAGTACTGATAGGCCCAATAGACCCTGCAGTCCCTGCAAAGAGATTCGTGCCGATCACCGCAAAGGCGGTGACATCCGTGTTCGTCAACCCGTTATTGACCGCAGTCCAGTTGGCGCCGTTGTTGGTCGAGAGAAAGACGCCGCCGCCCCGAGTCCCTGCAAAGAGATTCGTGCCGCTCACCGCAAGGGCGGAAACACCTCTATTCGTCAAGCCATTGTTGACCTCAGTCCAGCTTGTACCGTTGTCGGTGGAGAGAAAGACACCGCCGCCAGTCCCTGCAAAGAGATTCCTTCCACTCACCGTAAGGGCTAAGACATTAGTGTTTGTCAAGCCGTTATTGACCGCAGTCCAGCTTGTACCGTTGTCGGTCGAGCGAAAAACGCCGCGGAAAGTTCCTACAAAGAGATTTGTGCCGATCACCGCAAGGGCCCAAACACAGTCCTCACCATTAGGATCCCGCAATTCGTTATTGATTGCAGTCCAGTTTTTGCCGTTGTCGGTCGAGCGAAGAACGCCGAAGCCGGCAGTCCCAGCAAAGACATTCGTGCCGCTTACCGCAAGGGAATGGACATGAAAGGCTGTCAGGCCAGTCGCAGTCCAGCTTTTGCCATAGTCGGTGGAGAGAAATACGCCGGCGCCGCTAGCCCCTGCAAAGAGATTCGTGCCGCTCACCGCAAAACTAATTATGTTACCACCGTAGAGACCTTGTGTTTGAATCCATTTCCCGGTGGAGGGTTTTGTTCCTGCCCGAGCGGTCAATACAAGAGCCATCGGGACGATAAGTAAAGCTAATAGCATTGCGATTGTTACAGCAACTAAGCTTGGGCGCTCATAGAATTTTTTTCCTGGTCTCAACATGGTTTTTATCCTTTCCTCGACATCTTTCACCGGACCGGCCACAGCCAACGACGGGACTGGCCGGGTGGATTCGTGTTCAGTGATTAGGGCCTTTACAATCGCCGTGCTGTACTCCTTGGCTCCAGCCCCCAGATGAGCGACAGCCATCTCGTCGCAGCACTTCTCCCGTTCCATACGAATCTTCTGGTTTGCCCACCACACGAAGGGATGAAACCAGAAGATTGCCTGCGCCAGCACCTGCAGCGAATTACCAACGGCATCGAACCGTAGAATGTGACATACTTCATGGCCCAAGATACTCCTGCGATGCAGGGCATTGTCGATCTTGAGGTAGTCCATAGGCAGGTAGATATCCCCCCGAAGCAGGCCCCAGACAAAGGGCTGCCCTATACCGTTCAGCACCCAAACCTTCGGATGCGTCCTCATTCCAAAATCTGAGAGGAGTTCCCCAACGACGGCTTGGAGGTCGTTTGGCAGAAGTTTTCGCTGCTGCCGCAGTCGCAGGGTACTCCGCAGCACCTTTGCCACGGCTATACAGCCGAAGACGGCCATACCAATAATCCAAATAGCGGCGAGTACTTGGTCAGCGAAGGCCGTTGAGAATCTACTTGTCTTGGGCTGCGCTGTATCTGTCTCCACCGATATCGAAGGCATCGCCATGGAACGATTACTGACGTCGTTGGGAACCCCAGGCACCGCGAGGGGCCGCGCGACGGGTAATCGGGCAGGAGACTCGGCCCTCTGCACCGCCGGCAGGATCGCCAAAGGTACGGTCAGAAAAGGCGGTACCAGGCATTTAGCCAGGACAATGAGCCACAGAAGATACCGAACGTGGGCGCTTCTGTTTCTCAGTATCGAGCAGACCACCGCCACTGCCACAATCAGAACAGCCAACTGCCAGCTTTGACGCCACAGATATCTGGTGATCTCGCCTAAATGATCGCCCATAGCATATCCTCCCGAGAGAAATGCAGGTCATTCTTCTTCTATTAGTTCCACGAGCTTCTTGATGTCCTCCGCAGTGAGCTTCCCGTGCTTGGCCAGATGCAGCATCAATGGAATAGGGTCGCCCCCGAAGACTCTCTCGAGAAAGTCATTCACCGTCTTCTTCAGGACCGATTCCATGTTGACCGCGGTATGGTAAACGTTGGCATTGCCTCGGACAGTGTGTTTTAAGTAGCCCTTCTTCTCAAGCCGACGCAACAACGTCTGAACCGTCGCGAAACTTACCCTTCGCTTCCTCGGAAAAGTGTCATAGACCTCCTGGACAGCGGCCGTCTCACGTTGCCAGACGATTCTGAGGATTTCGGTCTCAGTTCGGCTCAAAGGGACGAGTTCTTGCTTAGTCATGTGAAAATCTCCAAACGTATATAGCATACAAATGTACTATACACAGTAAGCAGAGCACTATGTTCGGTCAATGGAAATGCGAGATTTTTGAAAAAATCTTTTCGAGAGGCGTTTTTAGCCTCAAAATGCAGAAAAAGTGGGAATCAATGGAATGATCGTCACAAAATCAAGAGCTCCCGGTCTGACACAGACCGCCTCCAGGCTGTCGCGGGATGGGGTGGTTATTCTTTGACGCCGTGTTTGCGGAGGAGTTCGGCAAGCGAGGTCTCACTCGACACGGAATAACCTTCGAGAAGGGCGTTGAGGGTCTGCCCTTATTTTAATCTTTAGCGGGTGAGCGGAGTGAGGCGAAGACGGGGTCACACCTACACATTTCACTCTGCGACACGCGAGCGCGGACAATGCCAAGCAGATTTTCGACGCCGACTTGCAGTTTGTCAGAATCCGCGGTAGTCTGCATCTATGAATCAGAGGGCACGATGCCCGATCAGGCAAGTCGGATTGTGAAATGTGTAGGTGTGACCCCAGATTGTGTCCAGCGCTACGAGCATACAGAGGCTCGGACCGACCAGCGGGCCGGCCACTACAAGCGTAAGCTCCAGACCCAGGCCGGCCAAGTAGAGCTGAAGATTCCCAAGCTGCGGCAGGTGCCCTTCGAGACGGCGATCATCGAGCGGTATCGCCGCCGGGAATCGTCGGTGGAAGAAGCCCTGATGGAGATGTACCTGGCGGGGGTTTCGGTTCGGCGAGTGGAGGACATTACGCAAGCCCTGTGGGGCATGCGGGTCAGTGCCGGGGCCATCAGTGATCTCAATCAGAAGCTGTATGAGCGGATCGAGGCGTGGCGTAACCGCAAGATTGAGAAGGCCTATCCTTACGTCTATCTCGACGGGATCAGCCTCAAACGGACCTGGGGCGGCGAAGTGCGGAACGTCTCGATTCTGGTGGCGGTGGGCGTGGGCGAAGACGGATACCGGGACATCCTGGGCATCGCCGAGGGCTGCAAGGAAGATAAAGCCGGCTGGGGCGGCTTCCTGGCGTATCTCAAAGGCCGGGGCCTGGCCTGCGCGGAGCTGTTCATCTGCGACAAGTGCCTGGGGCTGATCGAGTCGCTGGGCGAGTACTATCCCCAGGCCCGCTGGCAACGCTGCATGGTTCACTTTTACCGCAATGTCTTTACGCTGGTGCCCAAAGGGCAGGTCAAAGTCGTGGCGGCGATGCTCAAGGCAATCCACGCGCAAGAAGACCGTGCGGCGGCCCAGGAGAAAGCCCGGGCCGTGGCGGACAAGCTGGAGGCGATGAAGCTGCGTGCGGCCGCCAAGGAGGTCCGCGAGGGCATCGACGAGACGCTGACGTATTACCGCTTCCCGCACGAGCATCACCGTCAGATCCGCACGAACAATCCGCTGGAGCGGATCATGCGGGAGATCCGGCGGCGAAGTCGGGTCGTCGGCAGCTTCCCCGATGGTCAAAGTGCCCTGATGCTGGCGGCGGGCAGACTGAGATACATCGCGGGCAGCCGCTGGGGCACACGGCAGTATATGAACATGGAGCGATTGAAGGAACTCAAGCAGGAACAGCAGGAGGCCTCGACGGCGGTCGCCTGAGGTTCCGATAACGTGCCGCCCCCTTAAGGGGGCCAGGAGACAGAGTCATGACCTCAATCCATCGACCGGAGTGACATCCATCAGAAAATGTGCGAAGAACTCTTTACACTACCCGTGTCTTTGAGTTTGATGCCGATGACGTGCAGACAAGCGATAGTTCGACGGCGATGGCTGCGGGCGGCCTTGAGGGTGCGTTGTTGCGTTAACGCCAATTGCGCACAGATCTGTCCGGCACATTTCCGCGAACAGCGTCCACCCCGAGCCCATAGCGGTGTCAGTATCGCTGTGGCCGTGTGGACCTGGCAGACCGTCAGGCCCGGATTTTTCCCCCAGATGCTTCAGACAGAACTCACGGAGAAAGATATGGCTCAGGCAACTGAGGATCAGATGTCGTTGGATCGAGAGGAATTTCCGCACCTCGAAATGACCCATCCCCAGTTCCGTCTTGCTGTCCTCGAAGGCGCGCTCGATGACCCAGCGGGTGAAGGCCACCCGCAAGAGTGTTTCGACCGGGGTCTCTTCTGGAGCATTGCTGAGGAAGTACTTGATCTCCTTGGGGTCCAGGGCATGGCGGGCCACCAGCAGATGATAGGGACGTGTGGGCAATCCCTGCTCATCAGGCAGGTAGACCATCCGCCGCTTGGCTTGCCAGACCATCGGGCCCTTGGTGCCATCTTTGACATGGTAATTCTGCCAGGCGATCTTGCGCATCACAGGCGAATAGGTCAGGATGTTGCGAACTTCCACCTTCGGGTTATTTTTGACCTTCAGGCAAGGGTAGCGACGCGGGCGTCTCCCTTTGCGGTCGCGAGCGGTCGCGCGATACAGCACCGCCGGCCGCTTCGTCCAGACCGGGAAACTGGCCGGCGCCTCCGCCACATAGTTTTGGCCCAGCCCGTCCAACTCCCGCAAAAAAGGCCCTTTGCCGCCGTAGCCTTCATCGAAGGTCAGCCAGGCGAACCGCACGCCATTGGCCACTGCCCGCCGATATTGGTCCAACGCCATCTGCCATTTGGGTCGATACACCACATCCTCCGGAATCCCCGCCTCGCGACAACGCTGACGGTCGTTATACCAGGTCTCTTCCGGCAGGTATACTTCGCCATCGATCAGGCTGTAGAACTCCGGCGTGGCGTAACCCAGATGCACGCTGACCACGCAGTTCTCCTTCTTCCCCACGGCGCCGCAGTACTGGCGTTGCACACAAGCGGTCTTGTCGCCTTTCTTGACGAAGCTGGTCTCATCGATGACCCCGACGCTCTGCGGATCGGCATGGCGCCGGGCCACATACTGCTGGAGCTCGTCTCGCACGCCCTGCTCATCCCAGCGAAACAGGCCGAGAAACTCCTGCAGGTTGCGGGGCGCCTCGCCGAACGCATCGGCCATCGGCTCGATACTCTTGCGAGGCAAATGGCTCAACTGCCCCTCGACGTACAGGTCGAGATACCGGCGGGTGGTGACCCGCCCGAAGTAGCCATCGAACTGGTTCAGAAAACGAGTCAATTCCGGCTTGATCCTCAAAATCGTACTGGCGTCCATACCAATGACCTCCCAATAGAAGTTCCGTTTCTATTGGATCATCGGTTGGCGGCATAGCTTCTCTTGAGCTTTCGTAGCGTTGTAGTACTAAGCCCTGTCGTGACTGCCAGCAGTACCCTCAACCGCAAGGTTGGGTAACGCGTGGCAGCAGCGAGAAAGTCTCTCACCTGCTGCGGAGATAAGGCGGTCACTGGCTTCTGGGCTACCTTCACTTTCTTGAGTTCCAATCCTGCAGCGGCAAGACGATTCTTGCTTGCCCAGCTGAGGAAGGCGGCCAGATTGCGAATATCCTTGTTGAGAGTGCTCTTGCTGACCTTTTGGCCTCGCTCCAAGACGAACTGGTCCAACACTTTCTGCGTTATCGCTCTGGAGGATTGGGGCCCAGTGTGCCTGTTAAGCGCCAACAGGACCACCTGTGCCTGTCAAGCACCAGTGGGCCATCATGGAAACCCGCCTATCCCTTTGGGACAAAGGCACTTACATCCCGGAGTTCCGAGCTCGCATTCTGCCTCATCAGAGGCTATACTGTCATTCGAATTGGCTTGGCCGCTAGTGGAAATTGGTTCGTCTCGCTCGACTGAAGCACGAACTCGACTTGTGCTGCCGTAACATCCGGAAGCTCGATACCGGTACGGTGACAGTACGAACACTCTCTGCCGTCCCCACACACAGCCGGAAGAATTCGCGAGATTTCTGGGTAGCAGCAAAAATGTGTACAGTGGAAATAGGGAACCGTGGGTGCTGCAGGGCAGTGTCAGCGGCTCCCTTGCGTGCTCCGTTGCGATCGGGGTCGGGGACGATACGAGTCGGCCGACGTGATCCGACGGAGCGGGATAGTTGGCCATAAAAATATGGTTGGATATGTACATTTGATTCCGTTGAAAAAGTACCATTCTAGACCATTTTACCCTCATTTTCGGCCCCGAAAACGCGGGTGAGTCGGCCATTTTCGCGGGTTCTTCAGCGGAATCTACATTTAGGATGATACCCATGAAACTCTCTGATTGGGCAAAACAGAATGGCCTGACCTACAAAACGGCGTACCGGATGTTCAAGACTGGCCAGTTGCCCCGCAGGTCGCAACAACTGCCTACGGGCACGATTCTCGTCTTCCCCGATGATGCCGATCCGGGCCTCAAACGCAGTCAGATGAACCGCCGCATCGAGGTGCTCTATATCCGCTACCGCGGAGATCTGGACCGCATTCAGCAAGAGACGGGTTACCCGGCAGACTACCTGCAGACGTGGGAGGAGGACTTCAAGAAGAAGCTTCAGCAGGACAGCAGGTTCTGGGTAGCGAACGGCATCGCGACCACGATTCAGATGGAGTGGGAACGGACGCTGCAGGGTCGGGATGAGGTCCGGGAGTTGCTCCGGGGGGACTTGGCCAGGCTGGTATCTGATTGTTGTGGGGCGCTCGCCCAAGAGCGGCAGTTGGTAGAGAAACTACAGGGGGAAGCAGGTCGTCCCAAAGCGGGGAAGAAACCTGGCAAGAAATCCCCCCGAAAGGAGGACGTGTCCGAGGAATTGCCTGATGTAGAGGAGATGCCCTACCGATGCTCCAAGTGTCTCAAGCCGTGCTTTGTGCATCAGGAGCTGAACTTCCGGGCCGTGGATCGGTACAATGAGACCATTTCAGACCATGCCAAAGATCTGTCTGCCTTCTTGAACTTTTGCGCGTCCCACGGGATGTTGCCGGAGGAATTCAACGCCGGGGAGGCTCCGCATCGCGTGGACTTGGTCAACACGGTTTGTGAGATTGTTCCGGGGACCCCGGGCAACCCCGTGCTTGGCTTGACTCGTGAAGAGTGCACGCGGCTCTTTTCCATGTGCAATGAAAAGGAGTTGGATGCCATACAGACCGTGGCCATGGCCAAGGGCGCTGCGGTGCTGTTCGTCCAAGCCTACTGGGACTATGTTCTGCAGAAGGCCAAGGAGGGCAATCAGGAGGCACGGGATTTTCTGTCGGAGCTGGTGACGCGAATGGGTGAACTGCTTTCTACATTTCAGCAGTTGCCTGCGAGTCAGAAGCACAACGATGCTTCACCCCAGTAGCTTTTCCGATTGCTGCAACCCATGGCGCTGGGTATACCAGGTGGAAGACGATGTGCTTCTTTGGCGTCTACATCTATACCCGGGCTGCCACCATTGAGCCTGCCTCTGGCATTCGATCGGAGGGCCTCAGCACGGTCTGTGGCTCGATGTTCCCACGGGAGGGGACGGGGTTTTTTCCCCCCCCCAAGGCTTCTTGTGTTCGGTGATCCATCAAACGCAGGACATCATCTGCATGCTCGCGGTGGATGACATCTATACGCGGGCTGCCAGCGTCGCTGTCGACTTTATCCGGGTGCTCCGTCCCGTAGAACGCCATGTTCGGCAGCCCATGGACCCGCTGCTCCAACAGCTCGCGGCCCTGCCCATAGGCCCCGAAGTACGCCTACGATCGAGACCCCCAGAAGTCTGTGGCGAAGCTGCTCGAGCTAAACCGGCAGCGAAAGGCTCCTGAGGGGCTATAAAGGCGGTAGGATATATCGCCTTATATACTCAAAGTCAAGAATTTCATGTACACAAAAGTGTACATAAATTTCTATGAAAAATGGCCATTCAAGGGGCTATAGACGGTTGAAAATGACCCTGACCGAAAAAATTTTTCGGACAATCTGTACTTGTCCAGCGTCGGTGGGACCGTCATGGAAACCCGCCTATCGCTTTGAAACAAAGGCATTTACATCCCGGAGTTCCGGGCTCGCATTTTGCCGCGCCAGAGGCTATACTGTCATTCGAATTGGCTGGGCCTCCATCACTTTCTGAACCTCTGAAAGGGCACCATGGCAGAGAATCTCGATATCCTCAATGCCGCTGTTTCACTGCTTGTCAAAGCTGTCCTGCCGGCGGCTCGATTCTCGGGGCGGGTTCGCAAGCGAAGCCTCAAACGATTGGCCGCCAAGGATGGCGACGCTAAAGCCGAGCAGATTCTGTTCCTCGAAGACAGAGTCTACCAGCTCGAAATGCAGCTACGGAAGCACCTGAAGTCCTCTCGAATGGCCAACGTGCTGTTTCCCAGTTCCAGAGCGTTCACGACACACATAAACGTAGTCCTGGCTCATTTTGCCCTACATCCAGACTTCGTCCTCGCTGCTGCGACACCAACCCACCTGACGACAACCCGGAAAGATATACTCGTAGCTACTTAAGGAGGAGTTGCCTCGTATTCTACTGCCTCTGGACCCAGAGATTGTGGAGTTTCCACGAGGAGGTCGCGCCAGGGGTCGGGTCTTGTTCCTTGAGCTTGAGGTCGAGTCGGACAAACTGGGACATTTCCCCGCTCGCCTGGTCTATGTATTTGCTGAGAACGAACCTTTTTGTGCAAGAAAGATATTGCCTTGTGGCGGTCAGACGCCCTATGTCATACATATACGGTACACGGGCTGCGGAGGCGGCGGCCGTGCAGCCGGCGGCTGGTTGTGGAACGTCCTGCTGAAATTGGGGTGTGAGGTATTCATCACTGATGAGCATGACAGCATGCAATCAGGAGATGAGGCTGCAATCCGTTTGTACCCGGAACTCGGAGGTGGGATGGAACCGGAAGACGGAGGTGAGATGGCAGGAGGCGGAGTTGTGATCCCTCGTGGACCGGGACTCGGAGGCGGACCACGTGGTTATCAGCTTGACTGTGTCAAACGTATAGCGGGCGAACGCTGGTCGGGTCACGGCGACGTGACCTGGAACCTTGTCATCCGCAACCACTCGTAACGAACGTCCCAATTCTCCTGTGGATTGGGGGCAAGGCTGATATGGCAGGGTCCAACTGCACACGATCGTTCTTTCGCAACGACCTGCAGAGAGGCGGGCTGCTACAGGGCCAATGCCCTGTGAAGCGCTGCACAGTGGACGTCCGGGAGCATCAGGCACCCTTCATGCGGCTGGAGGACCGCATCCGATATGCAGGGTACTGCCCGGAGCACGGCATCCGCATCCATCAACACACATTCGTTTGCTCCAACGGCACCTCCCGGGAGGAGTTGGACAGGGCCGCCAGGCGCAACTTGATGTTCCAGGCGGACTATTATCTCGAAACCTTCTGCCGGATGCCCAGAGGCCAATCGCTGTGGCTGTGCTACGAGAACAGCGGGGACGCTGTGATCTACAACGTATTCACAGAGCTGTTTGTCCGGCGTGAGCCCCTTCGCACGTTGATGGGGCACTTCACCAGATCCGAGATCACCGGTGATATCCAGCTTTACCTCTGGGGCGGACGAGTCGATCTGGAGGACACGGATGTCCAGATATATGGGCCGCTGCAGCAAGTGCGTGCTCGCCTGGAAGGTGATCTCAAAGGGTACTACACGGAACCTGACGTCATGCTGGTGGTGCCCGGGCAGGTCCTGATCTGGATCGAGGCCGAGCTCGGCGGCAGGAGCCCATTGGCTACCGGCGGGTCTGCCACGACTGATGACGAGCCCAGGCAGAGAGAAAAGCTGATCGAGCGGTACTGTGCCAGCAACGATCTGATCGATGCGGAGACTATCATTGAGTTCCGCGGCGACAGTAGCCGCTTCTCCGAACGCCTGTTTCGAGACCTTGTGTTCGCGGCATCCATGGCCAAACTGGCCGGCATTGAGGACTGGCTTGTCGTCTACCTGCGAGGCGAGCAGGAGAGGACTCTCAACCACGCCGAGCCGCAGGAAATGGCTGTCCTGTGGGCTGTTCATTCCATGCTGGAGCCCGCCTATTGGAACAGGTTCGTGACCTGCGCCTGGGAGATGCCATACCACCTGTGCGTTGCTGGACGACCGGAGTTGTGCAATCTCGCCTGGTACATGGAGAACAAGACCCTGAACTGCCGTCAGGCTTTCAATATCAGTTGACCGCAACGATGCTGAAAATAAGTGAGAAATGGATAGGAGGGTAAACTATGATTGTGATTCGATGGCCTGCAACGATGGTTTTTCTTCTGCTCATTGCGCCGTTGCTTGTTCCATGGGTGGAGTCAGAGTGTCAACCGTATTTCATTAAGATCATCCTCACGATAGACCCAGAGGCGACAGCAGCCAGCTACGCACCGAATGACGGACTCACAATGGCGGTAATCTTGCTGATAGTTCTGTGGTTCGTGTTCCTTGGGATTGTGGGGCTAGTATGGCGATGCTCCAGGAGAAGTGCGGAGGATGCATTGCGTCGAAGGTATCCTGAGATCTGGGAGGAACCACTATGATCTGGATCGGCAAAGTCATAGCATGACTGATTTTTGTGGGCCCGGTACTGATCCCAACATATCTTTTCCTATGGACTCCTCTGCTGATCTGGACTGGTTTCTTTCCAGCATCAGAGACTCAAATCGGTGGTTACCGGGCCTTCATTTCGTTCTTTGCATGGCTTTACACCCTGTACTGCATCATGACGATCATCGTGGATCGGGGTGTGAAACGGTTGAGAAGATGAATGGACGGATACGGGTACCGCTGTCCCGCCAGTTGCTCGACCTCCTCATCGATCAGGGCCTTCATCATCAGCAGGCCCGCCTGGCTGGCGGTCCTCTTGATCTCGGTCGCCACATCGAACAGCAGCAGGTTCATCGGCAGGACCATCTGGAAGCGAGCTTGGCCGTCGTCGGCAATCCACATCCCGTCCATGAGTTCCCGCGTCTCCTCGGGCCGGCGATCAAGGTACAGATCACCGTCCTCGTAGTCCGCATCCCAGAGGATGCAGTCCGACAGCTCCTGTATCCCGATATCCCACTCGTCCTGATCCCGGCAGGTGGGTTTGGGCACTTCCTCTGCCTCCATCTCCCGCAGGGCCACAGCAATCAGCTCCCGCCATCTGGTTCCCAGTTCCGGCAGGTCGATCTCGACAGTCACGGAGTTCCTCAGGTGCTGGAACACCGCCGCGATCGCGCCTTCCGGCACGGCGGTGAGCGGGACCACCGGCACATCGTCCTTGAGTAGCCCATTCCCGATAATGGCCAGAACGGAAATCTTCTGCCCGTAGGTCAGGTCATCGAAGCACCGCAGTCCGAGATCGTAGTCGTACAGTTGACCCGTATGTACCTCGTCCAGCAGGCTCAGCAGCGCCTCAGCAAACAGCCGGGCCTCTGGACCGTGCAATGTCCGCTCGCCGCAGGATGTCCGCCACATGGCGTTTGCCCTCGGGTTTGCCTGCCCAATTCAAAAGACCTCTCGTGGCTTAACCGACAACCATCGGTTTCGTTTGAGCACGTAAAGCTGGAGACATTCCTTCCGTTTCCACTCACATAGGACGACGGCTCTGGCCCTGTGAAACTTGGCTACCTTGCGGAGCCGGTCGATATCCTCCTGCGTCGGAGGCCGAGCGCTGCCGCCCTTCACTTGGATAAGGACAATATCGAGCAGGTCGCCTCTTGAGCACGTCGTCCTGTACACTGTGATCCTTGCGCACGGCCAGAAGGTCAACCACACCTCTCGACTCGCAGCCGTCCGCCCCAACAAAGTCCACAACGTGCCATTTGGCCCCCTTGGACCGGTTCCAGCTAATCAGCCAAGCCGTCATGATCTTTGCCCAGCGGCATGTCCGTGACGCCCTCCGAGCTGCCATCTGCCATTTTCTTGATGTTGTCATCTGAAACCGTGTTGCTCCTATCAGGTCAAGCCTCTCTTGCATCAGCCGTTCTGTTTCAGGTGCCCCTGTCCCTTATCACTGATCTCCCAGACGCCACGTGGGGAGTCCTTCTTCAGCAGGCCCTCGTTGACCATTGAATTGCGCGCCCACTGGGCGGCATTCCGCCAGCGGAGATTGTCGGGGCTGGAGGTCAATGGCTCGTAGTCCGCCTTCTTGAGTATCCCCTTCATCTTCTTGCCAACCCGGTCCACGACCTCCGCCACTTTCCCGGAGCCGCCCATATCGGAGAGCACCTGTAGGATCGGGACGCAGTAAGCCTCCTCGCGCGTTCGCATACCCCGGCCAAGCCGGCCGAAGTTCTGCCGCTGTTTTTGGGCAACCTTCCTGTCCTCCTCATCGACCTCAATCACGGCGAAGCCGTCCCACTCCTTCTTGAGAGCCACTGCCTTGTCGCGAAAGCCGGTCAGCTTGCTGGCGTGCTCCAGAGCGTCCTTCGCTCGGTCGTAGTCCCGCTTCTCGAAGGCTTTCGAGCCAACGCCGTTGACGAAGTCAATCTCGGCTTCGATCTCCTCCAGAAGCATTTCGAACGCTGCCTGGACATTCGTAGGATTATTTTCAATCATGGCATTCCTCCCATCCGAGCCCTTCGTAAATCGACCGCTGCGAGTTGCGGCAGCAAATCTAAGTACTACCCCAAAGCCTCCGGACATGGGGCTCTTCTATACACATCCTTCATTGTCTGAATGACCTCTGCGCAGAGTTTCTCATTCTTCAGCAATTCTATGATCTCATCAGTCATACTCATCCCTTCTGATTCTTCATCGCCCCCAGCGAACGATCTCGCCCGGCTGAAGGGCTTGCAACCCCTCAAACTATGAGAAGTAGACTACGTCTTTCTTTCCCAAATGTCCACCTCCGCCCATGAATCAGTCAGAGGCCGGCCTCCTTCCGTTTTGAGTTGATCGCAGAGACTCCTATGCAAATCGGATAAACCCTTACCGCGATTGCCCCCATGCTGAACAAATCGTCGCAAGGTACTCATGGGCTGGGCCTCGCTGCAAGAGCTGATGTGCAAATTGGTTTCGGTAGCTTCTCAGGCAACCGTAGCAGCTTGTGTTCGGAGCGCAGCCGCAAGCACCCTCGACCCGTTTGAGTGCCGCCCGCAGACAGTCTCTCAACACTTCCTCTCTTTCGAGTCGCGCCACAAGCCCAGCACCGCCTGGCACGTTATCGTAGAGAATGATTGGGGGCAGTGGAGGCTGGCTGCTATGTGTAACGGTCGTACTGAGATCTGTTGAGGGGACTTCGAGCACTTCCGCAGCGCCTTCCACGATGGCAAATGCAAGTGAGAACGTAAATGGCACGACATCAATCTCGCCTTGCGGGGTGTTGTGGAATCGTAATTGGAGAACATCTGTTACAAACTCGTGGCCCAGCGAAACCTGGTCCAATGTTCCACGGCAGTCCTGTCCTTGTGGTGTCTTGTGCCGATTCTGGTATCTGCGAAAACCGGCACCACAACTGCCACACAGGTAAAAGCCCTCTCCTTTCCGGCCTTCGCAGAGCACAACCATCAGGCCGGGAGATGCTTTCCTCACGGTCACCAACGGGGCCCTGACAGGCATCGGTACGACCTCGGGTTCCGCGACAAGTGAGCCTGCGAAATAGGGGCGAGTGGAAAATACTTTCGCGGGGCGTGCTTTCGGGTCTTTGGGGTTGTCTCTATCTGTCACGAATCCAAATGCAGGAATGACATACTTGCGTGGTCGCACTCGACAACCGCACGGCAAGACTGCTTCAGCCTCGCCCTCCCACCGACAAAAGACGTTGTGGGTGGGGCATCGCGCGTAGGACCTCCGGTCCCATTCCCTTTCAGGTGTCTTTCCGGCAGGCCTGAAAAATCTTTGAATTTGTGGTGGCGGCTGTGGGCTCGCGGGGCCGGGGATCAGCTATTGTGAGAAGGAGCCGTTTGTTTCAGAAGCGTGTCCCGGTAGTTCCAGGG
>Ga0315282_10004928_pt1 | contig 22986 bp, 19 predicted proteins | sample YL17G07_20_MG_FD_203693 | JGI IMG/M metagenome (GOLD analysis project Ga0315282, IMG submission 203693) | Sediment microbial communities from Yellowstone Lake, YNP, Wyoming, USA - YL17G07_20 | ecosystem: Environmental > Aquatic > Freshwater > Lake > Sediment | place: USA: Wyoming | collected... | reverse complement strand
CGATGAGGACATCGCCGAGGTGGTCTCCGCCTGGACGGGCATCCCGGTGTCCAAGCTCCTCGAGGGCGAGGTGGAGAAGCTCGTCCGCATGGAGGACCGGCTGCGCCGGCGCGTGGTGGGGCAGGAGGAGGCCCTGGAAAAGGTATCCAACGCCATCCGCCGCGCCCGGGCGGGGCTGCAGGACCCCAACCGGCCCATCGGCTCCTTCCTCTTTCTGGGACCTACCGGGGTGGGAAAGACCGAGCTGGCCCGCGCCCTGGCCGAGTTCCTCTTCGACGACGAGAAGGCCATGGTGCGCCTGGACATGAGCGAGTACATGGAGCGGCACACCGTCTCCCGCCTCATCGGGGCGCCCCCAGGTTACGTCGGCTACGAGGAGGGCGGGCAGCTCACCGAGGCGGTGCACCGCCGCCCCTACAGCGTCATCCTGCTGGACGAGATCGAGAAGGCGCACGGTGACGTCTTCAACCTCCTGCTGCAGATCCTGGACGATGGGCGGCTCACCGACGGGCACGGCCGCACCGTGGACTTCAAGAACACGGTGGTCATCATGACCTCCAACATCGGGAGCCACTACTACCAGGACATGGCGGAGGCGGACGGGGAAGAGGTGCGCGCCAAGGTGCTGGAGACCATGCGGCTGCACTTCCGCCCCGAGTTCATCAACCGCCTGGACGAGGTGATCGTATTCAACCCCCTGGGGATGGAGGAGATAAAGCTCATCGTGGACATCCAGGTGGAGTACCTGCGCGGCAGGTTGGCCGAGCGCAAGCTGGACATCCGCCTCACCGACCGGGCCAGGGAGATGCTGGCCTCGGAGGGCTTCGACCCCAACTACGGCGCGCGCCCGCTCAAGCGTGTCATCCAGCGCGAGATACAGGACAACCTGGCCCGCCGGCTGCTCGAGGGCGACTTCTCCGAAGGCGACCTCATCGAGGTGGACGTGGATAGGGAGGGGAACTTCACCTTCGCCCGCATTGGCGCGTCGGTATACGCAGAAGCCTAAGAGGGTCTACGATTTCCGAATTTTTGTGAAATGTTACCAATAATGGGGTCAGGTCTTCGATCTTCGATTTTTAAGGGATGATGTCTCTCATAGTTACCTCCCCATGAAAATCGAAGATCGAAGACCTGACCCCCCATTATTCGATGCCGCTGCGAGAAATCCGGAAATCGAAGACCTGACCCCCCATACGAGCTACGATGCTAGAATGGGAATGGATAATCATATTTCTAATGGAGGAGCCGTGAAGGATCGTTACGACGTGGTCATCGTGGGAGCCGGTCCAGCCGGCATCTTCGCCGCCCTGGAGCTGGTAAAGAAGGACGGAATTGACCTGCTTATGATGGAGAAGGGGCCGGATATCGAGGAGCGGGACTGCCCGGCGCGTATACACAAATGCCAGAAGTGCGAAACCTGTGCCATCACCTCGGGATGGGGGGGAGCCGGCGCCTTCAGCGATGGCAAGCTTTCTCTATCCCCCGATGTGGGAGGTTGGCTGGAGGAATACGTTGGAACCAGGATGCTCCGGGAGCTCATCGATAGGGTAGACCAGCTCTACCTGGAATTCGGCGCTCCCCGCCGCATCTATGGCGACGAACCGGAGAAGATCGCGGCATGGAAGAAAAAAGCGGTCCTCTACAACCTCATCCTCACCCCCTGTCCCTTCCGGCACCTGGGGACGGAACGGTGCCGCGAGCTGCTGATGAGGATGCGCGATTTTCTCAAGGACAAGGTGGAGGTGGAGACGGGCATGGAGGTGGAGTCCATCCTGGTGGACGACGGTAGGGTCCAGGGAATCAGGACGGCCGAAGGCGAGGAGATCCTGGCCCGTAACGTGGTGGTTGCTCCCGGCAGAGAGGGTGCCGACTGGCTGGCGGATGAGATGGAGAGACTGGGGGTAAGTGTCCAGAACAATACGGTGGATATAGGCCTCAGGGTGGAGGTTCCCGCGCCGGTACTGGAGCCCATTACCAACGATCTCTATGAGCCAAAGCTGCATTATTTCACCCGCCGCTTCGAGGACCGGGTACGTATATTCTGCATGAATCCCTACGGCCAGGTCTGCGTGGAGCGCTACGGCGACGTGCTCACGGTGAACGGTCACAGCTATGCCAGCCAGCGCACCGATAACTCCAACTTTGCCCTGCTGGTGAGCACCACCTTCACCGAGCCCTTCAAGGAACCCCTCGCCTACGGCAAATATATCGCCCGCCTCGCCAATCTCCTTGGCGAGGGTATCCTCATTCAGAGGCTGGGGGACCTCCTCGCCGGGCGGCGTTCCACGCGACGGCGCATCTCCCGCTCTACGGTAAGGCCCACCCTTGCTGATACCACCCCGGGGGATCTCAGTTTCGCCCTGCCCTACCGCTATATCAGCGATATTCTGGAGATGCTCGAGGCGCTGGATAACCTGTGCCCGGGACTGTATCAACGCGATACCCTTCTTTACGGCGTGGAGGTGAAGTTCTATTCTTCCCGGCCCAGCCTGGGTGCGGACCTCCAGGCGGATATACCCGGGCTTTTCGCCATCGGCGACGGGGCGGGGATAACGCGGGGCCTGGTCCAGGCCTCCGCCTCCGGTATCGTGGCCGCCCGCTCGATTCTGCGCTCACGCTAGCCGCTTGACCCTCTTGGATGTGAACGTGGTCAGCGGGAAAACGTCGTTGCCCGCTTTATTCCGCCGCCCGTTTACCTCTCAAGCATGCATAGGGCCGTGTCTTCGATCTTCGGTCTTTCCGATAAGACATCGAAAGTAGAAACGGGATGGGACCGAAGATCGAAGACACGGCCCTTCTTGACTATCCGTAGGTTGTCTTCAATAATGCCATTTGCACATTTGCGCCTTTGCTCTTCTCGAACATCAGACTTCAGGCAAATCCACTGGTCTATGGTCCATGGTTGTGGTCTGGTATAATAAACCTTCGTGTGGGGACGGGGCAAACAAAAATGAAACGAAAGGCGAGATAAGACATGCCCGGGATCGTGGTGGTAGGAACCCAATGGGGTGACGAGGGAAAAGGGAAGGTAACCGACCTCCTTTCCGACGAAATGCAGATGGTGGTGCGCTTTCAGGGCGGCAACAACGCCGGCCATACCATCGTCTACGATGGGGAAACCATCAAGCTGCATCTCATCCCCTCCGGCATCCTCTATCCCCACATCGTCCCCGTGGTGGGAAACGGCGTGATCATCAACCCGGAGGTGCTCATCGAGGAGATGGACAACCTCCGTTCCTTGGATATCGATACGGAGCGGCTGCTTATCTCCTACAACAGCCACGTAATTCTCCCTTATCACGTGACGCTGGACGGCTTGATGGAGGAAAGCCGCGGCGGGAAAAGCCTGGGGACCACGCGCAGGGGTATCGGGCCCACCTATTCCGATAAGGCCGCCCGGTCGGGGATACGCATGCAGGACATGATGGATCCCACCGCGTTCCGCGACAAGGTGCGGCGGGCGGTGGAGAAGAACAACCGCCTTATCACCTGCGTTTACGAGGGGGACCCCCTGGATGCGGAAAAGGTGGCGGAGGAGTACGAGGGTTACGCCCACCGCCTGCGCCCCTACCTGGCGGACGCCTCCCTGCTGGTGAAGCAGGCCCTCCGGGAGGGCAGGAACGTCCTCTTCGAGGGCGCACAGGGCCTGATGCTGGACCTGGACCACGGCACCTACCCCTTTATCACCTCCTCCAACACCGTGGCCGGCGCGGTCTGCGCCGGGGCCGGCGTGGGGCCGAGGGATATCGACGAGATAATCGGGGTGACCAAGGCCTACGTCACCCGGGTGGGATCCGGACCCTTCCCCACCGAGCAGGACAACGAGATCGGGGATCACATGCAGGAGGTGGGCAGGGAGTTCGGGACCACCACCGGGCGCCGGCGCCGCTGCGGCTGGTTCGACCTGGTCATCCTGCGTTACGCGGTGCGGCTGAACACCCTCACCAGCCTGGCTATCACCAAGCTGGACGTGCTATCCGGTTTCGATACCTTGAAGGTGTGCGTCGCCTACCGCCATGGCGAAGATACAATCGAGGATTTCCCCCAGCTTTGTGATGTATATGCTTCGTGCGAACCCGCATACGAGGAACTCCCGGGATGGAGGAGTGATATATCGGGGATAAGCAGGCTGGAGGACCTCCCGGTGGAGGCGCGTGATTACCTGCAGTTCATCCAGGAGAAGGCGGGAGTGCCTGTAAAGCTCATCTCCGTCGGGCCGGAGAGACAGCAGACCATTATCCTTGAGGGAGACGGTCAGCCGCTGCGCCAGGGCCGCCTCCTCTTCCAGGACGATTTACCACTCTGATCGCACCTAACGGGTTTCGATGAGGCGGGCCCCGGCTTCCCCGAGACGGCCCGGGCCTAAGGGTAACCGCATAACTCTGTGATGTAATGTTAAAAATCAATCATACCGTACTTTATCCCCGTCGTTTCACAAGGTATTTGTGATGGCGTTTTGCACATGGAAGGAGGTAAGCATGAAGAAGGGGGGCATATTCATAACCGAGTTCGACCTGGAGCGCCTACAGAAGCTTATCGAGGAAAAGAGAGCGATCGGGGGGGATAGTGCGTACCTGAACGATCTGGAGGAGGAATTGAGCCGGGCCAGGATAGTGGGTTCCAAGGATATCCCCGGGGACGTTATCACCATGAACTCAACCGCATGCCTCAGGGATCTGGCGACGGGAGAGGAGTTGACCCTGTCCCTGGTGTTTCCTCAGGATGCCGATATAGAGCAAGGCAGAATATCCATCCTGGCCCCTATAGGGACGGGGATGATCGGATACAGAACGGGTGATGTAATTGAGTGGCAGGTCCCAGCGGGGTTGAGGAGGATAGAGATTAAGGAGATCTATACCGTCTCTCCCAACTCCCGCTACACCGTCCTGGTCAACGCGGAAGCCGGGCCCGACCTGGCCATCTCGGCGGAGATCGCTTCCGACGAGCCCATCATCTGCGAGCGGCCCATGTACTTCAACTACAATGGGGTCTGGACCGGGAGACACGGACATGGTGGGATTCGTACCCTAAACGCGTGTATTAAAGGCTGAAGGGGCCCCTGTGTTGTCTTGCGGGGGTCTTTTTTGCATATTGGCGATTCGGGGGCCCGGCGGGGAGGATTGTCACTGCCGTCCATAAAATATAAGGAGGTAGGCAGGACGAATCCAGGGAGGTATTCATGAGAGTTCTGGTGGTGGGAGGCGGGGGGAGGGAGCACGCCCTTACCTGGAAGATAGCCCAGTCACCGCTGGTCGATGAGATCTGGTGCGCGCCCGGGAACGCCGGCATGGCCGCCCAAGCCACCTGCGTGAGCATCGGGTCCGGGGATATCGAGGCGCTGGCCAACTTCGCGGAGGAGAAAAAAATCGACCTTACCGTGGTGGGCCCCGAGGCTCCGCTGGTGGCGGGAATCGCCGATCTATTCCTTAAGCGGGGCCTTGCGGTCTTCGGGCCCGTGCAAGAGGCGGCCCGGATGGAGGGGAGCAAATCCTTCGCCAAGGAGATCATGCTGGAGAGCGGTGTGCCCACCGGTAGGGCAGAGGTCTTCACGGATTACGACCAGGCCCTGGCCTGCATCAAGTCGGGAAAGGCGCCCTTCGTGGTTAAGGCCGACGGATTGGCCGCCGGTAAGGGCGTGGTGATAGCCCAGGACGATAAGGCCGCCTACGACGCCTTGAGATCATGCTTTATCGACCGTGATTTCGGCGCCTCCGGCGAGAAGGTCCTGATCGAGGAGTTCCTCGAGGGACAGGAGGTATCCATACTGACCTTCGTGGACGGCGAGGATATCCTTCCCATGGCCCCCGCCCAGGATTACAAGCGCATCGGCGACGGGGATACCGGCCCCAATACCGGGGGCATGGGCTCCTATTCCCCCGTCCCGGTGCTATCCGAGGAGGATTACGACCGCGCCGTGGAGGAGGTGCTCCGCCCCACGGCCCGGGCCCTGGCCAAACGGGGCATATACTACCGCGGTATCCTCTACGCGGGGCTGATCCTCACCGCGGAGGGTCCCAAGGTACTGGAGTTCAACGTGCGCTTCGGCGACCCCGAGGTGCAGGCGGTGCTTCCACGCCTGAAGAGCGACCTGGTCGAGCCCATGCTCGCCGTCCTGGAGGGAAGGCTTTCGGAGGTGCGCTTGGATTGGCTGGATGACCCCTGTGTCACGGTGGTCGTCGCATCCGGCGGCTATCCCATCGATTACACGAAAGGGTATCCTGTCTCCGGGCTGGAGGAGGCGGGGAGTATGCAGGGGGTCACCGTCTTTCATGCCGGGACCCACCCGGGCGACGGGGGCGAGGTATTGACCGACGGCGGGAGGGTGTTCAACGTAAGTGCCCTGGGGCCGGACTTCGAAACCGCGCGGCGGAGGGCTTACCGGGCGGTGGAGAGAATAGCTTTCACGGATATCTATTACCGTAAGGACATAGCCCTGCGGACCTTGGAGGTGTGATGGAGATGGCTGCTCCCGTAGTCGCCCTGCTCATGGGGTCCAAGTCGGACCTGAAGAAGGTCTTGCCGGTGGAGGAAGCGCTGGGGAAAATGGGCGTTAAAGTGATCACCGCCGCCCTTTCCGCCCACCGCCAGCCGGAGAAGCTAAGGGAGTTCGTTGAGGACGCTCCCTCCCGGGGGGTGGAGGTCTTCATCGCCGCGGCGGGAAAGGCCGCCCACCTGCCCGGGGTGGTGGCCTCCATGACCACCCTGCCGGTTATCGGCCTCCCCATATCATCACCGGACCTGGGCGGCATGGACGCCCTGCTTTCCATGGTGCAGATGCCCCGCGGCGTGCCCGTGGCCACGGTGGCCATAGACGGGGCGGAAAACGCCGCCCTTCTCGCCTGCTCCATCCTGGCCTTGAAGTACGGTAAGGTGGCCGAGGCCCTCAAGGCTTACCGCGAGGAGATGGCCCGGGGGTAAATGGCGCTGTTATTGCCGGTTTCTTTGGGGGATAATATATTAGTGCCGGACGAGATGATTGGAAAAGGTTGGAAGAAATGATTTCACGCTACACCCTTCCCGAGATGGCCGCCGTGTGGAGCGAGCGCAACAAGTTCCAGAAGTGGCTCGATATCGAGATCCTGGCCGTGGAGGCCCGGGCCGGGCAGGGCGAGGTGCCGCTGGAGGCCCTGGAGGAGATCAAGGCTAAAGCGGCTTTTGACCCCGAGCGCATCCGCGAAATCGAGGAGATAACCCACCATGACGTCATTGCCTTTTTGACCAACGTGGCGGAGAACGTGGGGGAGAGCTCCCGCTTTATCCACTACGGCATGACTTCCTCGGATATCCTGGATACCGGCCTGGCCCTGCAGATGCGGGACGCCATGGACCTGATCGTCGAGGGGGCCCGCTCGCTGTGCCGGACCCTCAAGGGGAGGGCCCTGGAGTTCAGGGACCTGGCCATGGTGGGCCGCACCCACGGCGTGCACGCCGAGCCGATTACCTTCGGCCAGGTGCTGGCCCTGTGGACCTTCGAGATGGCGCGCAACCTGATCCGGTTGCGCCGGGCCCGCGAGGTGGTGAACTACGGCAAGATCTCGGGCGCGGTGGGGACCTACGCTCACCTGGATCCATCTGTAGAGCGATATGTTTGCGGCAAGCTGGGGCTTAATCCCGCCGAGGTGTCCACCCAGGTCATGCAGCGGGACCGGCACGCGGAGTACATGGCGGCCATCGCCATCACCGGGTCCAGCCTGGACAAGTTCGCGCTGGAGATAAGGGGGTTGCAGCGTTCCGAGGTCCTGGAGGTGGAGGAGCCCTTCGCCCGTGGCCAGAAGGGGTCGAGCGCCATGCCCCACAAGCGCAATCCCATCATCTGCGAGCGCATCTGCGGGCTGGCCAGGGTGCTGCGGTCCAATGCCCTGGCCGCCCTGGAGGATGTCTCCCTGTGGCATGAACGGGATATCTCCCATTCCTCGGTGGAGAGGGTGATTGTCCCGGATTCCACCACCCTTCTCCACTACATGCTGTTGAAGTTTCACGGGGTGATCCGAGACCTGCAGGTGTACCCGGAAAACATGCGGCGTAACCTGGAGCTGACCCGGGGGCTGGTCTATTCCGAGAGCGTACTGCTGGCCCTGGTGGACAGGGGGCTGGCCAGGGAGGACGCCTACGCGCTGGTGCAGCGCGACGCCATGGAGTCCTGGAGGACGGGGGAGGATTTCCGAACCCTGCTGGCCGGGGACGCCGAGGTTGCCTCTTATTTAAGCGTGGAAGAGATCGGCGGTTGTTTCGACCTGGAGGGGCACCTGCGAAACCTGCGGGGGGTGTTCGATCGCCTGGAGGCCCTGGAGTTATAGAGAGAAACGGGAGAGGAGAGCATGGAGAAAAAAGAGCTTATCTACGAGGGTAAGGCCAAGCGGGTCTATTCCACCGATCAGCCGGGGCAGGTAATACAGGAGTTCAAGGATGACGCCACCGCCTTCGACGGCAAGAAGAGGGGCACCATCGCGGGCAAGGGCAAGACCAACGCCCAGATGACGGACATCATCTTGCGCTATCTCGAGAAAAAGGGCATCCGCACCCACCATGTAAAGCTGCTCACCGAGAACGAGATCGTGACCTGGTGGCTGGAGATGTTCCTGGTGGAGATCATCGTGCGCAACTACGCCGCGGGCAGCCTGGCCAAGAGGTTGGGGGTCGAGGAGAGGACGGAGATGAGAGCCCCCCTGGTGGAATATTATTACAAGAGCGACGAGCTGGGGGACCCCATGCTTTCCCGGGAGCACATCCGCGAGCTGGGCCTGGTGAGCGACGACCAACTGGACGAGATGACCGCCATAGCCCTGCGGGTAAATGAGATCCTGGTTCCCTATTTCGAGGCCCGCGGTCTCATCCTCGCCGATCTCAAGCTGGAGTTCGGTATGCGGGAGGGCCAGATTTATCTCGGTGACGAGTTCAGCCCGGATGTCTGCCGCCTCTGGGATTCCGAGACGGGAGATATCATGGACAAGGACCGTTTCCGCCGCGACCTGGGCAAGCTGGAGGAGACCTATGCCGAGGTGCTGAAGAGGGTCAAGGAGGAGGACATCGGGATCAAGGTTTTCATCTACGTCTCCCCCAAGAAAGGGGTCCTCGATCCCGCGGGCCAGGCGGCGCTGGGGTCACTGAAGTCCCTGGGATTCGAGGAGGTATCCGACGTGCGCATCGGAAAATATATCACCTTGCACCTGGAGGGAATTGAGGGGCACAAGGCCGCGGAGAGAGTGGAGGAGATGTGCGAGAGGCTTCTGGCCAACCCGGTCATCGAGGATTACCAGATCGATATCCAGGATTGAGCCGCACTTCGTAGATATATGAACATTAAACTCGCCCGAGGGAGGAGAGGAGCCAGATGAGATTCGGTGTGGTGGTTTTCCCCGGTTCAAACTGCGAGGCCGATTGCTATTATGTCATAGACAAGGTCCTGGGCCAAAGCGTCGAATATGTCTGGCATCGCCAGACCGACGTGTCCTCCTACGATTGCCTGGTCCTGCCCGGGGGGTTCTCCTACGGCGATTACCTGCGCTGCGGGGCCATCGCCCGTTTCAGCCCGGTAATGGAGGCGGTCACCGAATTCGCCCGGGAGGGCGGGCTGGTCATCGGGATATGCAACGGCTTTCAGATCCTCCTGGAGGCCGGCTTGCTTCCCGGTGCCATGCTCCGCAATACCAGCCTGCACTTCATATGCCGCTTCGTTAACCTGAGGCTGGAGAACGCCGAAACCCCCTGGACCAACCGTGGCGGTGAGGGGCAGGTGTTGAGGATCCCCATAGCCCATAACGAGGGCAATTACATCGTGGACAGGACGGCCCACCGGCGCCTGGTGGAGGAGGGGAGGATAATCCTGCGTTATTGCGATGAGCGGGGCGAGGTGACCGAGGAGGCGAACCCCAACGGGGCCAAGGACAATGTCGCGGGCGTCTGCAGCGAGGGCTTCAACGTCTTCGGTCTGATGCCCCACCCGGAGCGGGCCTCGGAGAAGATGCTGGGAAGCACGGACGGCCTGATCATATGGGAATCCATCATGGCGCATTATCGAGGAAAAGGGTAGGTTGGAGACATGGCGGAGTTATACGAGGAACTGGGCCTTACGGAGGATGAATACCGGGATATAGTCCGCCTCCTGGGACGGGAGCCGAACAAGGTCGAGCTGGGGATGTACTCCCTGATGTGGAGCGAGCACTGCTCCTACAAGAGCTCGAAGATGGTCCTATCACAGCTGCCTACCCGCGCCTCCTACGTATTGCAGGGGCCGGGTGAGAACGCGGGCATCATCGACATCGGCGGGGGATTGGCCGTGGCCTTCAAGATGGAGTCCCACAATCATCCCAGCGCGGTGGAGCCGTACCAGGGAGCGGCCACGGGTATCGGCGGTATCGTGCGGGACATCTTCACCATGGGCGCGCGCCCCATAGCCTGCCTGGACCCCCTTCGTTTCGGCGACCCCAAAAGCCCCCGTACCCGCTACCTCCTGGGAGGAGTAGTGTCGGGAATCGCCGGTTACGGCAACTGCCTGGGGATTCCTACCGTGGGAGGGGATATCTATTTCGACGAGTGCTATGACGGGAACCCCTTGATCAACGTGATGTGCATAGGGTTGATGCCCAAGGAGAACCTGATCAGGGGCCAGGCCACCGGGGTGGGGAACGCCGTCGTGCTCATGGGCAACCGCACCGGTCGGGACGGTATCGGCGGCGCCTCCATACTGGCCTCCCAGGAGTTCGACGAGACCTCCCAGGAAAAGCGGCCCAGCGTCCAGGTGGGAGACCCCTTCACCGAAAAGCTGCTCATCGAGGCCTGCCTGGAGCTTTTGGAAAAGGACCTCCTGGTGGGGCTGCAGGACCTGGGCGCGGCCGGCATCATCTGTGCCTGCTCGGAGGCGGCGGCGCGCGGAGGGGTGGGGATGAGGGTCCACCTGGAGCGCGTCCCGCTGCGGGAGGAGATGGATCCCTTCGAGATCGTCATATCCGAGTCCCAGGAACGCATGCTGGCGATCGTGGAGCCCGCAAAGCTGGACGAGGTCGTGGGCATATGCGAGAGATGGGGCCTGAACTCCGTGGTCATCGGCGAGGTCACCGAGGGAGACATGCTCGAGTTCACCTGGTATGGCGAGACGGTAGCCGATGTGCCCGCCTCCACCCTGGCCAGCGGCCCGGTCTACGACCGGATGGCTGAAAAACCGTCCTATATCGACGAGGTGCAGTCCATGGACCCGGTCACGCAGCAACCCTCTCAAGATTATAACCGGGTATTGCTGGACCTGGTCAGCGGCCCCAACCTGTGCAGCAAAAAGTGGGTTTACGAGCAGTACGATCACATGGTCCAGCTGAACACAGTGGTATATCCTGGTTCCGATGCGGCCGTCCTCAGGGTCAAGGGGACCAGCAAGGCCCTGGCCGTCTCCTGCGACGGCAACTCCCGTTACGTCTATCTCGACCCCTACGCCGGCACCCAGATAGCCGTGGCCGAGGCGGCCCGCAACGTGGTGGCCTCGGGGGGCGTGCCCATGGCGCTGACCAACTGCCTCAACTTCGGCAACCCGGAGCGGCCGGATATTTTTTGGCAATTTAAGGAAGCTGCGAGGGGCTTGGCCGATGCGGCCCGCTTCATGGAGCTGCCGGTGGTAAGCGGGAACGTGAGCTTCTACAACGAGTCCTTCGGGGAAGCCATTTTCCCATCCCCGGTAGTGGGGATGGTGGGGCTTATCGGAAACCTGGCCCACCGGCGCACCATAGGTTTCCCCCGGGAGGGATTGATGGTGCTCATGCTGGGGGAAACCGGTGAGGAACTGGGCGGATCCGAGTACCTGAAGCTCGTGCGCGGCCTGGTGGCGGGAAAGCCCCCCGCCCTGGACCTTCACCTGGAAAAGAGGGTCCAGGCAACCTGCATCGAGGGCATCCGGCGCGGCATCATCCTCTCCACCCATGACTGCTCCGAGGGCGGGGCCGCCGTGGCCCTCCTGGAATGTTGCTGCGCCGGCGGAACAGGTGCTAGCTTAAAGGTGGAAGACACGATCGAGCCCATATACTGGCTTTTCAGCGAGAGCCAATCCCGCTTCATATTGTCGATAGAGGAGAAAGACCTCCCCTCCTTGAAGGATTTGGCTTCGGCCCGCGGGGTCCCGCTTTCTGTCCTGGGGCGTGTGGAGGGCGACCGGCTAAAGATCAACGATTGGATAGACCTGGAAGTAGAGGAGATGAGAAGGGTAAGGGATAGGGCCCTGGAGGCCATCCTGGAGGGCGATGGGGAGGTATGATCGGGGCTTAATGGAAATACGGATACGAGGTGAGCTTCACAGATGAGTTTTGAGATCAACGAGTCCTGCGGCGTATTCGGTATCTATACCCGCGAAGATGACGTGGCCAAATTGACCTATTACGCCCTCTACGCCCTGCAGCACCGCGGCCAGGAGAGCGCGGGCATCGCCGTATCCGACGGCCGGGAGGTACTGTTATTGAAGGATATGGGCATGGTCTCCCAGGTCTTCAGCGAAAGAGACCTGCTCAACCTCAAGGGGCACCTGGCCATCGGGCACGTCAGGTACTCCACCACCGGCTCATCCTTTTGGGAGAACTCCCAGCCCATCCAGGTGCCGCGTAAGGGGGGCTCGGTCTTCGTGGGCCACAACGGTAATCTCATCAACACCGACGCCCTGCGCGATGAACTCAAGGCGGAGGGGGTTCGGTTCCGCACCACGTCGGATACCGAGGTCATCGCCGTCCTCGTAGCCCGCTCCCCGGAGCCCGATATCGTCGATGCGGTGCGGGAGGTCATGCCGCGCCTCTCCGGTGCCTACTCCCTGGCAATCATGACCGAGGACCGGCTGATCGGGGTCAGGGACCCCTACGGCATAAGGCCGCTTTGTGTCGGCAGGTATAGGGATGGGTATGCATTGTCCAGCGAGAGCTGCGGATTTGATATCATCGGGGCCGAATATATCAAGGAGATAGGGTCGGGGGAGATGGCCGTTATCGATGAGGAGGGCCTCAGGTTCGAGAGGGTCCTCGAGCCCCTTAAGCTCTCATTGTGCATCTTCGAGTTCATCTACTTCGCCCGGCCGGATTCTATCATGTACGATACCTATCTCTACCACGCCCGCAAGCACATGGGCATGAGCCTCGCCGACGAGGCTCCCGTCGAGGCGGACGTGGTCATGCCCATCCCCGACACCGGCGTGCCGGCGGCCATAGGTTACTCCCAGGCCTCGGGCGTGGCCTTCGGGGAGGGCCTGATCAAGAACCGCTACGTGGGGCGCACCTTTATCCAGCCTACCCAGGCTATCCGCCAATTGGGCGTACGCCTGAAGTTGAATCCCCTGATACGCGACATTAAGGGCAAACGCCTGGTTGTGGTGGACGATTCCATCGTGCGTGGCAATACCACCAGGGAGATCATCAAGATGCTCAGGGACACGGGGGCGAAGGAAGTCCACATGCGCATAAGCTCCCCCCCTGATAAGTACCCCTGTTTTTACGGCATAGATACGGCCATTCGCAAGGAGCTCATAGCCTCCTCCCGGAGCGTGGATGAGACCCGCCGCTTCATCGGGGCGGACACGCTGCATTACCTGAGCATGGATAACCTGGTGAGAGCCACGGGAAGGCCCGGGGAGGATTTCTGCAAGGCCTGTTTCGACGGGGACTACCCCATCCCCGTCCCCGATGATGTCAAGATGGCCAAGAGCAGGCTGGAGGAAGGAAAGGTAAAGGTAGATTAACCATGGACGACGAGAGAGAGATATCCTGCGAACCGCTGACCTGTTGCCGGGCGGGCGTGGATTAAGAAAGCCGGGAGCATGCGGGAGGAAGAAACGGTAAAGGTAGATTAACCATGGACGACGAGAGAGAGATATCCTGCGAACCGCTGACCTATTGCCGGGCGGGCGTGGATATAGAGGCCGGCAAGAAAGCGGTGGAACTGATTAAGGAAGAGGCGGCCTCCACCCTCCGCCCCGAGGTGCTCTCGGAGCTCGGGGGGTTCGGAGCCCTCTTTTCGGGAAGGCTGGAGGGATATCGCGATCCGGTGCTGGTATCATCCGTCGACGGCGTGGGCACCAAGGTAAAGGTAGCGCAAATGCTCGACCGCCATGATTCCATAGGCGTGGACCTGGTGGCCATGTGCGTGGATGACATCGTTGCCTGCGGGGCGGAGCCCTTGTTCATGCTCGATTATCTGGCCATGGGCAGGGTGGACCCGGAGAAGGTCGGGAAGATAGTTTCCGGCATCGCGCGCGGGTGCCGCCGCGCCGGTTGTGCCCTCATCGGGGGGGAGACGGCGGAGCACCCCGGGATCCTGGGGGAGGATGAGTACGACCTCGCCGGATTTGTGGTGGGGGTGGTGGATAAAGAAAAGATGATTGACGGGTCGAGGATTGTGCCGGGTGATGTCATCCTGGGGCTGGGAAGCACCGGCCTCCATTCCAATGGTTATTCTCTGGTGCGCAAGATTTTTTTCGAGGTAAACGATTTCGACCCCGGCGACCGCCTGAAGGGCCTCTCCGGGACCCTGGGGGATGAGCTCCTGACTCCCACCGAGATTTATGCACCCGGCATCCTGAGGTTGATACGGAAGGTTGAGGTCAAAGGGGTGGTACACGTCACCGGGGGCGGGCTGATAGAGAATATACCCCGGGTGCTTCCATCCAATGTGAATGCTACGGTAGACATAACCTCGTGGCATCCCCCCAACATCTTTAAGATCATTCAAAGCATGGGAGGAATTGATCAGGTGGAGATGCTCAAGACCTTCAACATGGGGATCGGTATGGCGGTGATCGTGGGCCTGGAACATTTTCGCCAGGCCATCCAAGTCCTTGGTCTCGCAAACTACCGGGCCAACCGCATCGGCGAGATACACGAGGGAACGGGGGGGATCTGTATCACCTGCTGAAAAAGGAAAGGGGTCACGGGTGAGGGGCGAACCTTGCAGGCTGGGGATTCTTCTTTCCGGAAGCGGCACCAACATGGAGAATGTAGCCCTCAAGATCGAGGAAGGAAGACTTGGGGCGCGCATAGCAGTGGTTATCAGCAACCTGGATGATGCGTATGGCTTGGTGCGGGCCAGGCGTCACGGTCTCAGCGCCGTTTTCGTCGATCCCGGATCCTTTCCCGACCGCGCCGCCTACGACCGGGAGCTGATCCGCGTCCTCGAGGAAAACGACGTGGAGCTGGTGGTCCTGGCGGGTTACATGCTCCTGGTGGGCAAAGAGTTCGTGGAGGCCTTCCGTAACCGCATCATGAACATCCACCCGGCCTTATTGCCCTCTTTCCCCGGGACGTCCGGGGTGGCCGACGCCCTGGCATACGGGGTCAAGGTCACCGGGGTTACCGTTCATTTCGTTGACGAGGGACTGGATACAGGGCCCATTATCGTGCAGGAAGCGGTACCCGTGCTCCCCGGGGATACGGTGGAGACGTTGCATCAAAGGATCCACGAGGTGGAGTACCGTCTTTACCCGCAGGCCATCCAGTACTTCGGCGAGGGACGGCTGCGGGTGGAGGGAAGGCGTACGTACGTTATCGAGGAAGGGGATAATTAGCGGGCATGTTGCCAAAGTCCCTTCAATATTGCAATATCAATGGGGTCAGCCCCGGACATGGGACATTTTATGTTAAGCATGCCGATTAACCTGGATGTTCGGGAAGGATGTCCCATGTCCGGGGCTGACCCCATTGGGCCCTAGCCTGGAATCGCCGGGTGTTTTATGCCGGATGATTATAAGCAACAGAGGGGGAATAGGTTATGGCCAGGATCGAGAGGGCTCTGCTCAGTGTATCCAATAAGGCTGGTATCGTGGGTCTTGCCCGGGAACTGCTGGAGATGGATATCGAGATCATCTCCACCGGGGGGACGGAGAAAAAGCTGCGTGAGGAGGGCCTCGAGGTAACCCCCATCTCGGAGGTAACCGGTTTTCCCGAAATGCTGGGGGGGAGGGTAAAGACCCTGCACCCCAATATCCACGCCGCCCTGCTTGCCTCTCGAGACAACCCGGATCACATGAAGGAGATGGAGGAGATGGGTATCAAGCCCATCGACCTGGTGGTGGTCAACCTATACCCCTTCGCCGAAACCATATCCCGGCCCGAGACCACCATGGAGGAAGCGGTGGAGCAGATCGATATAGGCGGCGTGACCCTGATCAGGGCGGCCGCGAAGAACTTCGCCAACGTGGCGGTGGTCACCAACCCCAAACGCTATTCCTCCATCCTTCTCGAACTGCGCCGCAACAACGGTGCCCTCACCCCCGAGACGCGACGCTCCCTGGCGGCGGAGGCCTTTCGCCATACCGCCAACTACGACTCCACCATCTACGCCTACCTGTCCAAAGCCTTCGAGGAGTTCCCGGACACCCTGAACATGGTGTTCAAGAAGAAGGACGATCTGCGATACGGGGAGAACCCCCACCAGGAGGCGGCCCTCTACCAGGAGATCGGGGCCCCCTCGACATCCCTGGTCTTCGCCGAACAGCTACACGGCAAGGAGCTCTCCTTTAACAATGTGCTTGACCTGAATGCGGGATGGGCCCTGGTCAAGGAGCTGCCCCTACCGGCGGCGGCTGTGATCAAGCACAATAACCCGTGTGGAGTAGCCATGGCGGAACGTTTGGCGACGGCGTACGAGAGGGCCTATGAAAGCGACCCTGCGAGCGCGTTCGGGAGCGTGGTGGCCTTGAACAGACCCGTTGACGAGGAGACCGCGGCCCAGATCAATTCCACCTTCGTGGAGGCAGTGATCGCGCCCGCTTTTCCCGAGTCTTCACGCAAGCTGCTCTCGGGTAAAGAGAATATCCGCCTTCTCCAACTACCCCTGGAAAAGGAGGCCTACTCCGCGCTTAAGGACCTGAAGAGGGTGGAGGGCGGTCTACTGGTGCAGGATTTCGACCAGGGGGACGAACCCTGGAACGAGATGCTGCTGGTGGGCGACCACACTCCCGGTGATGAGCAGTGGGAAGAGCTTATGTTCGCGTGGAAAGTGGCCAAGCACGTCCGCTCCAACGCCATCGTCCTCACCAGGGACAAGGCTACAGTGGGGATCGGTGCGGGGCAGATGAGCCGTGTCGATGCCACCCGCCTGGCCCTGATGAAGGCGGGGATGAGAGCCAGGGGAGCCGCCCTGGCCTCCGATGCCTTCTTTCCATTTCCCGATGCGGTAGAGCTGGCGGCGGAGGCGGGGGTGGAGGCCTTCATCCAGCCCGGGGGCTCCATACGTGATGAGGAGATCTTCGAGGAGGTCAAAAAGAGGGGCCTGGTAATGGTCCTGACGGGAAAAAGACACTTCCGCCATTAAATCATCGGAAATGTAGTAACATTACCGTATGAACAAGTTCTTTCTGGTCGTGCGCGCCGTCTTGTTGGTGGCCCTGCTCTTTCTCCTGGCCTCCGTGTTCTGGGGCTTGGCCAACCGCGAGAGCACCGAGGCCCATGACGGGACGGAGCTCTATGAAAGGTACCAGAAAAGCAAGCCCGCCGGTTACACCTCCGTGCTGCTAATCGTCCTGGTCGTCTTGGGCATCTTCATCGTCCTGCTCTCTACATTCTTCGAGTACCACCAGTATAGAAGGGGCTCCTCCGATACGGGCCCCCATTTCGCCGCGGACGACCAGGAAAAGAAGTAGGTTCCCGCAGGTCCCGAAGGGGCCGTGTCTTCGATCTTCGATTTTTTTTGGCTTGTCAGGAATCTATCCATTCCCGTTATCCAAGCTTGGAAAATGAACACCACTTTATCCCCAGGAAGGTAGCAAAACGGCTGACCCCTGGTGCCGGGATGGGGTGCCTCGTTTACGCCGGGTTCCTCCTGGGAAATATAATGATGATCCCTTTGCGATAAGGAGGTGTTGAAGATGGCCATAATAAGATGGAATCCCTTCGGGTTCCCGCCTCGCCGGGTTGGATGGCAGGGGGCCATGGGCTGGCCGGATATCGGGGACGCCTTCGGGCCCCCCTTTACCCAATGGTGGCCTAGTATGGATATTTATTCCAAAGAAGACGACCTGGTGATAAAGGCGGAGGTCCCCGGGGCGGGGCAGGAGGACATAGATATTAACCTCGAGGATGATTTGCTCACCATCTCGGGCAAGCGCGCCCACGAGGAGGAGGTCAAGGAGGGCGACTATTATCGCAAGGAATGCGCTTTCGGGTCCTTCTGCCGCACCATCCCTTTGCCCAAGGGCGTAAAGGAGGAGGATATATCGGCCAGGCTGAAAGACGGTGTGCTGGAGGTCGTAGTCAAAGGTGCCGGTACTTCGGCTCCTCCCAAGAAAAGGATACCTATCGAAAGGGCCGACTGAATGGGGCGAGGACCGGATTTGGGGTATTGGATAGAGAAATTAGATAGGAACAAGGCGGTCGGTCCCAGCTGGGTTCCCCCATCTACAGGAACTTGAAAAAGTTTTAGGTTCCTCGCCATCGAGCATGGTGATTGGGCAACGGTTGCCTATGCCCCCCACGAAGTCGCCCTTTATCGAATACCATGGAGGCATGGCCGGCTATCCATTTGCCCGGCTACCCACAATTATTGGAGATGAGCGGGGTGTTGAATGGATGATGATATCCCAAATCCGGGCCTTATCCCTTGAACTCTTTTGCGCTTCAGACATCGGGCTCATGTAAAATCTTGCTTAAAGGCGAGTCTGTTTTTCCGGGAGGATGAACATGAAGAAGGTAACTGTTCCTGATCTGCTTTGGTATGGAAACGAACCCACGGAGTTGTCTTTTCCGGAACGATGGGAGCTTGAGGTACTGGATCCCCCGGGGTTCAAAAAGCCTGCCATCGATGCGGAGGGTATATCCAGGGCATTTCTCGATCCCATCGGGTCCCCGACCCTGGACGAGCTGGCACGGGGTGCGGGCGAGGTGGTGATCGCCTTCGACGATATCACCCGCCCCACGCCGATAAAGACGGTTCTTCCCCGGGTGATGGAGGTCTTGAAGCAGGCGGGCATCCCGGACGGGAATATCCGTTTCATCCCCGCCCTGGGCATGCACGGCGCCATGAATAACGTCGATTTCAGGAAAAAACTGGGGGATGAGATCGTGGAATCCTACCCGGTCTATAACCACAACCCTTACGAGAACTGCGATTATCTGGGAGAAAGTCCCAGCGGAGTCCCCGTCTATATCAACCGCGAGTTCATGTCCTGCGACCTCAAGATCGGGATAGGGTGCATAACCCCCCACGTGCATGTCGGCTTCGGGGGAGGGGGCAAGATAGTGTTGCCCGGCCTGAGTGGCGCCGAGACCATAAAGACGTTCCACCGCGACGTGATGATGCGCGACCCCGATACCATAGGACTGGGAAAAACCGAGGGCAACGTGATGTACGCGGAGATAGAGAACGTGGTCCGGATGTCCGGGTTGCAGGTGAAGATAGACGCGCTCATAAACGAGAGGGGGGAGATCACCGATCTATTTGTCGGAGACCCCATTGGGGAATACAGGGTTGGCGTGGAAGTGGCCAGGGAGCACTACGGCACGGCGCTGATCCCCGGGAAGGACATCGTCGTTGCCAACGCCTATGCCAAGTACAACGAGATGGCCATATGCATGCTCATGTCCCTGGCGAGCGTGAACCTGGCGCGGGGGGTCATAGTCCTGATCGTGAACAGTCCCGAGGGCCAGGTATGCCACTACCTGCTGAGGAGTTTCGGCAAGGGGTACGGGGGAGAGGGATACCTTAAAAGGGGAGCTCCTCCGGAGGGCATAAAGGTGATCGTCTGTTCCAGGTACCCCGATATGACCATGTGCGATCTTTTTGCTTCCGCGGGCTCGGTCACCGTAACCCGCGACTGGGGCGAAACCCTGGTCCTGCTGGAGGAGGAATACCCCGAGGCTGCCTCGGTGGCGGTGATCCCCGACGGCACCATGCAGTACTTCACGAGTTGACCGGCGGCTCCGCCATCGCTTGGAAAGCACAGGCGACGAAACATTCCGGATAGATATGGGGGCCCGAAATCGGGCCCTTTCCCTCGATAGCATTGCGAGGATCGAAAGATACGAAGCATGCTCAGGTTTAAGATGGGTGCTTACAGGCAAGAGTAATAAGGAGCCGGGATAGCGGATCTAAATATGGGTGGTAGCAATTATTGTTGCCCGATCGGAGGTGGGTTCGCGCCGTGGATAAGGAAATGATCGCGCAAGTGGTGGAGAAGGCCTGCCCCTTCGCACAGAGGATGCACATGCGTTTACGTGAGATAGACGAAGGAGAAGGGCGGGTTACATTGATCATGGAGGATGATCCTGCCAACCTCAACGCCTTCGGCCTGGTACACGCCGGGGCCATCTGCGGCCTGGCGGAGACGGCGGGAGGTATGGCCATAATGAGGCACCTGGATCCCCGCGAGATCCTGGTGCTCAACACCGTCTTCAACATCCGTTACATCCGTCAACCCCGGGGTGAGCTCCGGTGCACCGCGCGGGTGGTGGATGAGGAGACCCGCGCCCTGCTGGATGAATTCAAGAGGGCGGGCAAGGCCGATAAAGCCATGGACCTGAAGGTCTTCGACCCGTCCGGGACCCTGGTGGCGCAGGCCCAGGCGACCTTCCGCCTCATCCCCACCCCGGATGAGTTCAAGAAATAGGTTCTTCTGTATCGAGTATGGGAGATTCATCATGTCCCACGTTCATGTCGATCACGACGGCGGCCTGCGTCATTTCAAGGGCAAAAGGATCCTGGTGCAGAGGGACGAGATCAACTACGCCGGGAACCCCCACCCGTTCACCGCCATCCCGTACGCCAAGGTGGATTGGGAGTTCGCCGATTATGAATGGGAGGCGCTCGACGGCGATACGGTATTGTCCGACGGCCTGGCCGTGCTGTTGGCGAACGGGCATACCCCCGGCACGCAAGGCCTCCTGCTCAATCTCCCCAAGGCCGGGCCCGTGCTTTTCACCAGCGACTGCTGCTACCTGAAGGTCAATATTGAAAACGACCTGATACCCGGGTCCGTCTGGAATACGGTGGCCGCCTGGTATTCACTCAAAAAAGTGAAATTCCTTGCCGGTATTCTAGGCGCTGAATTGGTGCCCGGCCATGATCCGGATTATTATGGTGTTGAGATCCCGGTATATCCCGAATACCTGGAATAGGGGCTCTTGGAAAGGAGTTGGTCTTCGATCTTAAGGGTGAAGGTTATTCCCCTATACCCCTTGAACAAAAGAATCAAGGAGGGCTGGTATTCCCTTCCCGATCTTTGCACGGTCCTGGAAATGCTCAGGAATATAGGCCTGGAGGAGAAGGTTATTACTGAGGTCAGGGTGATCGGGGACGGGGGTTTCTTAAGGCACGAGCAAATGGTGGAAGACGGCATGACCTTCGCCCTGATGCCCACATTCGCCGGGGGCTGAACGAGTCCCTTCGGCCACTGTAAATAATTGCTATTTACCGCGTAAGGAGGTCGAGATGGGGGAAGAGCTCGAGAGGATCAGAGAGAGGAAAAGGGAATGGGAGGAGGGGCCCCGGCAGGAGGCCCTGAATAGATTCCCCTACCTGCAGCCCGATACCAACAAGTTCTACACGCCCCTGGACGTGGAGGGTTTCGACTTCCTGGAGGAGGTGGGGTTCCCGGGCACCTATCCCTTCACCTCGGGGACCTTCCCGGTGGAGCCTCTGGCGGGGATGGTGAAGTTCGCCGCCATGGCCGGGCAAGGATCATTACCGGGCGCGGCGGGCCAGACCCGCGCGGCCACCTACTCCGGATACGGGACCCCCGAGAACACGCGCGATTATTACAAGGACATGCTGGCGCGGGGGTTGAGGGGGGGACCCAACCTGGCCTTTGACCTGCCGACCCAGTGTGGTTATGACTCGGACGACCCCCTTGTCGAGGGCGAGGTGGGCAAGGTCGGGGTCTGCGTGGATACCCTGCGGGATCTCGAGATAATATACGAACCCTACCAGGGGGATCTGAACCTGGATCGCATCGCGTCCAACTTCACCATAAACGCGCCGGCGAATATCATCATCGCCATGTACCTGGCCCTGGCCGAGAAAAGAGGGGTCCCCTTCGACAAACTCAGGGGGACTCCCCAGAACGACATCTTGAAGGAATATATAGCCCGGGGCACTTACATCTTCCCGCCCCGGGAAGCCATGCGTCTATTCCGGGACAGCCTGGTCTTTATCGCTGAAAATATCCCCGGAATGAACATCACCAGCATGGGTGGATACCATATCCGGGAGGCGGGGGCCACCAGGGAGCAGGACCTGGCATTCAGCATGGCCATAGCCATCGCCTACCTGCAGTCTGGAATAGACGCCGGCTTGCAGGTCGACGAGTTCGCCCCCCAGTTCACCTTCAATGCCTTCGGCGGAAGCATGGAGATCCTGAAGGAAATAGCCTTGCAGCGAGCGGCGAGAAGGATGTACGCCCGCATTCTGAAGGAGAGGTTCGGGGCCAAGGACCCCCGCAGCATGCGCATCCGCCAGGCCATTGGGGCTCATATCGGGCCGTCCAGCACCACCCTGCAGCGGCCGCTGAACAACCTGTCGCGGGCGGTGCTCGGGGCCGTCGCCAGCGTATTGTCGGGCAATACGCCTATACCGTTCCCGCCCTATGACGAGCCGCTGGGTTTGGGCTGGAGCCTGGAGGCGCTGCAGCTTTCGACCGATGCCGGGAGGATAATCTCCTGCGAAACCAAGATGCTGGAGTATTCCGATCCCTTCGCGGGCTCTTATTGCATGGAATCTTTAACCGATGAGATCGAGCAGGCGGCCGGGGAGGAACTGGAGAAGATAGAAAAAATGGGCGGCGCGGTGGCCGCCGTGGAGAACGGCTACATGCAGAGGGAGATCACCCGTAGCGCGTATGAAAAATATATGAGCATCCAGAAGGGAGAGAGGCTGGTCGTGGGCCTGAACTGTTTCACCGGCGAGAGCGAACTCGACGTCAGGACGACCATGTTGGTGCCGAATCCATACGATCCCGACAAGCGGGAGAGGGCCGAAGAGGAGCAGAAGCGTAAACTGGCGGAGGTCAAAAAGAACAGGGACGGCAGGGAGGTATCGCGCCTC
>Ga0315282_10004927_pt1 | contig 22987 bp, 24 predicted proteins | sample YL17G07_20_MG_FD_203693 | JGI IMG/M metagenome (GOLD analysis project Ga0315282, IMG submission 203693) | Sediment microbial communities from Yellowstone Lake, YNP, Wyoming, USA - YL17G07_20 | ecosystem: Environmental > Aquatic > Freshwater > Lake > Sediment | place: USA: Wyoming | collected... | reverse complement strand
ATGCGCTGTTTTAGGTCGGGGTTCGAGTGTTCTCTAGTTCAGGCTTCTATTTTTGTAGAACGAAAAGCTATTTATATAGTGTAGGGGGAGTGTTCTTTAACCAAAAATAGGAGAAATGGAAATTGCAAAAGAAAATAGTATTAGGTTTACTGCTAACAACGATAATGCTTACAACCGCACTTCTATCAGTACCTGTAACCGCTAAGGATTGGAACTCAACTGAGACAGGTGAGAGGCAGATCGTGGCTTACGGTATGCTGCACGACGAACTCTTCCCAGAGTACAACTATACGAGGTGGCAGAGGAGAAGCATCAACGTTGGCTTCACGGCCTACGGTGAGATGGTCACGGATCAGGACCCGTTCAACACAGGATCAAAATACGGCGTTGGCTTGACGTATCCGACCGACTCAGCTTGGCAGGTCGATATGCCTGCGGGCGACGACGGGACGGACTACGGCATCTACCCATGTGAGCACATTTCCACCCCCGCCAGATCGGGAGCCGAATGGGAGTACTTCCCGATCGAGGGATGGCAGCTCTACTGGAAGTTCCACGAAGGCACACCGTCATTTGCTGTCGACCCGTGGTGGCACGTCTCCATGGCTATCTATGGTAATCACAGCTCTCCGTACGGACGCGCTAGACTCGACGTTGTGCCTGTCAGCATGACAGTCATAACGAACACCTCGCGACTGTTCGTAGCGCAGGTTGTGGTCCGAACAGACAACGAGACACTGAAGACATCTTTCGGCTTTGAGCCCAAACTCTTCGAGATCACTGCAACCTACGTCTTCTTCAAGAACACGAAGAAGGTCGCCTCCTACTGGCAGATCGAGTATTTGAAGACCGAGTACGGTCCAGTCGACGTCGTCTTCCGCAGGATGACGGACTTCGACATCGACCAGAAGTTCCAGGAAGGGGAAGACGAAGGCTTCGCCGTGTTCTACCCGAACTCTAAGAGAGACTCATGGAAGATCACAGGAACAATAACACCTACCTTTGAAGATAACCACATGTTCTGGACCGGATGCGAATACTGGCCTCAGAACTACAGCCTCGCCGTCGTATGGACGAACAGCAGCATCGGCCACTGGGTTCCTCCGGACGGCTACTCAGAGCCTCCGCAGCACCACGCCGCGTTTGTCGCATACTACCCGAACTGCAGCAACTGGGACACCGACAACTGGAACCACTACACGTACAACCTGCACAGACCAACGCAGCCCGCCTGGCTCTTCTTCGGTGAAGGCCTAGGCAGAAGGTTCGGCACGCAGCCGGTCAGCGTCGAGTACAGAAGCATCGACGCCGACCACTATACGGCGGCCAACCTGCTGCTGGGTCAGTGGAACATCACGCTGAGTTCCTCGACCGCCTTCAAGAAGGCCAAGTTCCTGACGCTCTACGGCATAACGAACTGCTCCGACACCTTCGGCTACGACAACGATCCGTCCAGCTACGACTGGGACTCCGCCGCAAGCAAGACTGGTCAGATAACGGCGGGCGAGCTCAAGTACATGCTCAGCGAATACTTCAACGCAAGCTACAAACTGTCAACTGAGAGCGTGGATAATGCTGGCCTCCACCTTGACCTTTCCAACTGGTATCCGTTCAGCGGCGTCACATGGAGCGGGCTAACTGAAACATGGGGCAATACCTTTGTTAATCACAAGATTCAAGGAGAAGACCCGAGGAACACGACCTTCATCATAGGCGACAGCAACGTCCACTACGACACCGTCACAATGCAGGGCGCGGCGACGATAGACGTCGTCGGCGCCGTGATGGCTGGTGAGGCCTTCGGATCCTACATAGATCTAAGCGCACCATGGGCTTGCCCAACAGATCCATGGTGGCTTGCGATGTACGACACGCAGGTCTTCAGTCCACTCGCAACCGCCCCGCACTACACGCTGACGAAGAACTCGCTGGTCTACCCAGACCCCGTTCCCGTTACGCTGAAGCTCACGGGATGGCAGCGTATGCAGGGCAGAATGAATAACCAAGGCAACCTCGCAACAGACATATTCAGCACTCCGACATGCTACACGTGGGACGTCAACCACACCATCGATATCGGTGGCCCACGCGTCAACTTGGGCACAGCGTACTTCAACGAACACTCATGGATCATATGGGTCGACCCCGCGACAACCGGGTCGGAGCTGCCTGAAGCCGGGTTCTTCAGCATCCCGACGGGCACGTTCTATCCGGAGTCTGAGGGCGGCTGGTCGCTCATCGCCATATGCGAAGACCTGAACCTGACGTCTTGGACATCCGTCTACGACAACGCATGGCTCCCAGATCTAACACACTACGATACGAACGCGCACTCGGCCGATCCCGGACTTGACGGTCCGACGCTGAACGACCCATACGCGGGCCTCATCGTCTACGGTGTAAGCGGAGTAGACACGCACGCCGCGACCTACTGGCTGGCCCACTACTGGTGCAAATTCAACCAGCTATACACGAACGCAACTGAGCTTAAGAGAGGTGTCACCGCCATACTGCTGAACACCGCCAAGATGTGCGGCGTCGTCGACCACACGGAAGCCGATTGGGGAGACGGAACGCACGGCGGCGAATGGGCTATACAGGAGATCGTCGGTCCACCGGAAGGAAGATGGAGAGCTGAGACAGGGACCAACTGGGGTCCATGGATGAGCTATCCAACCTCCGTCGACTGGTACGCAGAGACTGGAACTTAGACGCAGTAAACACCTAAAACCAATTTCCCCCTTTTTTCTTATTTTCCGAGAAACAGTGTATTTTCTGCAGTATTCAGCGCAGCTCAGCATCTGCTCAGTCGTCCTGCTGCCTCATATCTTTGTGTGAGCTTTTCCAGCAGCGGAGCCCAGATAACGAACCGAGGCGAGGCCAACGCTGGTTCTTGCGGTATCCATGTCCTGCAACGTGTCGGCGTGCAAAAGATTAATAAGTGCATCAATCTTTCTCTCCAAGAGATACCGTTTGAAAACAGAGTCTTCTTATTCTTAGAAGCTTAGAATCACCGCTGAATCGAGGAAGATGGAAGGGTATGAGAAAGACCTTCGCTGTAATCATGGCCATCCTACTCTTGACCGTGCCCATGTACGCCAACGGCTCTGGGACCTTCTCCATCACTGCCCGAGTTGACAGTGCACGTGACGTTGTCGTCCTTGAGTCAAATGTCTTAACAGCCGAGATCTCTGGAAAGCAACCAACAGTAAAATTCTACTATACAGGAGATCGGCTGAACATGACGCACTTTAGGGTCAGCTTGGAGAAGATCGTCGAGTATGATGAAAACCTTGAAGTTGTGCAGGAATGCAATATGAAAGCTTGGACTGGGATCTATGGTAGTCCTACCGCAATCAGAAGCGAAGGGGGCTCAGAAGTAGGCGTCGGTGTCAGCCAAGCCCTGCTCAAGTATCCAAGCATACCCTTCCTCATCGTCTTCACAGAGTTTTCAATGTACTACACCAACTTCACTGAGACAAGGCAGATGGGATCATTGAGCGTGACCACGACAACGCTCGGCGGAGTCGAACTCAGGACGAGTATCAGGGTCGTCGACTGGCCACTCAAAAACTCGGCGAATCGATTGGCTTTAGTCTTCAGCATCGAGAAAGAGATAGACAGAGAGACCTCCGAGCAACATCACTTCAGGCTTGAAGACGACAGAAGCGCACTCCACATCCTCGGAGAAGACGCAAAAGTCGAAGAAGGATTCGTAAAATGGAGTAATGACGCCTTGACTTCAAATGCTACTAACTACTACATGACACGAATTGAGACAGCCAACTTAAATGAGACGAATCACGATGCCCAACTGGTCTTAATCTACGGACTCATGCACACCAATGTGGTCAGGATGCTCGAACAAACCCTGACCATAGGCGTTGTGGAGGAGAACGCCGAGTTCATCGTCCACCCAACGCCGCCGACCATCACGCCTGAAGTCATCATAACTGCTGCTGCAATCGCACTGGTCATCCTAGCGATTGTGATCGTGAAGATGCGTCCTAGAAAGAGCTGAGTCGCCAGACCACACGCTGACAAAGGGCCATTAAGGACATTATTGGAAAGGCCGCGGGCCTCTCGAAGGCGATCAACGAACATCTAAAAGAGGTCGGAGGCGCTTGACTCTACACGACTGAAATCAGTTGATTCTCTGTGGTCTGGTTGGTTTTCAACGTCCTCTCCCGATCTAAACGCTCCAATTCTCCACCCCTACCCCTCGTCAGGTTTTCATATGCTCTCGCAAGCCTAAGCAACGGCTGGAATAGGGTCAACCACTTCTAACGAATCGATCCTCCTAAAAACCTTGTCGTGGCTCGCTACCCTCTTTATACCAACTTTTTTCATGGTTGCGAGGATCACGCTGTCTCTGCCACCTACCCCGACTTCAGCGTATTTTACGAGGTACTTGAACGCCATTCTAGCCAGATCCTCATCCAAGCTGACGAGCGTCAGCGTCGCTAGGTTTTGTATTCTATCGATCTTCTTCCTGAACTCGCTGGAGGGAAGGTGTCGGAAGTAATGCGCGACCTCCATGAGGGTGATGACATTCAAGACTACGCCTTCGTAGACGGCGCCTCTCATGGTTTTTAAGACATGCTTGTGCTCGGGTAGCCGCTCGTCAAACCAGTAGATCCAGAAGTTTGCGTCTATGTAAATCAAAACTATCTGAGCCATTCATAATTGTTTATTAACGAATCTGCGGCCTCTCCCGTTTCTCTAAGCCGTCTCCCAGATTCTCTTAACATCCAACGGATTGATCTTCGGAATCCTGGAGCCCTCTTTGACGCACCCCTCCATCTCACGCACAAACTCATCGGGAGAAACGCGTTTAGTCATTATAACCCTCTCCTCATCAACCAACAGCCTAACCCTCTTTCCCTCACTCAAACTCAACCTAACACGTAAATCTCTGGGGATAACAACTCTGCCCTTCTTATCTATGATCGCATCATCAACCATGTTTATCCCACAATCGATCCCACTAAGCCCGCTCACAATACTTAAACATTTCCCTCTCAACGGAATACATTAACACCACGATTCACGAACTCTTCAACCGCTTTCCTCTCCCTTTCCTTATCCAGACTACCATCCGTCGAAGACCTCCCTCCTCATATTTTGCCAGGGTCTCTGGATAGGGTCCAATAGCTTCCTCTCGACCGATCATCGTTGCGTCCTCAACCGAGGCAAAGAAATTTTTGGGGTTACTACTTCTCGGCGTAGGTTCAGCCTTCTTACCTTCTGTTTGATGGCTATAATGCTCCTCCCAAACTTCGCGGCCACTACGGGTTCCGGTGCCTCAAAGAAGGTCGAGGTTCTCGTAGATACCGGAGCCACCACGGTATGTTGCCAGCGGATTTAGCTAAAAAGGTTGAAGTTGTAGGAACCCCGCTTAAAGAAGAAAGGTCGCTGGCGGGTCTTTAAAGCAGCTACCAGTTGGATTGTGTTACTTGGAGGTGGCTACTCGAAGAGTGGTCTCAAAGATCTTGATCGGCAGCGATGAGCTGATAATGGGCATATTAGACATGAAGGCGATAGGGATTCGCATTGGGCCCATGACAGATGCGGTTGAGTTTACGCGGGGACACGCTAAGTCAAAACCGGTTCCGAATCCGAAGAAGCAGGTCGTCTGGCCACTAAACCACGTAAGGGGCATCCGTATACCCCCTCCCCCTATATTTTTTGATGCGCATAAATTAAGCCTCTTTGACGAAAACAGCCACACTACGCCCTTAACTTGATGCGATTAAACGCAGAAAAACGCAGGATCACGATATGAGTCAGCAGATCGGGTTCAAGGCGAAGATCCTTAGCAATTACCAGGTCTTCATGCGCGATAAAGCATTAGTTACGAGAAACCGGCTTTGCGTTGGACACCAATAGAGGGTTCTTACTAGACTTGGATCGCCGTGGACTTCAGAAAGAGGCTGAACGTTTGAAACCGCAGTCTTTTGGTTTCAGGCTGTTAGCAATTATTTCCTGCTGTTCCTATTGTTTTGCCGCTTTGCTCGCGTGGAATGAGAAGTTTCTTCAGTCGGTTAGTCGAAGAACCTTCATTCAACAACAAAGTTACGTGTCTATTATTCCTAACGACTATTGGAACAGTGATCTTTGGCTACCGTATTGTAGTGTACCATAGTTTCCTCCGTTTTCCCGTCTAGTCAGCAGAAGTTTAATAGAACTTCTCGACACTTATCTGGGTAAAAAGGGTCTCTGTGTGCGTCTTACGCGGGGTAGTGGAGAGAGTAAATGGCTTCTTTCATCACCTGAAATCTCTAGTGAGAGCAGATGAATAATCAAACAACCGATTCAAGGAAAAGACCACTATCAGAGAACCGGGTGTCTTAATGATTAGGCTCAGGTATACTGGTTTACTTGTCTTTGCCTCTAACATCCTTTCACTTTTCACTGGATTGATCTTCACCAGCATATTAGCAAGGTCTCTCTCGAAGTTTGACTACGGCGTTTGGTTCTTCATTTCAAGCACGCTGGTCTATTTTCAGCTCTTCCAGAGCCTGGTGCCCTTCTGGGGTCTGAGGGATTCTTCAAGGGGTCTCCCGGTTGCGAAGACATGCATAGCAGGCAATCTACTGTTAAGCATCCCCTTCATGTGCGTCTACATTGTCATGGTTCCTGCATTTGCCAATGCAATCGGCTCACAAAGCACGCCCTTCTACTTATCGAGTCTTTTCATTCCGATATACTTCGTTGAGTCTGGTTTCAACGCCATCATTCAAGCTAACTTCCCCCATAAAATGTCATATAAAGGCGTAATTGTAGATTCCATAAAACTGATTTCTATTATCTGGTTGATTCAACTAGGGTTAGTCGGAGTCATCTCATGTGTTATTGTGGCCTACAGCGTCTATCTGCTGTTCTTATTCTATGTAACCGGGAAGTTCTTAGCAGAAAAGTTTTCTTTCACAAAGCTCAGAGACTGGCTGGCTTCTTCATGGATCGTTCTCTACGGCGATATCGGTGGAAACGTATACGGCAGTCTGGACATCCTACTGCTTGGATTCTTGAGTTCAGCGTCAACATTGGGCTCCTACGGTGTAGCTCTAGTCATCGCTGGGCTAATCAAAATGTCTAGTAGCTTGTCATCCGCACTATACCCAAAGCTACTGAGCGGGACGGGCGGGAAAGATCGGAGCATCAAAGACGCAACAATGCTGTCACTGATGTTCTTGATCCCGATGACCTTAGGCTGCGTATTACTAGCTCCAAACCTGATTGACATTTTTGGCTCCAAGTATTCAGACTGCTTACCCGCCGTCTACATTCTGTCTCTAAACTACTTCATAGGCGTGCTAAACCTCGTTGCCAACCAAGTAATCCTAGGAACTGAAAAAGCTGATATCGAGAGACTTTCAGTGAGAGGACTTGTCAGAAGCAGTTTTTTCTTTGTGTACAGCCTCCAATATGTAGCAATAATAATTGTGGTGCCTCTCATGCTGTTACTTATTCCGGGGTACGGCATGGTTGGATGCGCGACGGCCTTACTAGTAACAACGACATCAATATTCCTGATCAAAGGCTTGCGGGCGTTTAGAGGAATTGAGCTTGTTTCATATACCAGACTATCCAAATTCTTACTGGCTTCTCTCATTATGACTGCTTTCATCACATTCATATATGGACGAGGAACCGCTCAGACACTATTGCTTATTTTCTCAGGAAGTGCAATCTACTTTGCATCCCTGTTCATAATCGACAAAGAGACGAGAGATCTAGCGAGAAAGACGCTAGACGAAATTAGAAGTGTCATTAATCAGTGAACACAGCGTTCCTACACTCTGACAGACGGGTATAGTGAAACAGAAATCAGGAGAGTATAAGGCAAACCAGCAGATCGCATTGCACGGGCAGTGGCCTTGTCCTAAAACTCAAGTTACTGAGTTATTTCCTTTGCAGATTTCTATTATACACTTCTGTTTTCTCAGCGGGATTTGTCTATATCATTTAATTATCTATTATAGATAATGATACTAGAAATCTGGGCAAAAATGTGTTAAATGAAATTAGAAGGTATTTTTAATACTAGTATTGAAAGCATTAAGATCGATTGAAGAAAGATGCATTCGTTTAGCTATTTTTGCGCGCACCGGAAAAATATACTCGAGCATCCCTGTCAATTTTTCATCGCGAATTTTCCTCGAATGTTGGATGAATCTTCTCCGCTTTATAAAAAGCTTGAAGTGTCTTGCAACCCAAACCAATGCTTTTAATCTCATATAGAATTGGAACGACCTATTGAGAATCAAACAGGCTAAAAATTCTCGAAATAATCTAGGGAGAAAAAGTATTACATTTTTCTTTTCGAAGTTTTGGATTATCATTACGGTTTTATTTTTAAAATCATTGTATCCAAGAATTCGCGTGCGCTCCATTTTACTTAAAGTTCCTCTAGTATGATATATTTCGCATGAGGGTACAGATTCGACAGAGTAGCCAAACAACCATATTCTCCATCCAAAGTCTACATCTGCATTACCTACAAAAAAATCATCGTAAAAACCACCGATTTGATCATACGTTTTTCTCCTTGTAGCAAAACAAGCACCAATAGGATACAATATTCTTCTACTTTTTTTATATAGACATGCGTTCGTCCCCTTTATTGATCCATGTTCGTTGATATCATGACTATCAATGGAGATTCGATCATATGCACTGATAACTTTGGGTTGAACAGCACCGATGCTATTGTTGCTTTCAAGACGAGCTATTAGTTCTTTAAGAACTTGTGGCATCATTTCTATATCATGATCAATAAAGCATAGGAATTCTCCTAATGAATTCTGAACAGCAACATTTGCAGCACGACAAAAACCAACATTTCTAGGCAACTTGATCAACTTTGTCACGCATCTTTTTTCTAATTCCGGCATCTCCTCCTCTATTATGAGAAGAGTGTTATCTTTCGATCCGTTGTCAACAATGATAAGTTCAAGGTCCTCCCAATCTAAGGACAATACGCTTTCTAGGAGATTTCGAATAGTCTTCTCACAATTGAAAGTCGCAACAATAAGGGACACCCTTCCTTTGATCGCCATTTTTACTCACACTCGCATATGCACGTACGCGAGTATCGTTCAATCTATTCTCGCAACGTGGGGCTGATTGAGCCTTACTGGAACGGACTTAGTAGATGAAACGCCAAAAGTCGCGGGTAACCGCGCCAAAAAATCTTCGTCCGTTTCACCTTATCACAATCCGTCAATTCGATTGATCGTCAGCGATACGCTCTCTTTTCATCATCTCAAGAGCCTGTTTTAGTCTCAGAGGTTTCACATTCAACAGGGCGCTTGCTCTGCTAACGTTTAGTGAGGAATCATATGGCCTTCTTGCCTTCCAGAGCATTTGATCGATCTTTGCTGGTTTTACAAGGTCTGTGGTTAGGCCGAAAGTTTCCGCCAACTTCAACGCAAATTTGTATCTGTTAGTTCTTGTCGCTCCGGCTGTATGTAAGATTCCGGTAATTCTTCTATGCATGATTTCCAGAAGCATTTCTGCCAAATTTGTGTTCAATGTTGGTGAGACATATTGATCTGTTAGAATTTTGACCTCACTTCCCTGATCTAAGCTGTTTATCAGCCACATGGAAAAGTTTGGTTTGTCGGTTCGGCCCCAGCCGTAGACAACGCTTGGTCTTGCGATGCAATACTCTTTGCCTTGCTTTCTGACGAACTCTTCTCCCTTCAGCTTTGTGTAACCGTAATAATTTATGGGATTTGGGTTGTCTTCTTCTGAGTATAGTCCCTTCTTACCGTTGAAGACATAGTCAGTTGACACATATGTCAGATGGGCGCCTACACTTGCAGACGCTGTAGCGATGTGTCTAGTTGCTTCTGCATTCACCCTCCAAGCTTGATCTTTATTGATCTCGCAGCCATCGACGTCTGTATAGGCAGCTGCGTGGATGATCGCCTCAGGCTTCAACCTAGATACGACCTTGGAAACTTTGCTCTTGTCGGTTAGATCCAGCCTGATAGATACACCGAAATTTGTTGGGTGCTTGTTATGCAGGGAATAGACTTCGTGGCCGCTCTCTAATGCCAGCTGGACTACTTTGTTACCCAGCAACCCGCTTGCTCCAGTTACTAAGAGCCTCAACATCTACCACTTCAGCTTCCAAGGAACCGGGTGCAGTGTTCTTTCAGTGGCCAGAGGCTTCCACCACCGTTCATTCTTGATGTACCAATCAACGGTTTGTTTGAGAGCTTCTTCTAAGCTGTGCTTGGGTCTCCAGCCCAAATTATGCCTTATTTTTGATGAATCTAGACTATACTCCATGTCATGTCCTGGTCTGTCTTCCACGGACTCTATCATTTTTCTAGACTTCCCCAGAAGTGTGAGTATTTGCTCTGCCATCCTTGCATTCTCTAGCATGTTTCCGGCTGAAATGTTGTATGTCTCTCCAGGCGATCCTTTTCGAAGTGCAAGGTCGATAGCTTCGCAGTGGTCGGTTACGTAGATCCAGTCTCGAATCTGTTTTCCGGAGCCATACAGGGGGATTTTTAGGTTGAGTAATGCTCTGATAATAGTCTTCGGTATGAATTTTTCTGGGAATTGATAGGGTCCAAAATTGTTGGTGCATCTTGTGATGATGGTTTTCAGGCCATAGGTTTTGTGGTAGGCGACGACAAACATATCGGCAGCTGCCTTCGAGGCTGAATACGGATTTGAAGGGTCTAGTCTGTCAGATTCATCAAAGGCTTTGGCTTGCAACGAAGCACCGTAGGTTTCGTCGGTACCGACATGGAGAAATACATCGACGCTGGCTTTTCTGGCGACTTCAAGGAGGTTAAAGGCTCCGAAGGTGTTGCTTTTGAAAAAGGGTTGCGGGTTTGAGATACTTCTATCCACATGTGTTTCAGCTGCTAAGTTGACAACAGTGTCTACTTCATTCATGAGCTTTTTTACAAGCTTCGTATTGGTTACGTCTCCCTTAACAAACCTGTATCTCTTGTCCAGTTCAACGTCTCCTAGGTTCGCTGGATTAGAGCCTATAGACAGATTGTCAAGGTTTGTAACCTGAACATCATCGTGTTTGTTGAGGAGGTATCGGATGAGGTTGCTTCCGATGAAGCCGAGTCCGCCTGTGACTAGGAGTTTCAAAGTCAAATCCTTTATCTATGTGCTGGTAGCGTCCAATCCCATGGTTTGCCGACCCTTGGGTCATTGGTTTTGCCATTAATTGATGTGGGTACGATGGTTTGGCTGTTCCATAGTATCCTCTCTTCATCTGGCTTCCCATAGTCGTAGAGTTTATTAACAAAGTATAGGAGCCATGCTGGTCTGTTGCCAACCACTTTGAAGCCATGCCAATAGATTCCTGGGATTCTGACAATTTGGAGGTTGCTATCCGTTGATACAATTTCATCTAGTTCGCATGATTCTTCATCATAGGCGCATATTTTTAAGGCTCCTTTAAGGGCTATGAAGTAGTCAACCTGCCCCCTCAGATGCCTGTGCCAAGCTCTTATTATCCCAGGGTAGCTTTTGGAAAGATTTGCTTGAATTATTTCATCTTCTTTGAGAAGTTCTTTCCAATCTTTCCTCATAAGTTCTAAGAAAAACCCCCTCTCATCAAACATAATCTCAAGGGGCTTAATCTGTATCCCCTCAAGCATTTGGATCACAACTCAACGCTAGACCTTTCACCTAAAATAAATCGCCTTCCATAAGGCTTGTTATCTCCGCCTGAAACTATTTGGGAGTTTGATGCAATTAGGCTATCAACTATTCTTTCATTCACATCAATTGAGCAATTATCCATAATTATTGAGTTTTCGATTTCTCCTTCCTTTAGTGTAACGTTATTTCCGATACTCGTGTATGGTCCAATGTACACGTTGCCTTCTATTATTGCGTTTTCTCCTATTATGATAGGGCCTCTCATCAATGCCCCTTTTTTTATAATAGTATTTTCTCCGATGGTTACCCTCCCCTGCATAGAGCTACCGTCTTCAACTATCCCTTCTACCTTTGGTTTTAGGTCGTCAAGTACTAGTCTATTGGCTTCAAGTATATCTTGTGGAGTCCCGTTGTCTTTCCACCATCCCTTTACAATCCTGTGACCGACACTGTATCCGCTTTCCAGCAATAACTGAATAGCATCCGTTATTTCAAGTTCTCCTCGCCGAGATGGCTTAAGCTTCCTAATTATTTCGAATATTGTTGGTTTAAGGAAGTAGATGCCCGTTAGTGCGTATTTGCTGGGTGGTTTTTTGGGTTTTTCCACTAGGCCAACTAGCTTTCCATTGTCATCGAATTTTGCTACACCAAAGCGATGTAGGTTTACCACTTCACACAAAAGTATCATTGCATCATAATCTGAGTTCTTAAAGCCTTCAGCAAAGTCCCTGATGCCACCCTTCAGTAGGTTATCCCCCAGATAGACGATAAAGGGCGCATTATCTATATATTCCTCGCAAAGCCCGATGGCGTGGGCTATGCCCTTAGGCTCACCTTGACAAATGTATTCTATTTTCACACCGAATAGTTTTCCATTATCGTAGTACCCCTTCACTTTCTCCGGGTATGCATCGCCTAATACTATGGCCACCTCCTTCACTCCAGCTTCCACTAAATCCTCTAAAACATATTGTGAAATTGGCTTGTTGGCCACGGGGATTAGCTGTTTAGGACCTGTGTGGGTTAAAGGCCTCAGTCTCGTTCCATGTCCACCATGAAGGATGATGCCTTTAAGGTTCAATATCTAGTCAACTTCTGATTTCAGTTTTCAATATTTAATAAGTTGTTTATATATAATCTCGCGATCGATCTTTTGTGGTTTGATTTATGGAGATTACACGGAGAACTTTATTAGACATTATAAAGGGTTAGTTGTAAACCGCATAAGAAAACGGCTCTTTATGGCGCTATTTCCTAAGGTTTTTTGTTCAGGTTTTGACGTGCTCGTTTTTGATTTTTTGTTATCCAAACTCAATTTTGATTCTCAAAGGTTTTCTTTTTTCTTCGAATTGCCTTGTTACTTGAGCTTCGGATCTATATTTCACTGAAGAGGTTGCATTATATGTGATCATATTCTAAGTTGCCTATGCGTAATGGTTGATTAACTGCAAATAGCAGATCACTGCAAAAAACACTTTACTGCTGGTTGATCACTTCCTTGCAGTGACTCTTAGACTGTTAAGGAAAGACTGAGGAAAACGCACTAACCCTGTTTTTCTGTAAAGCCATCTCACATGTTTGTTTTTGAAGAATGGCAAAAAAGTGTTTTCTCCATGCCCTTCGATCATTATGTCTTTCATCCCAATCTGGTTTAACAACACTCTCAGTGCTTTGGCTGTAAATCCGCTTTTGTGAAAATTTTGCTCATAGTCTTGTTGTCCATAAATTGCCCCCAAACCACGTCCGTGTTCACCAAAAAATTCAGGTATTCCATGTTTCTGTGTTTTATATGCACTTCCTAAGAACATGTACGACAAAACTTCAAGAGACATAAGGTTTGGGACTTCAATTTCAAACGCTCCTCCTCTATTCAAGACACGCTTCCACTCTCCCAAAATATTTATGATTGTTCTGAAAGAATTGTGTTCAAGTACGTGAGAAGCATAAACCCGGTTAAATATCTGATTTTTGAATGGAAGAGCAGAACAATCGCACACAACAAAATTTTTGGGGGTAGGATGGATTATTCTGATATCTACATTCACATCACCTGTCCAGTCGAAACCACATCCAATATCAAGTCTCATTCTCGCAGGGCACAAGCGGTTTTTCAACAACCTTTTCCCAAGTTTTTCTTTGAGCAACTCTTGCCTTTAAACCAAGCACATTCCTTAATCTATTATCCTCCGGTAATATGGTGTTGATTCAGTTGCGCTCGGTAAGTCATTCTCTGTGACTAGATTGCCCAATTCATAATCTTTGATAGCAACGGTAATATTACCGCCTCTCTCTAATGATGTCTTTTTCCAATACCTTTTGAACCCTATTTTTCCACGTATATTCTTTAACTTCTTCATAAGCAATTATTGCAACCTTCCGTCTCAATTCCTTGTTTTCAAGGAGTCTGTTCATTTTTTTTGCCAAATTTTTTGGGTTACCCTCTTTGAATAATAGTCCTGAAACGCCATCTTTGACAAACTCTTTATTTCCCTCTATGTTTGAGGCTATTATCGGTTTTTTGCTTGCTGCTGCTTCAAATAGCTTCATGGGACTGCTGTATCTGAAAAAGGGGGATTTTCTGGTTGGAATCACATTTATGGTTGAGGACTTTAGGTAGCGTATCGCCTCCGAATGGGGCAAAGCGCCGACAAAGTGAACGTTTCTTAACCCTTCTTTATCTGCAAAATTTTTCAAATCTTGAATGCCTCCACCTCCCACAAACCATAAGTGCCTATCTTCGTTCATCACTCGTTTCCATGCCTTGAGTAAATCGTATACCCCCTTCTCCTTAGAGAGCCAGCCAACGTACATAACATGCTGACCTCCACCCAAGTCTATCGGCTGTGCATTATCCATCTCCTTTAAGTCTACGCAGTCACCGGCGACCAAAACATGCTCATTATGAGATCTGATCACATTTTCAAGTGATGATGTTAACGCCACGCACAAATCCGCGCTTCTCAACGCCAAACCTATGGTTGCTCGAGGAAACGACGACAACCCGTGTACATCAAAAACCGTTTTGTAGCCAAGCTTTTTTCCTACTACAGTTAGCAGGGGTTCTCTAGTCCAGAGGATGCGTCTTCGCTTGAAAAGCATGTAGACAAAGCTGGAAATCGTAAAAGTAATGTGCTTAATCCTGAAAAGCAGCCCCAAAAGAGGAGCATTTCTAACGCCTCTAGAGTAAACAAAGGTGAGGATGTCCAAGCAAGGAAGTAACACTATCGGAATTTCAGAGATATCATAATATTGGTAAACCTTCTTCAAGTCTACACCCATCCCGGGCAGAATGAGAGCCTGTAATTTGCCCAGCCTATCGAGAGCTTCAGCCATCTTCATGATATGAACAGACTGGGCCCGTGGGGACGGGACATTGACCATAGCAATGTAGGTGATTTTCATTTGGATCGCGCGTAGGATGAGTTCTGTAACCATCAATACTTAATTCTTCATTTTCAGCAGTTTTTAACCTTAGTAGGAGAAATGCTGTTTGTTTCTAAAACTCTACGGTGACAGCACAGATCGCCTGCTCTCAAAATCAAACTCTTCTTTTCGAAATCTTATATGCGACTATGTCGTGCCCCAAGAAAGCTAGCACGGGATGAAAAGATAGGTGGGCCAAGATCTTTCCAACAATGTTCCTTTCTAAGTATCTTGATTCGACTCCTCTGACAATAAATCTCCTCCGTCGAAATACATGGATAGGTATAAAGCATTTATGTGGTGAACGTTCGTGAGGTTTCGGGTGGAAATAGTGTTGTGTTGAGACTATTATCGTATCCTTAGCAACTTCTTCTATCTCGTTAAGAAGCCCTATAGCCTCGTTATAGAGTAGATGTTCTAAAACACTAATTGATGTAACTGAGTTGAAGCTTTTGCGCCTAATGGGCAAAAATCGTATGTCGCAATACACCATGTCATCATAGTATCTTTTGGCCTTCTTTAACGCTGGTAGGTAAATATCCAGGCCCACCGCGTATTCAACTCTTTTTCCTCCATATGAGGTCTAGGGTTCCGTTTCCGCAACCTACGTCCAGCATAGTTCCATGCGCGTACGTGCCAAAAACCGCCTCCCTAAGGAGATGACATCATAAAAATTGTCTTTCACTATGGAAGAGGTCAAACGGTTAGGGGACTTGAATGTAGAGTTGACGGAAACATTATTTCACATTGCCCTCCATCTGTTTGAATATGAGAGAAACACAGTATACCCATACCACACAAAGAAAGCCTACTCAACCTTATGGCTCATACAAGAAGGGTAGTACAGGAAATGAACGAAACAATAGCTCTACCATCAAACCTTGGACGCTTACTTACTGACACGTCCCGAAGACTTTACAGCACCTTGCCGCATGTTCTTTCAGGAGTTTAATGTATTTTTCGTCGGTTAAGTGACGCTCACTCCAACATTTTTGGCAGACGGGAAGTTTGGCAGAAAAGAAGTTCAGAGGATGATCTCCCCTTCTCCCCATCGTTTTTCCACAGACATAACATATCCAAGGCATCTTTTTCACTCTCCGTTATTGCGCGTTTTTCATTGCCTCCAAGACTTTGTTAACTGCGCTACTCAGGCCGTACTTGGTTGAGACAACGTTTTTAGACTGTTCGCTGAGCCGTTCATAAAGGGCTTGGTTTGAAAGCAGGTTCACGACTTTCTGCGACAGCTCTTCAGGCGTAGAATAATAACAGTGCTCGAAGTCGTCGCCGAACAGTGCTTCAAAGGATTTGGATTTGACGATCACAGGCGTTCCAACGGACATGGCTTCCAACGCCGATTTGCTGATTCCTGTCTCGTTGCCGTCGATCATAATTTTCGCCATAGAGTAGAAGCGCATCACGTCTTCATGCGGAACCTTCCCGACAAAATTGACCTCGACATCAAGTGTTTTGCAGAGATCTAAAAGGTCACCGTAGTATTTCTTGTCGGCGATGTCGCCTACTACGGACAATAATAAATCGCCATTAAACTCCAGTATCCTAGGCATCGCTGAAACAGCGTCCTCAATATGCTTGACGGGAGAGATGCGCGCAACACATAGAATCATATTCAGTTTAGGAGTGTTTACGGACACAGCAACAGGAATGCCGTGGCCTATGACCACGACTTTTTCTTGGCACACTCTGCAACCGCCTTCGTAAGCCGTGAAAATCTTTTTAGACAATTTTGCCGCCAACTTCAGCTTAAGGTCAACGTGATCGTGCGAGTACCACAGGTATATCGGCACATTAAGAAGTTTGCACACGGGATACACGGCCAGAGCAAAACCCGGAATCATGTGGACAAACACGCATTTCAGATTTCTAAACATCCTCGCGTAAACGATTTCGAGCCAAGTCTTAGGAATCAGATAATACGAGAATTTCAGAAGCCGAACATTATCAGGCGGAGGAACAGATTCGGAACGGTCATAGCATGCAACATATACAGTATCGAAATGTTCAGAGAACCTTTTAATCCATTCCCAGAAAAAACCCAGAAGCGAAGCATGCGGGTCGGCTTGCTGCGTCAATATGTAGAGCGAGTTCTTCTTTAGCACCGGTATTCCTCGATCACTTGATCTATTGATATGAAGGTTCCAAGCCGCGACAGCCACGAAACGACGCTTGGTCTTTCGATGACCCTTTTGGGATGGTGGAGAAGGCAGACAACGGGTGCACTGGCTGTTAAGCCGATCCATATGCGTTTCAGGTTGAAGTTGATGTCTTTGTCCTCCCGATCCAAGCAGTGAACGATGGGAATTTCCAAGAGCCCGTTATGCATATAGGGTTCCCAGTAAGGGGTTAGCCTGAAGACATGGGGAACGAGACGGCTACTGTCAGCCAGAAAACCCAACTTTCGCACGGCTTCCTCCACTATCGGATTCATGGAGAGTTTTCCAGCCCTAAAACATGTAGTCTTCACATTGAGAGTTTTCTCGACGGCGGTTCGGTCGGCTTCAATTATTGATTTCAAAACACCCACGTCAGAGATATGCTTCAGTTTATCGTGTTCGTAGCCAAAAAACCGTGGATGCGTGTGAACCTGAATCGCCCAGCCTATGTCAAGTAGCGGACGAGCGTACTCGCAGTATTTGCCCGTTGTGAAAACGACACCCGGAACCTTTTTCATCTCTTCAAGCGCTTTCTCCGGAAAGACCACAGGCTCCTCCAAATCCGTTGTGTACAGATACTTCATTTCAGCATCTCCTTATATGCGACAGAATATACCGCAATTCTCGGAAACAATGAAACAAAGAGGGGGGGAATAAATAGCTCTGCCAATTTGTTGAACGCCGATGAGCCTATGAGTCTAAAACCAAACCCCTTGACTTTGTAACCCATCTTCCTGAAAAACCAAGGAGACCAATATGAAAGATGGGTGTCCAGAGGGTTCTCGCTTGAACTTTGGTGAAAGTGTGCGGGAGTTGAAATGAAGACCTTTTCGCTGGACACCCTCTCCAACTCTCTGACGAAAAAGAGGCCACTTGATTGCGGAAGATGCTCAATAACCTCCACAGCAATAACAGTTTCAAAACTACTGTCTTTAAAGGGCAACTTCTCTATCTCACAGAGAACGACATCATTATACTGATCGGCAGCGACCTTTAGCCAAGGCAGAAACCCGTCACAGCCAACAGTATAGGATGGAGACATCCACGCTACGCCTTTGCCACATCCAACGTCCAGCAATGTTTTTTGTTTAGCAGAAGCAATCTCATTATGAAGAAAAGGCTCAAAAATATGCATAGACACTTTTCACCCCGTTGTCTTAAAGAGTTTGTGAAGGCGTCTCCCTATGATTCCCGCAACTATTTTCACGGCGACATCAGGATATTTTTCACCGAATATTTGGGCATGTTTTTTGGCAGTTGCCTCACGATTCTGCGTCTATGGTTTTGAAGTCTTCGGGACGTGATGAAGATTATGGAGGGGCTCTTCGGTACATTGAGGAAGCTGTTAACCGCCGGCGCATAAGGCTTTCGGAAGACAAGGGAAAAAATGAACATGGATATTAAAATTAGTTGCGATCTCGATATCCTTCCTTACAAGAGGATTCTTGTTTATTCATTTATTGAAAGCAGACACTAATCTAGCTTATCTTATAGGTCTCTTCTTTTTGTCTTTTTGCCTGTCTTTTCGCTTTTCTAATAATTGTTCAAGAATTTTCCAAGAATCTTGGGAACCAATCTCTAACATAAATAATCAGATAAATCAGAACCGCTCCAAAGAAGATTTAATTGCAAGAAGAGGAGCTAAATGGGTTTAATTGAACGTCATCTCTTCAAATTCTGTTAAGTCTTTTGACCCAAGTAATTGCTTAGTAGAGTCTGTCCTTTGCCTTTTTCAGCCACTTTGGATAGTATGATTTGTTTCTCGTATTTTCGTAGCCTTTTAACATATTCAATTTCCGTACATTTGTCGATGAAGTATTCGAGTGTATCTCCTTGAAGTCTTTCCTTTATTCTTAAAGAATAATACCTTTTTTCAGTTTCTAACCATTTTATCCACCCTATTTTTTGAAGAAAAGTTAAAGCTTGTTTTAGGCTGGTATCGGTTAGCTGTTTTACTTTAGGAGAAAGCCACGGTGGAAAAAGACCGTTGAAGTCCTTAAGAATGGTATCATAATCTACATTGTTCACCGGAAATTCAGTTCTACGTGATTTTTTCGCAATGTTTAACAGATTTTGGATAACAAATAACTACATCAAAATCAATCAACCTCTTTAAAGGCGTACGAATGAGGGTCTTAACCTTTATCACAAGCTTCATGGGGCTAACCTCAGCGAGCCTAGAGGCCCAGATATCGGAGGAATATGTGAGACTGAGCCAGTGCTTGGACAAACTCATTGTCGTCACCGAAAAAGGGAAGGTAGAGGAGAACATTGAAATCTACAAAACTCATCTAATCCGCATCCCAAAGATATACGGATTCACGAAGATCCTTCTCTTCTCCCTAGCGCCACTGAGGCGGAGAAAACAGATCGACTGTATTTACGTGAGGACTTTCAGCCCACCAGAACTTACAGCTTTATGGGCATCAAAACGATTGGCTGGCCTGCCAACGGTACTACTCTTAGCCGGGACATGGCTGTTCGAACCCAAAAACTTGAAAAACCTCGTCTTCCGCTGGATTCTACGCAGAGCAATCTCAGCCTCAGATCGAGTGATTCTATACTCTCCCCACGTGCTGAAAGACGTAAAGAAGTATGCACAAAACCTCGACGAAAATAAAGTACGCTATATACACAACGCGGTGGACATCGACCGATTTAAGCCCGGAGATAAACAACTGGTCAACAACCTGCTCTATGTAGGTCGCGTGAACAATGAGAAAGGCGTGGAGGATCTAATTCGCGCCTTGAAAAGCCTTGTCTCGAGATTCCCTAGCGTAAAACTCTTCATTGTAGGAAGCGACCCGACGGGCGGAAGATACGTTGAGCAACTCAAAGCCCTAGCATCCAAACTAGATGTCGATAAGAACATCGTCTTCGTAGGATCAGTCCCGAACAGAGAAATGCCGAGCTACTACCAGAAGGCAAGTATCTTCCTATTCGCAAGCCACGGGGGAGAAGGCATACCCAGGTCAATACTAGAGGCCATGGCATGCGGAGTCCCGGTAGTCGCGACAGAAATAGCTGGCATACCGGAAGCAGTCAAGGAAGGCGTGACAGGATTCCTCGTGCCTCCACGTAACCCTCAATCAATAGCAAAAAAAACCGCCACAATCCTTGGGAACCAAAACTTGAGGGCAAGGTTAGGGAATAGTGCCCGCGAGAAGATCGAAGAAGAGTTCTCATGGGAAAAAGTGATTCCGCGCATAATAGATGTGTTCAAAGAGGTAACTGCTTCAAAAACAATCGCGTGAAAAAAGAGACAACGCGCCAGCGAAGAGCCAAGCTAGGAATCACGTGTTCTGTGCAGTAGCTGTATGCTTTTCTTCCTAAAGCCTCTCTGTAAACCGCCACATTTTTTTCGCGGCTATAGGATTCGTATTTCAAAGCCTGCTTACGCGTCTCTGCACTCAATCTGCGTCTTCCTACGCACGAAATAGAGATTTTCAAGGCTTAAGGGCTACCGCGTCTAAGGCCGTTATCCCTAAGCTGGTTGCATGCTCTATTATGTATCTGTCGCTTGTGAGCAGAGGCAGGCTGTGAGTTTTTGCGGTGGCGACGTGATAAGCGTCGAAGTAGTGGAGTTTTCGAGGGCCTCCATGCGATATGTATAAGCGCAGCGCTTCTTCCGCTATGTAAACCGTCACAGGCAACGCTTTATGCGGTACGGCGCTCATATCGGATATGAAGCTCGCGGTCTTCTCGAGCGGCACACCTTGGCTTCTCAGCGCCGAGACCACGTCGTCGTATACCTCGGACGAGGATAGTAAAGCTGTGGCGCCTCTTGCGGCCTCCTCTACCACTCTACTGAACGTTGACGCAAGCTCATCGTCGATGAGGTATGAGATAAAAAGATCGGCTTCAACCAGAAGGGTCTGTGGGAGCTCCATTAGCGTCTGCCTTCGACGATGAACTTTTCCTGTTCTTTCTCCAGTTCCTCCAAACCCACCTTGAGTAGTCCTCGATGCTTGCCTTTCACGCGTTCTGGTTCAGGCAGGGGCACGAGCTCCAGCCTCCCCTCGCACGTTCGTAGCGTGAATCTCCGAGACTTCACGTTGCGTCTAATCTCGGCTGGGACGAGCAACCTTCCCTTCGAGTCCATCTCGACCGTTGTCTCCATTTTTCCCCACCACTCCACTAGTGGGAAAACGAACTTATAAAACCATCGTTCCGAAATCAAGTCTCGCTGGAAATATCCATGCCATCGTTACGTTCAAGAGCTTGAAGTGATTCTACCGGTTACTGAGACTGCTGAAACCCCCTTATGCCGGCTTCTTCCCATATATGTCTGCTCTATTCTGTCAAATAAAAGCTCAAACAAGAGGTCGCCACTTGTTTGATTGGCCGTGACGTCCTCCTCCCTTCTCTAGTTAAAGCAAGAGGCGGGTTTTATGACGCTGTCTTACAATACAAGTTTTGCCAGCCATTGAGCTTTTATGGAGAATTCTGTTTTTGTGGTTGACTTATTCTTTTCATTTGTAGGATTCGGCGAGGCAAAGAAATGGTTGAACACAGCCTTAAGATCAAATCCATCGCGTTCCGAGCGAGAAAACTGAGCAAAAACGACTCAACACTCCACTCGTTAACCAAACTGAAACTCAAAATAGACGGATGCTTGTTCTTTGCGCCCCACATCAGGTATGTGCTTGAGGTTCTGCGCCCTCTTAACAATAAGGCTTATGAGTAAAAAGTATATGCTGCCTTTTAGTAATATGGCAATTAGGTAATAAGTCATGCCGTTAAGGTTTCAGATCAATCAAAAACTCGAGCGCAAGTTTAGGGAACTTGCCATGGAGAGATTCGGCTACGGGAGGGGAGCTCTAAGCAAGGCCGCCGAAGAAGCCATCCTGAAATGGACTTCAACAACTGAAGAGGAGAGCTTAAGCTTTGAAGGAGATCCGGTGGAAGCCATAGACGGGCTACTTTCAGACATCGACATAGACTCAGTTGAGCTTCAACATGAAGCAAAAAAGATTTGGGCGCTAAAGGTGCTCAAGAATGTATCTGGTTGACACCAACATCTTTCTAGAAGTCCTCTTATCCAGAACCAGAAAAGAAGAGTGTAAGAAACTCTTAAGATCACTTAGAGACGGAAAAAAGAGCGGCGTAGTCACAGACTTAACGATCCACTCAATAATCGTGACCATGGATGGGCTTAACAGACTAAACGAGCTTAAAACGTTCCTCTTAAGCCTCCTAGCTTACAAGGAACTACGCATACACCATACAACTATAGCAGACGAGGTAAGAGCCACGGAATTTGCTGTTGAGCGAAACCTGGACATGGACGACGCCATCCAATATTCATCAGCTCTATCAACAAACGCTGACAAAATAGCGTCATTCGACAAACACTTTGATGGCTTAGAAATACCGCGAGTGGAGCCTCAGCTAGAGGAATAATCTGACCGATCGATCGACAACATAAACCCCAACAACATAACCTGAACGCCTCAACACCTCATCGAAGAAATGCGCGCTCAGATCAAGCGCCGCATGCCCACTCCACATCGGAAGAGGGACGAAGGATCCTCACGCCAAAAACCACCCTAATGGAAGGCTTAGAGAAGACATTGAACTGGATAAAGAAATCGCGTCAGACGAAAAAAATTGAGTGATCCCATCTAAACCTCTATTATAATGTTGTTTAAATCTTAGTACTCTTGGTTCTGTTAACTCTTCGGCATGTCTGGGAGGCTGTTAACCATCGACACATCTGATTGGTTGTTTTTCTTTTTCATCCAGAG
>Ga0315282_10004926_pt1 | contig 22988 bp, 25 predicted proteins | sample YL17G07_20_MG_FD_203693 | JGI IMG/M metagenome (GOLD analysis project Ga0315282, IMG submission 203693) | Sediment microbial communities from Yellowstone Lake, YNP, Wyoming, USA - YL17G07_20 | ecosystem: Environmental > Aquatic > Freshwater > Lake > Sediment | place: USA: Wyoming | collected... | reverse complement strand
GTGGGTTGCTGCGGACATAGACGTAATCCGTGGAGTGTTTGACACAGTTCTGCAGAATCCGCCATTCGGCGTCCAGAGGAGGAGAGCTGACCGAAAGTTTCTGGAAAAAGCTCTCAAGGTAGGAAAAGTGATCTATTCACTTCACAAGAATCCAGCGGCAAGCAGAGCAGTTGCCGCGCGGCTAAAAGCCCACAAGGCCAACGTTGAAGCAGTTCGGCCTTCTCCGTTCCTAGACAGCTTCATTGAGGAACATGGCGGAAGAATCAGAGGCGTCTATGCCATGGTGATGACGGTTCCTCACATGTTTGATTTCCACACGAAAAAAAGGCACGGATTCGTGGTCGATCTTTACGTCATAGAGGGAGGGCATCAGAGTTCAAGGCGATAGAGGTATCCCTTTTGCTTTGGGAGTTCCTTCTTCAACCTAAAACCCAGTTTCTCGTAAAACTCCTTGCTTCCTGTCGGGAACTATGTTTGGCGGCCAACTCGGGTCGACTTTAGGTACATATACCTCGATTGCCATGGCTTTTCTTCCCCGAAATATGAAAGCGAAGAAGTCTTCAAGAATTCTATGAGGTGACGGAATAGGTTCCTTCCGACACCTTTCTTCTGATTCTTCGCTGCAACGTAGGAGCACAGAATGAAGACTGTGTCTCTCGGCCTCTCCTCTGGATATGACACAGCGTTGACTGGCAAGAACTCAACTAGGCCTGTTGGTTGCTCCTCAAGGTAAGCGACGAATGCACAAACGCCGTACTTGCTGGTGGCTTCTTCAAACCATTTTCTTTTGGCCCGGCAATAATCCGCTACTTCTTTTCTCTCATCCAGAGAAATCTTCGAGACAAGGCTCCATTTCATCTGCCAAACTGTCCACAGTGACTGCCTTAACCGTGACTGTCATGTCCCATCCACAATTCTAATAGAAAGTTTACCATTTAAGCTGTTAATGGTGAACCCTTGAAGAAAAGCGTGCACTTACAAGTTTTCTACTCTCCTAGTTGCCCATTTTCGTTTCGTCAACTTGAGAGAATTCACAAGGCAATTGAAAACCAAGATTGCATCGTCTATGAGGAAATCAATGTCTATGAAAAGCCAGAAGACGCTGAAAGGATGGGGTTCTACGGTTTGCTGTCCTGTGATTTCGTCCCAGTTTTCATCAATGGACAACAATATGCGGGTGACTTCACTCAGGCCGAACTCGGAGAAGCCATCAAGAAAGCCCTAGGGGAAAGCAAATAGCCCCTGGATGAATCAAAAGGTTTATTGAGCAGGCGAAAAGTACACATATATCCATTTAGCAAATGTCCGCGCTTCGTCAAATAAGCGTCCTGTTGAATGGAGTCCAAACAGCAACAGAAAGGTAGTTTAGATGAATGCGCCATCCTCTGATCAGAAAAGCGGCCAACTTGTCTTGCCAGGCGAAAGGCTCGGTGTGATTGAAGAATTTGTTCCAGATGCCGGAACATATGTGGAAGACGGCGTCATCTACTCAAAGGTTGTCGGCCGAGCACTCGTAGACTTTTCAAGCCGGCGCGTTTCAGTTTATGCGTTAAATCGCGGCGCAGGTATCCCACAAGTCGGGGTGACAGTTGTCGGGCAAGTTTCAGGCGTGCAAAACGACACTGCCAACGTGCGCATTTTCAGGGTGGGTAACAAGGAACTTTCCGGTGTTTTCACCGGCGTTTTACATGTTTCAGATGTGGCTATGAAGTATGTTGAGTCGATGTTCGAGGTCTGCAAGGCAGGCGACATTTTGAAGGCAATGGTGATCAGCGACAAGAACAGGACGTATCATTTATCTACTAAAGCCAAGGAGCTAGGCGTGGTCTACGCCTTTTGCACAAACTGTGGGCATATGCTAGAGCTGAAGCGGCAAGGAATGCACTGCCCGAACTGTGGGAGAATTGAGAAGCGCAAGACAGCACTCGACTACGGACAATGAATGGTGAAAATGTGATGAAAGTCAAAATATTGGACAGAACTTCGAACGAGCTCAAGATCGAGGTTGAAGGTGCTGGACATACCATTGGCAACTTGATTCAGAAGAAGCTTCTGGAAAACAAGAACATAGATTTAGCAGGCTACGACATACCGCACCCCCTGTCTTCAAGTTCGGTGATTTACATTCGTACAAAAGGCAAAGTCAAGCCCGAAGAAGCCTTGCGAGAGGCCGTGGAAAAGGCAAGAGAAGCGAACAAGGAGTTTGGCAAGGAGCTTAAAGAAGCCCTCAAGAAAACTTGATTCTATTTTTAATAGCTGTAAGCAGTTCACTGAAGCCTTCAGCAGCGTCGTCAGTTTCCGCTAATACCGTGACACTTTCTTCAAGCGTGACAAAATTGTTAAGCCAAGCATAGATCATTAATGATTCTGCAGCATCTGCAAGGATGTGGCGGGTCATCCTCGACGGCAAATACTCCCTCAGCCCAGCCTTCTTAATCGCTTGCGCAAGCGTATCACCTTTTACTTTTTCGCCTCGAGGTTTTCCACTGCGCTTCGATAAAGCTAACGAGTAGGCAAAATTCACGTATGCATCGCCAAGGGAAGCCAGCTTATGATCGGTTAACACTTCAGTCAAATTCCCATACATCTTGGCTAACAGGAATGCACCTTCGCGCTTCAGAACCAGCCACCTTCCAAATGTCTTTGCTCCTCGCTAGATTTATAATGTCTTTCCTCATATTCTGTGACATCGTTGAGGAGTAGTTTTGTTTCCGAAGAGATTTCGTGTGATCAAGCCTGAAATCCGTGTTTTAGGAGTCGACGACGGCGTCTTCACCCCGCACGTAAAGGGCTTCGCTCCACTGATCGGCGTCGTTTTCCGCGGCGGATACTGGCTTGACGGAGTGATGAGCACCAAGGTAGAAGTAGACGGGTTTGACTCTACCGCCAAGATCGGTGCCATGGTCGTCAACTCTCCACATTACAAGCAGTTGAGAGTCATAATGCTTGACGGAGTGACCTTCGCAGGCTTCAATGTCGTCGACATCAAAAAGCTCAACATAGAAACAGGGTTGCCGGTGATCGCAGTCACGCGTGAAAAGCCAAACTTTAAAGACATTCGCAAAGCTTTGAAGAACTTGCCACAAAACGAGAAGAGGTGGAAGGCTGTTCTGAATGCAGGCAAGATTCTAGAAGTGTTCACTAGGAACAAGCGGGAGAAAGTGTACATGGAGGTGTCTGGGATTCTGGAAGAGGACGCACAGAAGATTGTAAAGTTAACATCCACACGAAGCAGTGTGCCTGAACCTTTGCGCGTAGCACACTTAATCGCCTCTGGAATCAGCCTCTGAATCATCTACTGCCAATATGAATTGCAACAAGCAAAAGTTTAAAAGAGGCAATGTTAAGGGAAATGAGACGGACAACGGAGTAAAAGCTATGGAATTTTGTCCAAAATGCGGAACCCGTCTTGTACCTAAAAAGGGAAAAGCCGGCAAAGAAACATCCATAGTCTTGGCTTGCCCAAAATGCGGCTACAGGAAACACGCTTCAGGCAAAAAAGTCGAGCCCAAAGTTGCCAAAGTCATCGAGCACAAGCCGCAGCAACTGGTAGCTGTGATCGGCAAGGAAGAGCAAAAACTCAGAACCCTCCCGACAGTCAGAATCGAGTGTCCAAAATGTGGCAACAACTTGGCTTATGTGTGGCAGGTGCAGACAAGAGGTGCAGACGAATCATCAACGCAGTTTCTACGTTGCACGAAATGCAATTACACATTCAGAGAATACAGCTGAACAACTGACTTCTGAAACACGGGACACAAACCTCGACTCCTTTAAGCAGTACGTTTTCCGACGGCGTTGCTGAAAAAACTCGCTTACCTTTTTCGGCAGTTTGGAAGCTCTGGTCTTACAATAGAACAAACGCCCACTCGTAGAAGAACAGCAGAGTACTCTAGAACAGCGATGTCATTCTGCAATTCAGAGATGCTCGCTAGGAACAGGCTTCGTCGGGCGATCTGTTTCATCATCATTTCTTCATCGACGTAGAAACCCGAAGAGCCCTTTGCTTTCAAGAGCGAGAGCTTCACGACATAAATCGCAGGCGTAGAATAGCTGAAGGTTAATATGTGAAACCTTTTATTAACAACTAGTCATAACCAATACAAGGGAATCGCCATGTTCAAGCTCAAAGTGGCTGACGCCAAAATGCTGAGAGACATGATAACCACGATATCCATTCTCGTAGACGAAGCAACATTCAAAATCGACCCGGAAGGCCTCAAACTGCGTGCAATGGACCCGTCACGTGTCGCTATGATCGACTTCGAGTGGCCCAAGACGGTCTTCGAGGAATACGTCTGCACTGAACCCACAAAAATGTGCATAAACATCACCGAACTGCTGAAACTGCTCAAAAGAGCCGGAAAAGACGAAGTCCTTGAGCTTTCTCTGGACGAGAAGACAGGAAAGCTACAGATAACAATTACTGGAAAATACACACGTAACTTCACTATGCCAACACTCGAAGCCTCAGAAGAGGAAGTACCTACCCCGAAAATCACGTTCAACGTCAAAGCGAAAGCCACAGCCGAAGGTCTAAGCCAAGCAATCGAAGATGCACAGCTGGTAAGCGACCATGTGAGAATCGAAGCGGACGCCGACAAATTGGTTTTCAATGCCGCAGGCGACCTCATGGGCGCGACAATCGCAATTCAAAAGGGAAGCGATACCCTATTGGACTTGGAAGCAAAGGAGCCTTCAAAGGCGACCTTCAGCCTAAGCTACCTCTCAGAAATCATAAAAACCGCAGCCGCAACCTCCGACATCGCCACCCTTGAGTTCTCGTCAGACATGCCCATAAAACTCGACTTCCAACAGGCGAAAGAGGGAAAACTGACCTTCTATCTGGCCCCGCGGATCGAAACCGAATAACGTGAAAAACAAAATGCAGTATGCCTCGGTCAAGTTCACTAAAGCCGATTTGGCAAGATATCCTTTTCTCAGAGAAACCACAGCGTACGTGAGAAAGCTAGATTTAAAGATTGAGGACTTGTCGAGTCAGGAGTTCGCTGAGGTTTTGAAGCGCGGCGAAGAAAGATTAGAGGAAGCGATTCTGTATGTTTTGGTTACTAGAGAAAGCCGCAGCGACGAAATCGAAATCCTGTCCTTCCCCGTAGCTATCATGCTAGCTGTCGCAACAGAAAGCCCTTTCATTAAGAAGAGGTACGCACTGGCGGAGGCAAAACAGGCTTACAACGAAATGAGACTTGAACCCAAACAAAAGATTCTAGCAATCGCCCAAAACTTCGGGTGGAGGCTCTTCTTGAACAATGATGCGAAGATACCCTACGAATTTGCGCTCGGCTTCGCAGACTACCTTCGAAACACTACGCACTTGCGCGAAAAAAAATGGAAGCTTGTCAACCGCCCACTAGTAGGCGGAAGCGTGTACTTGACAAGGAACGAGACGACTAGACTTCTGAGCGAGGAAGTCCGAAGGCATATAGAGGCGCGGCTTGAAGTGAAGGGTCTTCCGAAGTTCCCGCAACAGATAATGGACGCGGCTGAAAAGATAAAGAAGCTTTCAGTGGAAAGAGTCGGCAAGGAAGAGATGGAGGGTTTTCCGAAAATCATCGTCCAAGAAGCCTTCCCGCCTTGCGTAAAAGCGCTTTATCAGTCATTCTCTTCTGGGCGTCATCTTTCACACGTAGGGCGGTTCACTTTGACTTCGTTCCTCATAAGCATCGGAATGCCGTCTGAGAAGGTGATTGAGCTGTTCAGGGGCTTTTCGGACTACAGTGAGAGGATGACTCGTTATCAGGTTGAGCACATTGCGGGTGAGAGAGGTTCTAGAACTAAGTATACGCCGCCGAAGTGTGAGACGTTGCAGACTCATGGAGTGTGTGTGAACCCAGATGACCTGTGTCGAAAGGTGCATCATCCGCTTGGTTATTATCGGAGAAAATCTCGGACGGCTTAGGTTGCATCTTTAGGGTTGGGTTGTCTGAAGGTAGGATTTATATAGTAAGTGTCCGACTAACTGAACACCGTCATGTGAAGGGTGAAAGCGGAAATATGGGTTTTCAGTCAGTGGAAGGAAACCTCGAAGCGGGTTCCGAGGTTGGGATAATCCTTCCGACTTACTGCGAAGCAGAGAGCATAGGTAAGCTGATTGATGAGATTGAAAACCTAGACTTGAATCTTTCCATATTGGTTATTGATGATTCGAGCCCTGATGGGACGGCAGAGGTGGTTAGGGATTGTCAGAAGAAATACGGTAATATTTTGACTTTCGTGAGGCCTGAAAAGTTTGGGCTGGGCACGGCAATTACGGACGGGTTCAAGATTTTTCTTTCGCTCAAGAACCCGCCTCGATACATTGCGACGATGGATGCTGATTACTCGCATGACCCGAAAGACATCCCACGTCTAATGGCGCCCTTAAAGAATGGTTTTGACCTGATTATTGGAAGTAGATATTGTAAAGGTGGTAGCGCTGTCGATTGGAGCCTTGCTCGTCTAGCAATCAGTAGAACAGCGAATTTTTTTGCTTCGCGCCTGATAGGGGAAACAATATGTGACTACACGAGTGGAATGCGATGCTATTCATCGGGGTTGGTTAGCAACATTATAAATGACTTACACAGTGAAACGTATGAGATACAGATAGAAACAATTAGGCAGTCACATTTACGCAGATTCAAAATAGGAGAAGTTCCGATAACCTTCGTAAACAGGAAAAAAGGGAAATCCAAGCTTAGTTTCAACGAGATAACGCAGTTCGTTTCATATATATTCTTCAAAGCAATCCTAGAATATCGGCACTAACCTGGCATAGATATTAACTTATTTGAAGCATGGTATTATCTCTCTTAGCGCCTTATACCAGTGCCTAAGAGTTGAAAAAGGCTCACAGTAGAAGCGGCCCCACTTGGCTTCCGGATTTTGCTCGTGCGGGTTAAAGTTGCCACACTGAGCATGGCGCAAAGCAACTATGCACATCCTCAAGAAGTTATTTAGACCGATTAAGCCGCAGCTCATCCGTTTCATCTTTTTCTCAGCCTCACGTACATTAACAAAACTTTAAATTAGCTTCTTTTCTTTCATAACGAAAGTAGATGGACGCGATGAATAGTTGTTCTAGGGTTCTCGTAACTGGCGGTGCTGGTTTCATCGGTAGCCATCTAGTGGATCGCCTTCTGGCAGAAGATATAGACGTTGTTGTTTTGGACAGTCTGCAGGGAGGGCGACTTGAGAACATCCATCACCACATTGGTAAGCAGAATTTTTGCTTTGTCAGAGGTGACATTAGGGATTCTCGCCTTGTTAGAAACTTGGTAAGAGATGTAGATGCTATTGTCCATCAAGCTGCTCAGGTTAGTATTCCAGAATCAATTGAAAATCCGGTTTTGACTAATGACGTTAATGTCAATGGAACATTGAATCTATTAATGGCTTCCGTAGAGTCTGACGTTAAGCGTTTTGTTTACGCCTCGTCCTGCGCGGTTTATGGAGACGCTGAAGTAATGCCCATAAAGGAGGATTGCCTGCCTAGACCCACATCTCCATATGGAGCTTCAAAATTGGCTGCAGAAAACTACGTGCGAGTTTTCTACGAGGTTTTTCGTTTAAAAACTGTCTGCCTTAGATATTTTAATGTTTTTGGTTCAAGACAAGTCTACAACAATTACAGTGGGGTCATTACACAATTCTTAAACCGATTAGCAAAAAATCTTCCTCTTGTAATTTTTGGAGACGGAGAACAGTCTAGAGACTTTGTCCATGTTCAAGATGTTGTCGAGGCAAATATGCTAGCCTTAAAAAATAGAAGCGCGGTTGGAGTCTTCAATGTTGCAACAGGGATTGCCACAACAATAAATCAATTGGCTAATACGTTACTGGGAATTACCAATAAGTCTCGCTTGAAAATTGTGCATTCTAAGCCAAGAAAAGGCGACATAAACCACAGTGTTGGAGATCTTTCAAAAGCACAAGAGAAACTTCACTACAACGCAAGGTTTTCTCTAAAGGAAGGATTGAAAGAGCTTGTTGAGAGCTATGGCATATTAGCGCCCCGACTTAGTGGGTAGCTCGAGTTGAAAGAGGTTCGAAATAGAAATAACCCCATTTGGCTCTGGGGTTCTGCTCGCCTTCGATAGGTTTGCCAGCATACTAGTTTTCCATGAGCTTTAGAACTTCTTTCAAGTTCTTCCATTGTATTTCTACAATTAGTCGTGAAGCGTACTTTACTAGAGTTTTCTTGAGCCCCTTTAGAACTTCCATTTCTGCGTCTTCGACATCTATCTTAATCCAATCAACTTGCTTGACGCCCAACTCTTCGATAACTTGATCTATGGCTCGTGCTTTAACTTCAACGTAGCCTAGCCCTAAATCTATCTTAGTAGAGTGATGAACAGCTGCATCGTGGATGAACAGTTTTAGCTTGCAATCTCTATCCCAAGCGGCGACATTGAGCGCAACGATATTCCTGTAGCCATGTAGCTGTGTACCTTTTAGCAAAGCTCGGTAGTTTCCAGGATGTGGCTCGAGTGCAATGACAAGACCCTCGTCCCTGACAACTTTTGCAACTTGCAATGAGTACTTCCCTACATGTGCATCTACGTCAATGAACACCTCACCCAAGGCTGGTTTGAAGTATTTCCATACAAACTTCTTATATTCAGTGAACAGGGTAACAAGGCTCTCGAGTCGTTCATCGGACAAATAGTATTGGACGCCATTTACAGTGATGGTATGGTTTCTCAATAGAACGTTCCTTAACAGCGCTGAGGCAACACTTCGGAAGTTTTCTCTCCAACATAACGCTTATTTGTTTGATTATTCCTATGATATGCATACGTGAAATGAAACTCGCGGTCACCTCGAAAACAATGAAAATGACTCCGTTTGCCTTCTTTGGTCCAGCGAGACTGTTTCTATGACTATTCTCAAACGCTTTCAGCATAATGCCTCCAATCGTCTTTGGCTTGTCGCCGGCCACTATAATATACTTGCGGAACACATGCCTCATAAATCAGAAATGCATGTCTGCAAGTCGTCCAATCCTCAATGAAGGTGTCCCTTCCTTGATTTGGGCCCCATGCGCTTTCAACCAGCGAGTCCTTGTCTCTCATTAGGGCATCTCCAGCACAATGAAGATTTCTGCAGAAAACTCACTAGCTACTTTGGTTTGAGTTTCAAAATCGAATGCTTCTGCTTCTAGAGATAGATGCCCTAACGAGAATTGCACAGATTCGCCTTTAGGAGGAAGTTTTTCTGGGTTCAGGTAAACCTGAGCTTTCAAGTGAAGTTGGGCACTTATTTGGTTCAACCTTGGGACAAGGATATACACATGGCTCTCTTTCTCGTCCGCATAGGATACTTCTGTCGCATTTCGCTTTTCTGGGTTCAGATATTCAGATTCTGCCACACAGAAATTTTTCAACCTAATGGTTAAAGCTCCATAGTGAGGCGTTACAACTTGGACGGTGGCATATAGCATACCGTAGTGTATAGTCTGTTTGATCACACCTTCTTGACTGAAATATGTGGACGGCTTCCCCAGATTAGAATCGTCAGCCTTAGCAATTATGACAAAAGTGGAATTAGACATGCTACTCTGAAATCCAAGGTTTGTTAGGTCTTGATTAAACTGAACGGTGAGGTATACATTGATTCCTGTTAGAACTGCATTTGCAACTAAAGTAATCACGATGAGGATTAAAACTGCTCTCTCAGGCTTTCTTGAAGCTTTTTCGTTTTCCATTGGAAATGTCTCCAGAGTCTGGATAAAACAACGATTCAAGCCACTCTTTACTTCGCTGTATGACGTTCATTTATATATCTTTTCTTCTTGTTCACTTAGGTTTGCTAAATCATTCGTACGCCCAATTTTAGTTCGCTTTCTGCAAGCTTCCGGGAGCTATTGAACTGCTTTCAATGAATCGGTGTACGCCCCGCACCAAAGACTGCCCCTCTGGATGATGCCATATCGCGCGCGGTCGGAAGGATAAGACTTCAAATCAACTTCTTGTTCTCCAGTGACGAGAATAAGTGGAACGCTCTGGTAGGGCGCACCTGAATGGACTTACATGCCGAGATACACTTGCTTGATTTCTCGATGACACAGATTGGATAAGCGATGACTATGTCTTTAAGCAAAATAGCACTACACCATCTTTTGCATCGATTAAACTATATCTATTTCCACTTGGAACAATGAAATTTGTATAAATAAGGTCGGCGGCGGAAGAAAAGGCTGGCTCCGATGAAAAATCAAGAAGCACATATCTTACATCTAATTTGCTGAGATTCTGCAAAATCTCCTTATCGATGCACTCATATTCGGGGCTCCAAATGGGCGGCGCAATCGTGTAAGCATCTGGTCTACTTGAAACATGCGGGAAAATATTGCTCTGGGTAAGTATTGAAGCATTTTGTGGAATGCGCGAAATGAAACTTCTGATTACATCGTTGTTTTCCCCATCTACATTGAAAACCTGATACTGAGAGTATATTAATGGTAGCAGAATTACAAGCGAAGTCACGGTTACCAAAAGAGCTAGCTTTGCCAATTTCAAAACGGAAATTTTCAAACGAGGCTTCCTTTGTAGTCTCATCAAACCATGAAGAAAACCTAAGAAAATGAATGGTGCTACAAAGGCTGCATAATGCCCCTCCAAACTGTAGTACAAAGGGTAAGATGAAAACATGGCAATGAAAAAATATGGAAATGCCGGCATGAGACCTCGTAAGCCTAAGAGGGGTAAGAATAGAGCTGGAAGCAAAAGCAATGCTATATATAGCAATTTTGCTGCATCGTCAGATGCCAAAGCTTTCCAAGCCCCTATCGGGTTCTGAAGGATTTTGGATGGGAGATCTGCTGTGCCGGCCGCTCCTACTTGGGCCCATTCATGCCACAAGGAGGGTTGACCGGTCCAACCGAAAAAGGCTCTCCCATATTGCGCGAAGAAGAAATATAGAATGCATGTGGCCAGAATAATCAGTGAGGCTTGGAATCCTTTACTTTTCGCGGAGTGATAGTGAAACATGCCATACAGAGCTATGAAGGCGATCACTGGTACTGAAGCTTCATGAGTCATCAGCCCAAGTGGAATCGCAATTGCAAGCTTTTTAAAATCACTCTTTATTAAGCAGTAAACAATGAAAAGAAAAAGTGTCCCTATGAATGACTCTGGCGAAAACCCAGAAAGTGTGATTCCTTGCAAGGGAGGATAAAGCAAGTAGAAGATTCCCAGAATTACTGCTAGTTTTTCATTTCTCAGAAAGAAGTTGGCGATTCCGTAGGCTGGCAGTGCTCCGACAGCTACCGCAAGGGTGCCTATCATAAGGAGATTTTCTCCCGTCGGCCAAACGGCATAAAATGGGAGTGTCAATAGGAGGATTGGACTGAAGTGCGCCGCCAAGAAGCAACCAGTCCTTGTGTAGTAGGTCTCTGCGGTGTAGTATAGGAATCTTCCATGAAGAGTGTTCCATAGAGCTTGGTTGAAAATCCCTAAGTCCCACGTAAAAATTCTGAAAGAACGGTAGATTATAATTTCAACTATGGAAAAGAAAGTAGTATATGCGAAGATTGCAATCAAAATGTAAACCTTGTAGCCGAGTTTCGCTCGAAGAGAGAGCACATGTGCTCGAAGACATGTGCTAATCTCCGCTAGGCGTGGAAAGCATAGCAACCTCCTTCAACATGTCTAAGAATTTAGGAAATACATTGTTCAAATCATATTGTGTTGCCTCTGCTCGCATCCCCTCAGCTAATCCAGTGTAGTCTTCCTTTCTTGTTTGCCAAACGTTTTGCAACTCGAGGATCACTTTTGCAAACTCTTTTGTTGATGTTGCATAGAGAAGTGGCAAGTTAAGTCCTTGTATTGCTCTGGTCGGCAGAGCAGCAATAGGAATCTTGCATGCAGCTGCTTCAAGCAAGGTCAACGGGAAAACGTCTGTTTTACTTGTATATACCAAAAAGTGAACTTTTGAATATAATCTTATGAGTTCGTCAACATCAGTTATAAGTCCAAGATTCTTCACGTTTTCGGTGCTTTCTAGATCTGGCCCGATCGCAATAAAATCGATTTCCTTGCCTTTGAGAAGATTGGCGATCTCGACGAATGTAGAGAAACCTTTTGTCCTTCTCCCTGTAAAGAGCACTGAGAATCTGGTGCCTTTCTCTTCAACCGGCTTGAAGCGGGAAGTGTCAATCCAGTTGGGAACGTAGTATATTCGTTTCTCACCATTGAAGAGTTTGAGTGCTTCCTTGTTTATCACGTGAACAGCGTCAAAACCGCGTAGTTTCTTTTTTTCAAATTTGTCAAAGTATATGTTGGAGGCAAACCTTGAAAACCCAAAACGCCTAATAAAATCCGCGTGGCTCATAGTTCTAATCTCAGTATGCTGAAGTTCATCTAAGAAAACGAAAGCGTGAAGACCGCCGATTCTGGGAGATTCCCCCATGAACAAATTGTGCACTAGTGGTGCATAGACAAAGTACGCTACATCAGCATCTCGGATGTTATGGATGAAACCTTCATGATATTCGATGCCTTGAAGTGGCCCATCAAGGTTAATCGATCTACGCCCAAAAGGCAGTGCATAAATGACCACGTTGTGCCCTCTTTTCACTAATTGTCTTGCGGCGTCGATCAGAAATCTTTCACCACCTCCATAAAAAGTAAGACTATAGTGGTGGCAAAGGGCTACATTCATCAGGCCTTCCCCAAGTAGTCATATGACTAGCCGTTTCTGCATTTATAAAACTTTGTTCTTGGCTGAGGTGGTGCGCGCGTTCTAATCGGAGAGCCAAGCAAAATGCTTTTTATGTTTCAGTCAGATCTAGAGTAGAGCGAACTTGAAGTCGATTGCTTTCATTCAGAAAATGTTCGATGATTACTACAAGGATTTCTCGTTAGCCGAGAGTATCCCAATGATTGAGAATCGCGAGTTCGGGTTTGCTTCTTTTGAAGGTAATATGCTCCGTCATAAAAGCTTCAAGAATAGAAAAGAACTAGAATCATTTCTACGTGATTTTGTTCCTCGGGATGCCTATTTTTCTTGTGCATACTATGGAGATCCACAGGCTGAAATGGAAAAGAAGGATTGGTTAGGTGCCGACTTGATTTTTGACATCGACGCTGACCACATCCACACCCCCTGCAACAAAATCCACGACGAATGGATTTGCAACAGATGCGGCTTCTTTGGGAAAGGAATCGTCCCTGAAAAATGTCCAGCCTGCGGGGGCGAAAAATTTGACGATCGCACATGGATATGCGAAGTCTGCCTAACCTCGGCGAAATCCGAAACCATCAAACTCTTGGACATGCTCACACGGGACTTCGGCTTTCATGAAAAAGAGATACGCGTATTCTTCTCAGGGCATCGAGGCTACCATATCCATGTCGAAAGCGAAACCGTCAGGACTCTCGACTCAGTCGCGCGCAAGGAAATCGTTGACTACGTGAGCGGCCTAGGCCTTGAAACCACCCTTCACGGACTAGGCGAAAACGATATGCGAAACCTTAACGTCAAAGATTCCGGCTGGCGCAGACGAATCGCCAAGGGAATGTACAATTTCATCCTCAACGCTGGCCCAGACGACTACAAAAGCATAGGACTGGAGAAGCCATCCGCCACTTCGATAATGAAAGCCATAACGAGCAACAAAGACGCAATTCTGAAGGGTCTGAGCGGGTCGCAACCTTGGAGAACAATCAAGGGAATAGGCCCAGAAACATGGAAAAGAATCATTGAACACTCTGCAAAACAGCAAACCGCCAGTGTAGACACCGTAGTGACAACAGACATTCACCGTTTGATCAGACTGACCGGTGCGCTGCACGGAAAAACTGGTCTAAAGAAGGTCGAGTTTCCCGCAGTGGCCATAGACAGCTTCGACCCGTTCAGAAGTGCGATAGCCTTTAAAGGAGGCACGACAACCGTTTTCGTCTCCAACGCACCAGAGTTCAGACTGGGTGACGAAACCTTTGGCCCCTACCAAAACCAAAAAGTCGACTTACCAACTGCAGCAGCGGTGCTTCTCATCTGCAAGAAAAGAGCAGAGGTAACACAGTGAAATGTACGCCGAGCTATGTGCAGTCTGGAGAAAAGAACTTGAAAATGCTGAACTGGAAAAGCTTCCTCCAAGCTTCTACTCCACCGTTGCCGATTACCTGAGAAGGCTCAGAGAAGAGGGCCGAATGCTAGACAAGAGAACAGTCAAGGCAACTCTCCTCAGAAAAGAGATGCGAAACGTAAGACACATGGTCAGGGGACTGATTGAAGTCCGCTACCGAAAAATCGTCAGAAAACTGTCTGCAGGCGAGGAGATTCCCAGTAACGTTTTGACGCCTGAAGAAGAAAAGATATGCCTCGGGGTCTCCCCGCTAGCAGAAACAATGCAAAACTTTGCCAAAGAGATTCTTCGAGGCCGCCTGACCGACGTAGGCGTTCAGCACCAGCACAAGAGAGCCGTCCTGCGCTTCCTGAAAGATGTCCCGGCAATAATTGGCGCAGATATGAAAACCTATGGGCCTTTCAAAGTTGAGGATGTAGCATCTTTGCCAGTTGAGAATGCAAAAGTTTCGGTTAAGCAGGGTTTGGCTGAAAGAGTTGAAGTTATTTGACTTTGAAAATATAGCTTAACCAGAAAGCTTAGTTTGATCGAGCAGATTGGATCTGTCTTTCGTGCCCATCCTCCATTTCCTGATTTTATTCCATAGAGCTTGGCTTCCGATAATCATTAGGGGATAGGAAATGATCCATGTGAGAGAGTATAATTGGCCATAGTAATCATGAAACATCCCCCAATCACCCTTATTTACTGCAATAACAAAAACGGTGGTTATCCTCAGAATGTTAATGAAGTATGTGACTATAGCACCGATCATAAAGTAGATTGTTTTATGCATCAAAGGAATCGAGCTTTTCTTCAGAAACAATAGAATCGTTGCCGTGTAGATCAGAAGGCTCTCAATCCCTGCGCATGGCCAAGCTATCCCAAACTGCGCAGAACTCCCATGCGAATCAGTGACTCCTAAATATGTCAAGGAGCCGTATACGGGATGATTATCTATGAAGCTTATGGTGGTTCGATATCCCATCAGATTGAGAATATTTGCTGCAAACATAGTCGTAGGGTAGACAAGAAGCTGAAATGGTGTAAACTTTCCGAATGGATAAACATTGTTTATCATATATATTGTCCCAAAGATCACTAAGAAGAACGTAGAAATTGAGTAATTTTTTAAGCCGCCACATCCCTGTTCTAGAAAGATTATTAAGGCAAAAAGCACTGCAAAAGCCAGATATTCCATTGAAAGCGGCATCAATTCTGCCCATCCTGGTTTTATATTATACTGTCTAGCTAAATCAATGATTAACGTGTTTAGTCCGAAATAATTAGATGTCATCACGTAGATCGTAGGAAGAAGGAGAACTATAATAAAAGCAATGCTTTTGATAGATTTTAGCTTAAATTCTCTTACCCGAAGCTCTTCCCAACTTAATATAGTTTCAAGAGAAAAGAGCCAGAGAAAGAATATGTAGCCAACTCTGTTTTCCCATGTTCCTGTCCATACTGGTTCGAAGGTCTTTTGATGTAGAGAATATGATATGAGGACTGGTATAATAAACGAGATGAGAGGCAGGAGTTTTATCATGTTGCCTTTATTCTTCTTAATTGTCGCCACAAAAATGTTGAATTTCTCTTTGACTGCCCAAACAATATCTTGCATCAATGCTTCCCGGCGTGCTTTCAAAGCTTAACATAACAACCTATCGCTCATATAAAAACAATATTAATTCCAAGCAGTTTTCGGGGACTCTTTTCTTGGCTCCTGCGTCCTCAGACTGACTGATTCTGATGGGTGAACATAGCGAAAAAGTATAAGTGCATGCGTGTTTTCTTTATGCAAAGCTGGTAGTGGTTAAGGTGAACGTTCCAAAGGAGATCACAACTTACTGCGCGAAGTGCAAGAAGCATCAAGCCCATGCAGTCACGCTTTACAAGGCTGGAAAGAGGAGGCCCTTGGCGAAGGGCGAGCGGCAACATGCGAGAGAAAAGAGAGGGTATGGTGGGCAGAAATATTCGCTTCAACGGGAATTTGCCAAAACGACCAAGAAGCAGACTTTGAAGTTGAAGTGCAAGGTTTGCGGTTACACAAGACATAAAGATGGTGTGCGACTGAGAAAACTAGTCATTGCATGAGAGTTTAGGTGTTAGTTATGGCTGAGTGGGAAAAGCTTATTCCGAGACCGAGAAGCAGTTTCTTGCGCGTGAAATGCCCGAAATGTGGAAACGAACAAGTAGTCTTCAACAACGCGGGGAACAAGGTCAACTGTAATGTCTGCGGGGCTGAGCTGGCAGAGCCTTCGGGCGGAAAAGCGAAGGTCAAAGGCGAAATAGTAGCCGTTTTTGAATAGAGATGAACGTTATAATGGCGGCTAAGAACCAAGAGTGGCCAGAAGCTGGCGATCTGGTGATAGCTACTATAGAAACTGTCACTGACTATGGTGCTTATGCGAAGCTGGACGAATACGACAAGAAGGGCCTGCTGCACGTTTCAGAAATCTCTTCTTCTTGGATTCGCAACATCCGCGATTTTGTGCGCGAAGGACAGAAGGTCGTGTTGAAAGTCCTGCGTGTGGACACGGAGAAAGGACACATAGACTTGTCCCTGAGGAGAGTAACTAAGAGAGAAAGAATTGAAAAGATCATGTCATGGAAAAAGGAAAGAAAAGCTGAGGCTTTAATTCGGAGTGTAGCTGAGAAAACTGGGCTGCCGCTTGAGGAGGTCTACGAAAAAGCTGTAGCCCCCATGGAGAAGGAGATGGGGCTGTATGAAGGTTTCGAAAGAGTCGTCAAAGAGGACACGGAGACTCTGACGAAAATCGGCGTGCCGAAAGAACTTGCTGATGCTATTGCAGAAGTTGCGAAAGAAAGGATACACCTTCCAATGGTCAAAGTCAAAGGCACGATTGAGGTTCGCTGCATGGAACCAAACGGGGTTAAAATCATCAAGGAAGCCTTTCTAAGTGCCAAGAAGGCTGAGAAATCTCGGGATGCCAAGATTCGCTTTTATGTGATTGCCGCACCGAAATATTGTGTTGAAGTATTGGCAGAAAATTACAGGCATGCTGAGGATGTTCTGCAAAAAGTGGCGCAAGATGTCGTTTCGAATGTTGTCAAAGCTGGTGGGCAAGGCACCTTCCGAAGGGAGAAATGATGGTTTGGCTCCTTAGGAAATGCGAAAAATGCGGAAAATACACGCTTCAGACGGTTCAGTGCCCCTATTGCGGCGGCAAAGTCAGAATGCCGCACCCGCCAAAATTTTCACCCGATGACAAGTACCTCAGGTACAGGATGGCTCTGAAAGAGGGGAGTTCAGCGGAGTGAAGGAAACTTTCATCAAGGCCCTTGCGAAAGTGGAATTGAAGAATCCGATTCTGATCGAGGGGCTTCCCGGTCTGGGGCTTGTTGGCAAAATCGCCACTCGCTACTTGGTGAAAAAGTTGAAGGCTGAAAAGTTTGCCTACCTTTATTCGCCTCATTTCCCTTACTTTGTGCTTGTTGGCAAGAAAGGAAGTGTCAGACTACTGCGTGGAACATTTTACTACTGGAAGAATAAGGGAGGGAAAAATGATGTAATGTTCTTTACAGGTGACAGTCAAGCGCAGACGATTGAGGGGCAGTATGAGATCTCCGACTGCATACTCGAATTTGCCCAACAACACAACGTCAAGATGATTATCACGATAGGCGGTTACCGAATGGAAGCAAAAGCTAAGCCCAAGGTCATCGTGGCAGCCACAAGCCAGGAATCCTTGGACAAGGCACTGCAAGCTGAAGCTATCCTCAGTCCGATGGGAAGTCCTATCGTCGGGACGGCTGGTCTGATTTTAGGTCTAGCACGTTTCAAGAGGATTGACGCGCTCTGTCTTTTAAGTGAGACTCGGGGATACTTGCCAGATCCGAATGCAGCCAAAAGTGTCTTGGAAGTGTTGCAAAGAATGTTCGGCTTTGATGTGGATCTTGCAGGGTTGGATGAAGAGATAGCCAAGGCGGATAAGATGGTTACTCGTTTACAGAAGATTGAAGAAAAGAGAGCCATGCAGGCTGAAGAAGTGCGGAAGGAAGAAGACAAGAAGATTACTTACATCTCTTAACAGGAATTAGAACGGCAGTTCTTGCCTGATTATTCCGACGATTTTCTCAGTTGCCCTTCCGTTCCCACAAGGAGGTGCTGTTGGCAACTCTCGCATGCTTCAACGTTTTCCTCATGCTTTCAAGTATCTTCTGTATTACAAGGAAGCTAACGTTGAGGCAGCACAGTAACAGCGTCGTCTTTTTCTATTAATAAACATCATTGTAGCCTTATGTCTTCTTCAGGTATCCTTCTCTGGGTTCGTAGATTGTTCCTTCGCGTAATAGCTGTCCTAGGAGGCGTTCTGCTTCTCCTCTTGGAATCTTGCATCCCGTTTCCAACTCGTTCAGAAGAGCCGCTTTTTCAACTATTCCCGTGTCTTTTTCCATTGCCATCAAGGTTGAGAGGACCGTTTGCAATTTGTCTCGTACGCTCTTGGGTTTTCCAGTCATTATGATGTCTATGTCTATCTTGTACGAGGACAGGTCTATTCCAACCTCTTCAAGTGATCTTTTCATTATTGCAACGGCTGCTTCAGCGTCTTCAGCCGTAACTTCCTTTCTGAGGGCTGCGCGGGCTCTTGCCTCTGATATCCGCACAAGTGACTCAAGTTGGCGTGCGGTTATTGCTACTGGCGAGCCTTCTGCCTCGCTTGCGGAACGCATTGCCAAATAGAAGTCTTTTAGGCGTTGCAGCGCCTCTTGAGTCAATCCCGGTTTAACACTTTTGGAGTAGCTTATGTATTTCCGCAGAAGGTCAAGGGGAATGGGCGACTCCACAGGGCTTACGCCTTTCTTGTGAATCTGAAGGATGTGTTCAGACATCTTGCCATCGGTTTCCTTGTTCGGAACATCTCTCAAGACGAAGATAATGTCGAATCTTGAAAGTATTGTAACTGGCAATGAAATATTCTCAGCGACGGTTCGGTGAGGCTCATACCTTCCTAGAGCAGGGTTAGCCGCCGCAAGTATGGCCGTTCTCGCGTTAAGTGTTGCGACAATCCCACCCTTTGCAACTGAAACCGTGTGCTGTTCCATCGCTTCGTGGATGGCAACCCTGTCCTCGGGGCGCATTTTGTCCATTTCGTCAATGCACGCGATTCCTTTGTCAGCTAGTACAAGAGCTCCAGCTTCAAGACTCATTCCTCCGCCTTTCTCACGTATGACAGCTGCGGTCAGGCCTGCAGCAGTTGTGCCGCGCCCGGAGGTGTATAGACCGCGCGGGGCAACTCGGGCGACGTATTGCAGGAGTTGTGACTTTGCGGTGCCTGGATCACCGATCAATAAACAGTTCATCTCTCCTCTGATCGTTATGTCTGGAAGGGTTTTGCCAACGCCTCCGAAGAGAAGGTACATTATGGCTTCTTTCACATGGTCGTACCCGTAGATTGAAGGAGCGATTGAGGTTATGATTTTGCGATGTATCCAAGGGTCCTTGGCGAGCTCAAGGATCTTCTCCTCTTCTTCTGGCGTGATAACGGCTGTTTCAGGCTCTTTGCCTAGAACCTCGATTGAGTTGCAGTCGACGTGCAGGACGAATACTCTAAGCTTTCCGACTCTTGGAAGAGTGTGTGCGAAGGCACGTACTGTGCCGACTATTGACACATGGTCGCCTGGCCTTGCGACGTCGACTATTTCGCTTCCGACGAGTTTGACGTACAATGTTCTTGGGAGCTGGCCAGGCGGCAAGTCCTCTGGTCTTTCTTGGACGCGCAGGTCTTGCGAGTCTATGAAGGTAGATTCTTCTAGAACGAATTCGAATGGTCCTTTTCGTCTACATGAGGGGTTGGGGCATTCAAATGGTGCTTTCAGGAACTCTCCAGCTTGGTTTATGCGTGTTATTTCTCCGCATCCTTTGCATCTGAATGCTGCTTGCATTACCATCGGGCGGACTGGTGTTGAGCGGACAACTATGCCTTCGGCCATTACAAGTTTCAGAATCTGGTCTGATCCGAGCTTGCGCAATGGTGCAGGTTCTAGCAGCTGCACTATTCGCGTGTAGATTTTTTCTTTCTTTTCAGCGTACTCAGGGTCTTCTATTTGGAGTTGCGCATAGGCAGCATTGTCGGCATGTTTCAAATGCTCGTCTGGTTTTTCCAGAAGCTCTTCAGCGAGTCTTTGGTCAAAGGTCAGCAAGTCTTCGAAATCAACGACGAGCGACGTCTTGCCTGCTACTGCCATCTGCGAGATTCTCTGACGGTATTTTTCGGTCTTGAAAAACTCTTGGAATCTTTCTTGCGGGTCTACGAGCTCCAGTTCCTCTGTCATTCTTCCACCCTCTCATATTCCAATATTTGTGTTCGCCAGTCACTGACAAGTTTGTAAAGCCGTTCAAAAAGGAATCTTTCTTCGCTTGTGAGATTCCTGAGTATCTGTTCTGTTCGGGCTGAAGTCGAGGCGATTGCAATTATTTTCTTCAACCTCGAATTCACAATGTCTTGTGTCAACTGCTTGACTCTCTCGTATTCACGCATTTTCTCAGGAGATTTAGCAACCTCTTTCTTCAGCTCCGAAAGGTATCTTCTGTATTTCGGGTAAAACTCCTCTGGCAACGTAGACATCTGGCCTCCGGTCTGGACACGTTCTGTCCACTGAATCTTGTAGAGCTTAGCAGCGTCGATAGTTTCTTCTTCGCGGAAGTGGGCAATCCCCGACCTCTCAAGTTCATGAGCCACCCAAAAGTAAATCTCGTATTCGTTTCCTTCTTCAAAGGGGCCTAGGCTCAGCCCAGCGAGTTTGATTTCCGGGATGTTCCTATTTGCGGCAATTCTCACAAGCGAGTTTTCAAAAGCAAAATCCAGAGTTTTGATTTTTATTGAAACTCTCTCCGTCATCTTTTTCCTCTCTCCAGCCCTCGGTGCAAAGATACTGCTGAAGAGCAGATATAAGAACTGCAGTTTAAAAGTTTAGATTAGGCGGTTTAACAAAATCTGAAAGTGTGACTGATATTCTGTTGTCAGAACAAAAAGGTGGGAAGAAACGTGGTTTTGCCTTGCTATGGCCACAGGCCCAGGGTCTTTATTGCTTCAGCCACTCTTCCAACACCAAGCATCAACGCTGCGGTTCGCATCTCACATTTTTCTTTCTTCGCTGACTTGTAGACATCATTGAAAGCTTTGACCATCTTGACCTCCAATTTCTGGTTTACTTCCTCCACTGGCCAGTGTTCGCGTTCAAGATTTTGAACCCACTCATAATAGCTTGTTGTAACACCGCCTGCGTTGGCCAAGATGTCCGGGATGAGAACAACTCCCTTTTCAAAGAGTGCCTTGTCTGCTTCGGGCGTAGTGGGCCCGTTTGCGCCTTCTGACACTATCTTGGCTCTTATCTTGTCTACGTTGGTCTTGGTTATCTGGTTTTCTAGGGCTGCGGGTATGAGTATGTCGCATTTTGTTTCAAGCACTTCTTCATTCGTTATGTTTTCGCATCCTTTGAAGTTGACAACGGATCCTGTTTTGGCCTTGTGTTCATACACCTTGTAGGGGTTCAAGCCCTTTGCGCAACAGGCTCCACCCATCGAGTCGCTTACTGCAACGACTTTACAGCCCCAGTCGTAGGCGATTTTTGCAGCGTTCCAACCTACATTGCCGTAGCCTTGGACGGCGACTGTTGCTCCCTTAAATTTCAAGCCCAAGTTCTTAGCTGCTTCCCTTGCGCATATATCGACACCTAGGGAGGTGGCTTCCGCTCTTCCTTCTGAACCGCCGACGCTGATGGGTTTTCCTGTGACACATTCTGGGACGCTGTAGCCTTTGATTTGGCTGTAGGTATCCATTATCCACGCCATGGTCTGCGCGTCAGTGTAGACATCTGGGGCTGGCACGTCTCGATACGGCCCGATAAAGTCGAAAATCATGCTGGTGTATCGTCTCGTCATCCTTTCCAATTCGCCTTTTGTCATCTCCTTCGGGTTGCATGCTATCCCGCCTTTTGCGCCTCCATATGGAATATCTACGACGGCACACTTCCATGTCATCCACATCGACAGCGCAGTGACTTCGTCCAAGGTCACATTTGGGTGATAACGTATGCCGCCCTTGAATGGTCCTCTAGAGTCCATGTGTTGGACGCGGCAGCCTCGGAAGACGCCGAAGTCTCCGTTGTCCATCCTTATGGCGATAGAAACGGTGAGCGAACGCTTCGGCACTTTTAGCATTTCATGTATTCCTGATTCAAGTTTCAGTTTTTCTGCGGCAATTCTCAGCTGTTCCAGTGCAACCTCATATGGCGACTGTTCTTTTCTCATGGTATTGTCTCCCTTCAAGCTTTCTGAGGTTGCGAGCATCTAGAATTTAAGGTTTGAAAAAAGAAAAGAAGAGGTGCTAGGCTAGGATTCTTTCAATTGCATCCTTTTCCACTTCGTCTGGCATTGGTATGCCTGTGACTCTGGCGGCTCTTTCTGAAAGGCTCATCAGGTCGTTTCTTTTGACAAGTTCCAACTTCCACTTTCTGTTGCCTGCTAGAAGCTGCTTGAGACCTACGCCTACTCTGTCAGTTAGGTACGTGTAGACCGCAACGGCTTCCCATGGTATTTCTTTGAAGCGTTCACCATATTCCCTTTTTAGTTCAGGCGCGGCGATGAAAAACTTGTCTGGTGTGGCTCCGAATTTGTCCGCGAAGGCTTTCGGCAACTTGCCTTCTTCGGCGAGCTGTTTGAAGTAGCTTCCCTTGAAGGCTGCTGTTATCGGCGACCTTCCCATTAGAACTGCTCTCACGAATGGGCCATTTCCAAAGTTGCTCATTGCAATGGACTTGAAAATCGATGTTTCTTCTATGAAACCTCCAGCCATGATCAGGTCTGGGACGTAGCGTCCTTTCTTCTTGAGGATCTGTGCGCACTTCAGTACTATGGATTCTAGGTAGACCGTTGGAATGCTCATCTCGTTCATCA
>Ga0315282_10004925_pt1 | contig 23000 bp, 20 predicted proteins | sample YL17G07_20_MG_FD_203693 | JGI IMG/M metagenome (GOLD analysis project Ga0315282, IMG submission 203693) | Sediment microbial communities from Yellowstone Lake, YNP, Wyoming, USA - YL17G07_20 | ecosystem: Environmental > Aquatic > Freshwater > Lake > Sediment | place: USA: Wyoming | collected... | reverse complement strand
GCCTGCAAATGCTCCAACATCGCGGCAGCCCTCCGCACACTCTCCTACCGACCACGCCAAGCTCTACGACTCGTCACCCAGCCCACCACAAGGAAAACGAAATGACCGTAAAGGCCAGCTCGTCGGTCTATGCGGGGCTAGCTCGGCACGCTAACGTGCGGACCTGCACCGACCGCGCGTTCCTCAGGCTCCGTGAGACACTGCGCGCATGGTTCCCCCGTGAACCAAGGACCGGGGCGCCCGACCCGGAATGATCGGCGCGAGAGGTGATGGCTATGCCTGAGGACACCATCTTCGGGAAGATCGCTCGCGGGGAGATCCCGGCCGACATCGTCTACGAGGACGACCTCTGCGTCGCGTTCAGGGACATCGCGCCCCAAGCGCCGGCTCACGTGCTCGTGATCCCGCGCCAGCCGGTCGTCAACATCGCCGATGAGGCGGCCGAACCGGGGCTGGTGGGCCACCTGGTGGCAGTGTGTGCTAAGGTCGCGAAGCAGCTCGGGATCGAGGAGAGCGGCTACCGCGTGGTGACGAACGTCGGCCCCGACGCAGGTCAGAGCGTAGCGCACCTGCACTTCCACCTACTGGGCGGCCGGCACATGGCCTGGCCGCCGGGGTAGGGGCCCGCGCTGTCGTCAGTGAAGTGTCCCCCATGAACCGGCTAGTGAAGCTCGCGGACTTGCTCGTCGCGTCGGCCGAGAAGTTCCCGTCGAAGGTCGCCGCGGTCGACGGCGACCGTGCAATCACCCACGCCGAGCTTGCCGACAGCGCATCGCGGGCGGCGGGAGCGCTTGGCGTGAGGCCCGGAGACCGGGTGGCACTGGCCGGTCCCACGTGTCTCGAGTACCTTAGCGCCTACTGGGCGCTGCAGTGGGCCGGCGCGGTGCCGGTGCCGGTCAACATCCGCCTGCCGCATGACGCCGTGCGTCACGTGGTCTCCCACACGGACTGCACGCTGGTCCTCGCCCACGGCGACCTGCCGCCTGAGGCCGCGGAAGGCATCGCGGCCGCGGGTGTGCGCGCCGTCCCGATGGGCGGCGCTGAGTGGGATGCGCTTCTGGCGTCCGAATCGGTGCCTGTGACTCACAGGGAGCCGGACGACCTAGCCATCGTGATGCACACATCCGGCACCACGGGCCTCCCCAAGGGCGCAATGATGACTCACGCCACGAGCCTGTTCAACATCAGGATGGCCGTGGTCTCCTGGGGCTGGAGGCACGAGGACGTGCACCTCCTCGTCATTCCGCTGTTCCACTGCACCGCCGCGTACAGCGCCATGCCCAGCTCGGTCTACCTCGGGAGCACGCTCGTCCTGGCGCCGCGCCCCGACCCCGGCGAGCTCCTGGGCCTCGTCGAGCGGCGCCGCTGCACGACGTTCCTTGGGGTGCCGTCGCTGTTTCATCTGGTGGTCACGAGCAAGGGCCTTGCCGATCGGGACCTGTCGTCACTAAGGATGCTCGGCTACTCCGGCTCGCCGATGCCGACGGGGACGATCCGCCGCTTGCGCGCCGCGCTGCCGGGGGTGTCGCTCTACAACTTCTTCGGGCTCACCGAGACGATCAGCAACACCCACGTCACCGCCGACCGCGACGCGGACGAGCGGCCGGACTCGATCGGGAAGCCGCTGCCCGAGGTGTTCCAGCGGGTGGTGGATAATGACGGCGGGCTGGTCGGCCCCGGCGAGGTCGGGGAGCTGTGCTTCGCGCGGGAGAACGTGATCCCGGGCTACTGGGGGCAACCGGAGCTGCTCGATGAGTCGGTCCGCGACGGATGGTTCCACACCGGCGATCTGGCGATGGTCGACTCGGAGGGCTACACGTACATTCGCGGCCGGAAGAAGGACATGATCATCGTCGCCGGAGAGAACGTGTACGCGCCAGAGGTGGAGCGCGTCCTCGTGCAGCACCCGAACGTGCTGGAGGCCGCAGTGGTGGGGGTGCCAGCGACCGGCGCGGCCACGTACATGGGCGAGATGATCAAGGCCGTGCTCGTCGTCGAGGAGGGCGCCGAGGTGACGCCCGCCGAGATCAGGCGCTTCTGCATCGAGCGCATGGCCAGCTACCAGGTGCCGCAGATCGTGGAGTTCCGCGCCTACCTCCCCCGCACCCCCAGCGGGAAGGTCATCAAGCGGGAGCTGGTGTGAGGCCGGTCGAGAGGACAGACAATGCTCCGCTACGTTCCACTCTTGGCAGTGGTGTCCGCCTATGTGGCGGTTGGCCTCGCCCAGGCGCCCGCCGCCCGCCCTGACCGAGAGGCGCTCACCGAGGCGCTCGCGCAGGTGGGGCTTACGCTCGACACCGGCAAGGTCGACCCGAGGCACAAGCTGCTGCAGGCACAGGCCGAGCACTGCCTGCCGCTGTATGACGTGCTCCAGAGCGACCCGTACGGAGCGATGGACTGGACCCGTGTGCTCGGCCGCGGGCAGGTCCAGGCCGGGACGGGGCTTCTCGTCGAGGCGCTCGGGCAGGCCGGCGCACGGCAGGGCTTACAGGTCCGCCGGGGCTGGATCGACGATCCGTTCGAGGGCCTGGCAGCCAAGCTTGGCGCCGACCCGGCGGCGGTGATCGCGGAGTCGACCGGCGCCGACCCGGCGGCCGTTCGTGAGGCCGTTGCCGCAGCGCCTACGGTGGTCGTGCGCGCGGCTGCACGGATTCTGGCGGCTACTGCGAGCGCGGTCAAGTTCCGCCGGCTGGCCTTCGAGGGGCTGCACTCCATCTCGGAGGCCGACCTCTTCGCGAGCGTTGCAGCCGACTGGTCCGGCGAGCCGGGGGGGCCGCCGCCGTCGCGAGCGCTGGACGCCCACGTCTGGCATGCCTACGGTGAGGTCGACTGGAGCTACCTGCTATGCGGCGCGGAGGACCTTGCTCTACAGATCGACGCCGCCGTGGCCGAGTTGAAGGCCGCTCCGCCCGCTGGAGAGTTCCTGGCCGGCCTCACCACTCCGTTGGGCACCGTGATGCTCGCGGGCACTCAAGCGAACCAGCACGCCGAGGACGCACTGCTCATCATCGACCGCGGCGGCGATGACACCTACTCCGCCGGAGCCGGCGCGCGAGGCACGGGTCGCCCTGTCTCGGTCGTGATAGACCTCGCCGGCAATGACACGTACGCGTCGGCTGAAGGCTTCCGGTTCGGGGGCGCTCTGGGCGGCTACGCGTTCCTGTGGGACACCGCAGGCAACGACACCTACGCCTGCCCGCGCGGCACGGAGGGCGCGGGCGTCTTCGGGGTGGGCGTGCTTCTCGACGAGAGTGGTGACGACACGTACGACTCCGAGCGCGTGTCGCAGGGAGCCGCCGTCGGGGGGATCGGTCTTCTCATCGACCGCGCGGGCGATGACCGGTACCACTGCTTCGAGAACGCCCAGGGCTTTGGCGCCACCAGAGGCACGGGGCTGCTCACCGATGTGTCGGGGTCGGACAACTATGTCGCGGATGACACCACGATCAAGAACCCGTCCGCGCAGACGGCGGAGCACAACAACTCGATGGCCCAAGGCGCCGGCGAGGGGCCTCGGAGGGACTACATCGACGGGCACTCGCTCGCCGGGGGCTTCGGCGGCCTCGCCGACGGGGGCGGGAACGACACGTACACCTGCGGCGTGTTCGGGCAGGGCGTCGGGTACTGGTACGGCATCGGCCTGCTGGCTGACCTTGGAGGCGACGATTCCTATTCAGGTGTCTGGTATACTCAGGGCAGCGCCGCACACTATGCCATCGGGATCCTGTGGGACGCCGCGGGGAACGACGCATACAAGGCGACTCAGAACATGGCGATCGGCGCCGGTCACGACTACTCCTTGGGTATCCTCCTGGAGGACGACGGCGACGACACGTACGACGCTCCGAACCTATCGCTCGGCGGCGGGAACGCCAACGGGATGGGGCTGTTCGTCGATCGGAACGGGAACGACACGTACCGAGTGAGCGCCGCGACGACGTTCGGCCGCGCGAACATCGGCACCAGGGGAGGGCAGCGCGACCTGATGCTCTGCCTTGGGGTCTTCGCCGATCTCGGCGGAGGCGAGGACACGTATCCAGAGGCCTTTCCGTTCGCGAGGAACGGCGCCATGTGGTCGCAGCCGGGCACCGACACGGAGCATCCGCTCGGGACCGAGGTAGGCGTAGGGATAGATAGGTGAGCGGGGTTTGGCCGACCTGACCGGCGGAGATCAGGCGCTTCTGGATGGAGCGCATGGCGAGTAACCAGGTCCCGCCGATCGTCGAGTTCCGCGCCGACCTCCCCCGCACTCCCAGCGCGAAGGTCATTGAGCGGGAGTTGGCGGTGAGCGCGTACCGCTTGAGCGCCTGGCCCTGGCAACTGCCGTGAGGCTCGGTGAAACAGGGATTCGCTAGCTTCGCGACCGCGGCAACCTGCAGAGCCACACCGTGCTCTTGGCGTTGGGTGCTGTCGGGTCGATCCGTTCGATGCCGGTCGCGAGTCGCCCGATCTGCTCCAAGACGCCGCTCGCATCATTTGTTGGGCCGTTGGTCCCTTGGCACCTAACGGCAATGAGTCGGTCGCACACTCCGCAGAGAAGGGCGGCCAGTGGCGGGCGCTCTGGTTCCGGTCTGGTTGGCAGATCGAGGATCCAGTCTGTCGCAACGCTGCAGCTGGGGTGTGACGCATCGGACAGCTGGCAAAGGGCCACGGCCCCAGCCCCTAGCTTCCGGGCGAGCTCGCTCTGCATGGCGCCCGCGAGATCCTCCTCCTGACCGCAGAGGGTACTGTAAAGCGTAACGCGACCCGGTGACGGCTCCTCCCTCAACAGCAAGCTGGCCAGCCGCCTCCCCTCCTGCACCGGATCGACCTTGGGCGTGGCGAACGGGTCCTCCACGACGATGGCCACTTGGCGCTCGGGGACGGAACAGCCCGCAGCGCCCGCAGCAACTCGAGCGCCCGGTCGACCATCTCGCCGCCGAGCGCGCGACAGAAATGGCATGTCGCCAACATGGTCGGTTCGTCCGTGCTGGTTGTCAGCGTTCTCAGTGCCCAGTGGCACTTCTCGCTCGCCCCAGCATCGGTGGCGTCGATCATCTGCAGTACCCGCTCCACAGCATGACCCTTGGCTAACGGATGGGCGTTGGTATCGGCTGCCTCGGCCCTGTAGCGTTCCAGCGCGATTGCCCACAGCAAGGGCATAGAGTCGGCGACCTGCTTCGAGTAGATCTGCTCAAGCGGCTCCGGGGACCGGCCGCAGGCGAATACGCGGTGTATCTCCCAGGCGAGCGAGTTCTCCGACGCCTCCTGAGGTACGCTCGCGAACCAGAGAGCGAACCCCTCGACGAGCGCCCAGTTGGACATCATGTGCTCTGCCAGGTACTGGGCGATCTCGGTCTGGCGCTCGCGTGGCAGGTACCTCATCCAGTCGCTAATGACGGCCGCGCACGTGGGGCTCGGAAACAGGGAGAGACTACCATCGGCCTGTCGATCGAACAGGCCAGCACAAACGGCAGCTTGGGGGAAGTCCTCTGGCTTCGTCGAGCCCCAGTCCCACCATGGCAGGCCGGCCACGTCGGCTGCAGAGACAACGCTGTACTGGTGGCGCGGCGCCGCATCGAGCAGCAGGCCGATGGACTGTCGGATCTCCGCCATCGTCCGGCGACACGCGTGCTCGATGTGCTTGAGCACGTCGGTCGGCCCCTCCACTGGGAGCTGCTCGGCGGGGTACCACGGCTGCCGGTCCATGTCGATAGTAGGCTCCCACGCAGTGTCTCGCGCGAAGTGCGGATGCTCGGACGCAAGGCGCCAGACGTCCCGAAGAAACGAAGCCCCACTGACTCTATCGAATTCAGATCGGCGCCCAGCGAGGACGAGGAGGCCGTCATAGCGCCCAGCATGCTGGCTCAGAGTGTTCGCTAGGTCCTGGTGGCTCTCGATGTGGCCGTCGCCGAAGTGATCGCAGAGCAGCACGAATGACGGCCCGCGAACACCCGGCGGCCGGGTGCTGTGCAGGCGTTCGAGGAGAGCGTCCGGGGGCCACGCCTGGCAGTGGGCTCCTCCACTGAGCTCGCGGAGGCAGCGCTCGACAGCGCCGCTGCCTTCCGATGCATCGAATGCAAAGGTCGGCGCCTCTCTTGATGAGATCTGCGCGAACCGTCGCATCAAGCGGGTCTTGCTCTCTCGCCCCCGGGACGTCAGGAGGAACACCCTCCCCTGGGGTGGGCACTCCAGCAGGAATGAGGTGAAGAGGCCCTCATACACCGGCCTCGGGCGATACGGGAGGTCTCCGTCGGGAGTGAGCGGGAAACGCTGGGCCACCGCGCCGGGGCCGCGGGCTCTGAGGGCCGACCACGTCACAGCCAGAGCTGGAAGGCCCATCTCAGCAAGTAGGGAGTCTACTGACCGCCACACCACGTCCCCGTCAGCTGCCCAGCGCTGTAACCTGCCTACTGCGGCATCTAGGAGCTGCTCTTGGCCGTGTGCGACTCGCGAGGCAATCATGCTCAGGCAACGGTACCGAAGGGCGTCGAAGCTACGCCCGTCCACGACCTCTGTCCGGGAGAGGAGCTCTAGCACGGCATCCTCGTCACTGAGACCGGCCTGCTGCATGAGGGCAGCCCTGGTAACCCACGCGACGAAGTCGCAGGCTGTGCACATTGGCAGTTCGCGCGACTCTCCGTCGAGCGCGTCAGCCCTGCGCCAGACTGCAGCCCTGGGAACCGTGATCTTCTGCCCTACGCTCCGCAGGACCCGTCTCAGGTCAACGGCACGGTCTGACGGGGCTTTGCGCCGCTGCTCTGACAGTGCGTGGCAGATCGCGCGGAAAGGGCCCCAGAAGCTGCCGCGGAGCTCCGCGCTCGCGACCAAAGCGAACTCTGCATCGCAGCGACGCATCTGCGCGAACTGCCGGGCGAACGGCCTGAGCACCTCGTCCGCGAACTCCGCTGGTCCGAACGCCTTTCGATCCTTCAGTTGGACGAGCCGCAGGCAGTCCCCGAGACGCTCCTCGTGATCCTGCCATCCCTCAACGCGGAACCGCCGCTCCACCCGTAACGTCCCGGCACGATCCGCCCACGCCTCCAGGCCCTGGCCTAGGTCAGGCTCCTCCAGGAGCCTGAAGACCGTGTAGAGGAACTAGTACAAGAACCCCTTGATGGCAGGGGTGGCGCCACTGCTCACCGCGCATCCCCTCACTCGTACGTCTGGTCTGGTCGCACCTCAGCTCCACGACCTCCCTTCGCACGCGGTTACCCGGCCCCTTCAGTCTGCCTCTGCACGAGGGACCTCCGTAGGCGTGTCCTGGGCGTCGCCGCCGTCGCCGGTAGCGACAGCCCTCTTCTGCTATAATGCCGCCTGCGCCGCGCGCGGGGTCCCCACTCGCATTGCCCGGTCGTTCCCTGAGAGATAGCCGCCGGCTGCGGGTGTGACTTCCATTCCTTCACCCCGTCCCTCTCCCGGGGTGGGGGCGGCCGGAGGACAGTGCTTGACCTGCCCGACTGAGCGAATCCGCAACTTCTGCATCGTGGCTCATATCGACCACGGCAAGTCCACGCTCGCCGACCGGCTCCTTGAGATCACCGGCACCGTGCCGGGCCGCGAGATGCGCAGCCAGTACCTCGACTCGATGGACCTCGAACGCGAGCGCGGTATCACCATCAAGGCGAGCGCGGTCCGCATCGCCTATCGGGCAAGCGATGGCCAGGACTACGTTCTGAACCTGATCGACACGCCGGGGCACGTCGACTTCACCTACGAAGTCAGCCGTGCGCTCGCGGCGTGCGAGGCGGCGCTCCTCGTCGTGGACGCGGCCCAAGGCGTCGAGGCGCAGACGGTCGCGAACTACCTCCTGGCCCTCGACCACAACTTGGCCATCATCCCAGTCATAAACAAGATCGACCTCCCCAGCGCGCGGCCCGACGTCGTGCGCCACGAGATCTACGATGAGCTCGCGCTTGACCCGGACGACGCGCTGCTTGTGAGCGCGAAGACGGGCGAGGGTGTCCCCGAGCTGCTGGAGGCGATCGTGCGGCGAGTGCCGGCCCCGTCCGGCGACCCGGCCGCCCCGTTGCGCGCGCTGGTGTTCGACTCAAAGTTCGACCCGCACCGGGGCGTCATCGGGTTCGTGCGCGTCATGGAGGGCACGGCGGCGCCTGGCACGCGGATCAAGATGATGCAGACCGCGATGAGCTACGACGTGCAGCAGGTCGGCATCTTCGCGCCGGAGATGAAGCCGATCGCGGCGCTGCGCGCGGGCGATGTCGGCTTCATAGACGCGAACGTGAAGCAGCTTCGCGACCTACGCGTGGGAGACACCGTGACGGAGGCGGGCCGCCCCGCGTCGGAGGCGCTGCCCGGCTACAAGATCATCAAGCCCGTCGTCTTCTGCGGGCTCTACCCTGTCGACAACGCGGACCACGACGATCTGCGCGACGCGCTTGAGAAGCTGCAGCTCAACGATGCCGCGCTTGTCTATGAGCGGGAAACGTCCGAGGCACTCGGGTTCGGGTTCCGCGCGGGCTTCCTGGGGCTGCTTCACCTCGAGATCGTACAGGAGCGCCTCGAGCGTGAGTTCGACCTTGACCTCATCGCCACGTGTCCCAGCGTCATCTACGTCGTCAACCTGACCAACGGACAGCGGGTCGATGTCGACAACCCCGCTCACTTCCCCGAGCCCGGCTTCATCGACTCGATCGAGGAGCCCTATGTCAGGGTCGTGATGATGACCCCCGAAGAGTACGTGGGCGCGTGCATGGACCTAGGCGAGTCGCGCCGCGGCACCTTCGTGGACATGCGCTACGGTGAGAGCGGTCGGGTGAGCATCGTCTATGAGCTGCCGCTCGCCGAGGTTATCATCGACTTCTTCGACTCTCTAAAGTCGCGCACGCGCGGCTATGCGACGATGGACTACGACATGATCGGCACGCGCGTGTCGGACATGATCAGGCTCGACGTCCTGATCAATGAGGACCGCGTCGACGCGCTGACCGCCGTCGTACACCGGACGCGCGCGTACGAGCGCGCCAGGGCCATCGTGGATCGTATGAAGGAGGTTGTGCCGCGCCAGCAGTTCAAGGTCAAGATCCAGGCCGCGATCAGCCGGCGGATCATCGCCGCGAGCTCCATCTCGCCATTCCGCAAGAACGTGACCGCCAAGTGCTACGGCGGCGACATCACGCGCAAGCGGAAGCTGTTGGAGCGCCAGAAGGAAGGCAAGAAGCGGCTGAAGATGGTCGGCTCGGTGGAGGTACCACAGGAGGCCTTCATGGCGCTCCTGAAGCGCGATGAGTGACGCACAAGACAATGGGCTTCAGCCCATTGCCCGAGGCTCTGCCTTCAATGGGCTGAAGCCCATTGTCTCACTCTACGTCCACATCCCCTTCTGTGTCCGCAAGTGCCCCTACTGCGACTTCGCGTCCGTCCCCCTCCCCCATCCGGCCGCGGAGCGCTACGTCGATGCCGTGATCTCAGAGGCAAGGTCTCTGCACTGTCCCGAGGCCACCCGGCGACCACGCCAACCTCATCCCCCGGCCCTTCGCCAGGCTCAGGGCCGTTCCCCCTCTCCGCTAGCGGAGAGGGGGTGGTCACTGGCGCAGCCAGGGGCCGGGGGTGAGGTCGTGTTGGCGGAGCATGGCGACGATGGAGACGCCGCGCTCTCAGAGGCTGAGCGCGCGGCAGTGGGCCCCACGTTCGCGACGGTGTTCATCGGGGGCGGAACGCCCACGGCTCTGCCGGCCGACGAGCTGGGCCGGATGCTCCGGGGTCTGCGCTCGGCCTGTGACATCGCGTCCTGCGCGGAAGTCACGATCGAGGCCAACCCGGGCACGCTGGACACGAGCAAGGTCGAAGCGCTCGCGGGTGGCGGAGTCACCAGGCTCTCGGTGGGAGTCCAGAGCTTCAGCGACGAGACGCTCCGCACACTCGGCAGGATCCACTCGGCGGAGGAAGCCGCCGCGGCGATCGGACTCGCCCGCTCGTTCGCCTCGTTCTCCGTTGACCTCATGTTCGGAGTGCCGGGCCAATCGGTGGCCGGCGCCGTCGACGACGCGGCACGCGCCGCCGCTCTTGGCGCGCCGCATGTGTCGGCCTATGCGCTGACGTATGAGGAGGGCACGCCGGTCGAGCGGAGCCTGCGCGCGGGCCGTGTGACGCGGCTGCCGGAGGACGTGGAGCTGCTGATGTTCGAGTCTGTGGGCAAGACGCTCGAAGCGAGCGGGCTCGCCAGGTACGAGGTGTCGAGCTTCGCCCGGCCGGGCAGCCAGTGCGCGCACAACCTGAACTACTGGAACCGCGGCGAGTACGTGGGCCTCGGCGCAGCGGCGCACTCACACACGGGCGGCGAGCGCCGGTGGAACGGCCGCGACCCATCGGAGTACGTCGACGCGGTCCTGGCCGGTCGGTCGCCTGTGGCAGGGCGTGAGCGGCTCACCCCGCGGACGCGGTACTTGGAGCACCTGCTGCTGGGCCTGCGAATGACGCGCGGTGTGGACCGGGCCCGGCTCGCGGAGTTCGCCGGGGCGGCCGGTGAGACCGAGCTTGATTCGCGCGTGCAGCGGCAAGCCGACGCAGGGCTGGTGGAGGTCGCGGGGCAGTTCCTCCGGCTGACCCGACGCGGCCTGCCGGTGGCGGACGCGGTGATCGCCGCACTTGCCTGAGGAACCGAGCGCGTGCCCGCGAAGTGCCTGACAGGCACGGCGGGGCGACGGGCGGAGGACGGTACAATGCCGACGACGATTCGCGTGGCCACCTTCAATCTGCGCAATCTTGGGCTGCCCGACGGACCCGACCCGCGCACCGATCCTGTCGAGTGGCAGCGCACGCTCGATGACCACGACGCTCACGTACTCGCGTTGAGGCGGGTGCTGACCCGCCTGCGCGCTGACGTGCTCGCGGTGCAGGAGGTCATGTCGCACGACGAGTTACGGTCACTTCTGAGCGCCACGGCGTACGCGTCGTACCAGTCGACACCGTTCGACACGAGCCCGGACGTCGAGCGCCAGCAGGTCATCGTCAGCCGGTTCCCGATCCACGGCTTCCGGCTACACGAGCAGCAGACCACGGTTCTCTGGGTGCACAGCAACGCCGGCGACCCGGTGCCTGTCCGCTGGAACCGCCCTATCGTAGAGGCGTCCATCGATCTGCCCGGCATCGGCAGAACCGCGTTCCTCGCTCTGCATCTGAAGTCCAAGCGCCCGTCGGATGTGCAGGGCGTCCGGATGACCGAGGACCAGGGCTGGCCGTCGCTCGCGTCGCACGCCGAGGGTGGCACGCTCAGCGCGCTCAAGCGGGTCGGCCAGGCGCTGGAGGTCAGGAGGCTCGCGGACGGACTCTTCGCTCGACACAACAACGCCCGGATCGTTGTGCTCGGCGACTTCAACGACTCGACAGATTCGGTCCCGGTTTCGATCGTCCGGGGCGACTATGTGGGGGCGCGGAACCCGCGGCTGTGGGACCAGGAGCTGTTCGCGGTCGAACTGTCGCTGCCGCAGGAGAAGCAGTTCACCTTCGTCCATCGTGGCGCGCCGATGATGATCGACCACATACTCATCAGCAGGGCCCTGCTGCCGTGCTTCGGCTCCGCCACGGTTCTGAATGAGACGACGCGCGATCACCACTCCGCGGTGCCGCCGGACCGCTACTTCCCGGACTCCGACCATGCTCCGGTGGTTGCGGAGTTCTGGGCGGGAGAGTAGCGCAGGGGCGGGCTGGCACGGAGTAGCGCGAAGCGCGGGGCGCCGTCCAGCCACGGCGCTCAAGCTGAGTAGCGCGTGCCGTAGCGAGGGCCCTCACCCGCCTCCTCGCCTCGTGGCGTCCCTCACCCGCCGCGTCGCAGTGCTCCGCGGCGACTTCTCCCAGGGGAGAGGTGGTCCCTCGGAGCGGCGTCACATGTGTAGTAGCGGTTCACGTCATACTCCCCGCGACGAGCCTGAACCGTCGGCAAACCACCCCCATCGAACTCACCATTGGCGGCGGACACAGGCGTGTGCTCAGACTTCACACTGAGAATAGACGTCTGGCGTGACGCGTCGTCGGCACCGGAGCCTCTGCCTGCCCGTCAGGAGATGCTGGCAAGCATGGACAGCAAGACACAGCCGAGTACCACGAGGAAGACGAATGGCGAAACAACGAGCGCCCAAGCCCAGGCCGCTGGCTCCCCTCGGCGCAAGGCCAGCGGGCCGCTGCCGGCCACGGCCAGCAGCAGACCCACGTGCGAGAGCCCGGGCTCGAGCGAGCGAACCCAGAAGACCCCGGCAACACACCATGACGCCACGACCACGAGGAGCACGGTACCAAGAAGACAAAGGAGGCATGGACGACCAAGTAACAGCCATAGCGGCAGGCAGACGGCGAACGATAGCCCGAGCGCCACCGGTGCGTCCCACCAGTGGCCGAGTAGAGTGTACGGCCTCAACCTGCCCTCCCTTCCCCCGGACGCAAGTCACCCCACTCCCACGGTAGCACAGCCATGTCGTAGCAGTGCTCGGCCTGCCGAAGGTACTCGCGCAGCTTGCTAAGCGAGCCAGCCGCCGCACAATACCCCGCCCGACGTGCGTTCGGCCACCACCTTCTGACCGTCCCGCCAAGACCAACCGTTCGCCCTGAGCAGCCCGAAGGGCCGTGACGAAGGGCCCCGCCCGAGTCAGTCTTCCGGGTCCTGCGCCGCAGCGACGTTCGGTGAGCCCTGAAGGGGCGCCATGTCATAGCCCAGGGCAAGGCCGCGAAGCGGGCGCAGCCCTGGGTCACGCGCCCACACACGCCTGAGCCCTGAAGGGGCGGCATTGGCCCGGACCAATGTCGTCCCTTCAGGACTCCGCGCGGATGGGGATCGCCAACCTGGCGCTTGCGCGCCAGGCTATGTAATGCCGTCGCTCCGCGACTGGCTGCCGGCGTCCCGTCAAGTTGCCGCGCGCGTGCGCCTCCGCCGCCGGGAGGGCGGCTGGTCGATGTGGATCTGGTGGGCGTCTGCGTCCCCATGATCGCGCTCCGCTCAGAGCAGCGTGCATACCGTTCGTGCCCGCGCCGGGCAGACGTTCGCCCTTGGCGCATTACCATGCGCCCCTACAGACGGTGCACTGCGCCGCTACGCGCTGCCCCTGGTGTGGTTGAGCCGGCAGCCCACGGCCCGCTTACCGCCCGCCCGCTAGCGCCAGCCTTAGTGACTCCCTTAGCCGGGCGAACGTCGTCGCCGACTGGCCGACGAACCTGAGCGCGCCCGCGTCCTCGGCATATTGCCGAACCGTCTGTGCCTCAATGCCCAGCATCGGCGCCGCGACTGTGCGCAGGTCGGCCCGGTCGAGGCCCCGCGCGGCGGCGAGCATGTTGAGGTACTCGCAGTCCTGTGCGCCGCGTCGCATCGCCTTCAGCCGCAGGCTCGCGACCGGCCCTTCGATGCCGAACCGCCGTCCGGGGTAGAGGATCGCCGTCGCGTCAGCCTGCTCGAAGCTTGAGTCCGATCCGATGGTGTTCCAGGGCAGAATGCCGTCCGCGCCGGCGAGGTACGCGGACAGGGCCCAGGCCACGCACTCGAGGTCCGTGCGGCCAACGTCGTTGCACGTCCCGTAGTGCCAGAAGGTGAGAGGGCGCCCAACGGCCCGGGCCTCGCGCTGGAGGTCCATGCACAGGCCGTGGTGCTCGAAAAGCTCGCCGGCGACGCACTCGAGGTCGAACGCCCCGCCCATCCACGAGGGCTGCCACTGCGGCCTCGAGATGTCGCCCCGGCTCACGAACCGCACCGCCGACGCGTCGGTCGCCTGTCGCATCATAAGCGCGTAGAACCTGAGCGCCAGCCAGTCGTCTCGGTGCATCGGCTCATCGAGCAGCCACCACGACGTGCCCCTCCCGCCCTGCTTGGGGTCTTTGAAGTAGTACTTGTCATTCATGTAGAACTGCAGCCAGGTCTGGTTCCAGCCGCGCTGCTCAATGTGCGTCCGGTAGTCGCTCAGGACGGCCCCGAACGTGCCCTTGTAGAGGGCGGGGAACGCCTGCTCAATCGGCGGGGCGGCCATCGCGTGGTCGACGATGAGCTGCGGGTACTCCTTCGTCTGCACGCCCGCCGTGTAGAGGGAGATGCTCGCGGGCCAGCCCTCGCAGAATGGTAGGTACATGCTGTGGACAGGCACGCCTGAGCGGGGCAGATCGGCGAAGGCCGAGCCGTCCAGAAGGGGCCCGTAACGGGCGTCCCAGGCCGTCCAGTCGGCGACGCGCGTCTGCGCGGCGGCGCCTGTCAGTGGGGGCACCATCCCAGGAGTGGGGTTCGAGGCCTGCGAGTACGGCAGCGGGTCCCAGTTCGCGCGGTGACGGTGGGCCAGGCGGTGGTACTCGCGCTCGATCAGTGCGTACTCGGCGCTCGTGCCATCGACGCCGTACTGTCCGGACACGTCGCCGTACGAGTTGAGCTCGAGCACGAAGGACAGCCGATCGGGGAGTGCCACGGGTGCAACCCTCAGTACGACCGGCATCACGGCCGGCTCCTCGCCCGGGGCCGACACGCGCACCTCCCCGGTGTAGTTGCCCGGGGCCGCGTCGTGCGGCACGTAGAGGTCGAGTAGTACGGACTGGTTGCGCTGGCCGGCGATCCCGTTGTCCGCGGCGGGAACGCTCAGCGGGCCTGACAGCGGTACGCAGACCTCGGGCATCCACTCGCCGTCGCGCACGTACCACAGGCGGAAGAGGTCGGGCGCCGGCAGTGACCCACCGGGGCCGATCAGCGAGGTCGCGGTGACGCTCAGGTCTGCGGCGGGTGCGCTGGTCGGCGTCACCACGAGCGTCGCGGCAACGAACTCGTTGCGGCCCGATGAGAGGGCGATGCCGGTCGCGTTCGGCTGCGCATCGGCGATCGCAGCCGCGCCGTACCGTTCAGGTCCCGCGATCTCGAGCACGTTGCCGGTGATCGGGTGCACCTTGAGCACGTCCTCGCACCACGCGAGCGACACCGAGGGGCTGTTCGTCGGGCGAGTGACCGGGACGACAACGGGCGGCGGGTCGGGCAGCGGCGCGGGCCGCGGACGCGCCGCCGAGGCAGTGCCCCTGGCTTCCGCGACCGGGCCCGGCTGACCGGTCGCGCTAACGGGAGTGACCGTCACGGTCACATCCTGGCCGGGCCGAAGCACCCCCCGCAGCGGAAGCGACTGCTCGCCGCCTGTCCCAGCAGGCCACGGCACCAGCCACCGAGGCAGCTCCGCACCGCCGACCGTCACGCGGTAACAGAACGCGCCCGCGCCCTCGGTCCACTCGACACGAGCTCCCCCATCGTCATAGGCGGCCGAGTCGGGGTCGGGCAAGACGCGGAGGTCCGTCACGCCAGGGGGAACGGGCGCCTGAGCGGGCGATCCCTCCACGATGAGGTACGGCTTCGACGCCACCTGCTCGCGCGAGTAGATGTCGTTGTTGCCCATCGTTTGGCCCTTCTCGTCGGTGATGAGCAGGCCGTACGAGGCGCCGACGAGCATCGCGTGGACCGCGCGCGGCGCCACGAGCAGCTCGATCCAGCCGTCCGGGTGCCGCGTGATGTCCGCGTAGTCGGCCAGCGTGTTCCCGTGCGTGAAGCTGACGGACAGGAAGTCCGGCCCAGGGCCCCACGTGCGATCTGGCGCCGAGGCGCGCAGGAACGTTGCGCCCGTGCCCTCCTCGCCCGCGGACTGCCCCTCGTCCCAATCGCACGCGACCGTGTAGACGCCCAGCGTGCGCAGCAGGTGGTCCTCGCCTGTCACGCGCACGAAGAGCGACGCGCGCTCGACGCGCCAGCCGCGGATAGGCTCCAGGTCGAACCTGAAGAGGCCGAACATCTGAATGCCCTTGAGCCTGATGTGGCTGGCCGCACCGTAGTTGAACGAGCGCTCCGACGGGTACTCGCTGATGTTGGTGTCGGCGACGACCGGCAGCGTGACGGTATCGGCGGAACCCGCACCGACCGCCACCGCGCAGGCAAGGACGGGCAACCAGTAGCGCATCTTGGTCCACCTCCAGCAGGGCGCGATGCGGCGTTGTTCCGCGCGGCGCCGGCAGGCCCCTTGGGCGCTTGGCGTGCGGGCCTCACGCGGGTAACATTGAGGTGCTGAGAGGTGAGCGACGATGAGGACGGTGCGAGTCGCTGAGGACACTTACCTTGCTGTGGCGGCTGCGGCCGAGCAGCGCGGCCTCTCCGTGGAGGAGATCGTCGAGGAGTTGCTGCGAGGTCCGCGGCCGCGCGAGCGCGAGTCTGAACCCTACGGACCTCCCGCTGCCGGGCATCGTCCCTATCGCGAGATGGTTGGCTTGGGGCGAACGTGCCACGGGCGGTTCGGGTCGCTTGACGAGGCGACCACCTGCGTCAGGGCGGAGAGGGACTCGTGGGACCACTAAGCCCCGGCATCGGTCCCAGGCCGTACCTGGACGCCAACGTCGTCATCTACGTGGTCGAGGGGCACCCGGACTACCCCGGGCTGGCCGACGCCCTGGCCGAGGGAATGGACGCTGGTGGACTGCGCTGTATCACAAGCATGCTCACGCTGGCAGAGGTACTGGTCCGCCCCAAACGCGAGCGGGATCCCGTGCTGGAACTCGCGTTCAGGGAGTTCCCTAGCCCGTCTGACGCAGTGATTGTGTCGCCGATCACCGAGCGCATTCTCGACCTGGCCGCCGAGCTTCGAGCCCACCACAACGTCCGCCTTCCCGACGCCATCCACGCCGCGACCGCCCTCGTATACCGGTGCACCAGCTTCCTTACGAACGACAGTGCCCTGCGCGCATTGCCTGATCTGAACGTGGTCCTCCTCTCGCAGGCGCTCGAGTAAGGCCCCCCAGGCCGAGCAGCACGTGGCAGCGGCCGGCGACGTGCCGCGTTATCTTGGCATCCCGCGCGCTCGCTCGAGCCGGGCGGACAGGGCGCGGGCGATATCCTCGGCGTCCGGCAAGTAGCGTGTGTACATCCGGTACCGACGGTTCACCGTGTCGAACTCCAGGATCGTTGGTAGCACCTGGACAGGACCCCAGTACCTGTACTCGACACGCCGCGCATATCGCCCCACGGCACGTAGACGCGGCGGCCTCGCGGGCACAGCCACAACTCCACGCCGCACTCCGACGCGCGCACGCAACCCTCACGGGCGTAGCGTCGCCACATTTGCGCGGACAGGAAGTGGGACGCTCCTGACACGGCGAGCAGAACGGCCACAAAGCACAAAGGGGAGCAAGCGGTCAGCAGAGCGACCACGGTGAAGATCCCCGCCAGTCCCAGCAGCACCCCCGGCCATACCACATCCGACACGAGGATCCACTTCGGCACGTGTACGGGCCATGTGGTCGTGTCGCTCTCGTCGTCCGCCATCTCGCGCCCCTCGCCCCTACTCCGCCGGTCCGTAGTGGAGTCCCCACTCACCGGCGAGGGCCTTGGTGCGGTCCTCGAGCGCTGCGAGTTCGCTCTCGGAGAGCGGCTCGTAGTTGCGAACCAGGTCCACAGCCTGGTTGAGCTCCTCGACCGAGCACAGGCCCATCACGCCCGCCGTGACGCCCTCAAGGCCGAGCGCGTACCTGATCGCGGGCGCGTATAGGCCGTCCGAGGTGAGCAGCCCGCGACCCGGCCCGTACTGCCAGCCTACGACGCCGCCCAGCATCTTCATCGCCAAGACCGCTATCCCGCGCTCACGCGCCGCGGGGAGCACCTTCGACTCGAAGACGTAAGTGTGTCGGTCCACGATGTTGAGGGGGAACATGACGACGTCGAGGTCATCCGCTACCTCGAACAGCCTAAGGAATGCGGGCGGCTTGAGGTGGCCGGTCGCGCCGATGTGCTTCGTCAGGCCCTGCTCCCTCATCTCCCGAACCGCGGTGAGGGGCCCGGTAGGCTTCTCGAGGGTGTCGAGGTCGAAGTCGCCGATGTTGTGGAGGTGCAGCAGCTCGACCTTGTCGGTCTGCATATCCGCAAGCGACTTCTCGAGCTGCCGCCACACCCCGTCGCGGTCGAGGGGCTTGATCTTGCTGACTAGGAACATCTCATTCCGACGCTTGCCGATCACCGAGCCGGCGAATGCCTGCACGCTTCCGTACGTGGACGCCGTATCGAGGTAGTTGATACCGGCATCGAGCGCGCCGTTGATGACCGCGTCGACCGTCTCGTCGGGCAGGCGACCGTCTCCGAGCGCGCCGAGGCCCAGACCGAGGATCGTGGCCTCGTATCCGGTCCTGCCAAGCACGCGCTTGGGAATGGGCTTCGGCTCCGCTGCCGCGCCGGGCCGCGCCGCCCCGGCCAGCGCGCTCGCGGCTACGGCCCCTGCCGTGGCGCGGAAGAAGCCCCGCCGCGACAGTCTCAGCGTGCCGACGTGGTCCGCGTCGCGCTCTTGGCTCATGTGGCTCCTCTTCCCGCTCCTCGGCACGCTCGCGCGTGTTCGCCGCGCGCATCGCGGCGCCTTCCCGGCAAGCCCACCTGTTCGACTCCCGGGGCGGTCACGGGTTACGGTGGCGGAGGTCCGACAGCGGCCATCGGGGAAGGCGTTTGGGGTGATCCATCGCAACGCAGACCGTGTCGGTTCCCCAGCGCAGGTCTGATCGTGTACGATAGGGGGCGAGCACTGTTCGTACGGAGGCGACCATGACAGCCGAGCAGAGCGTCCTCGAGCGATTGCGACTCCTTCCTCCGGAGCGACGCCGGGAAGTGCTTGACTTCGTCGAGTTCCTGTTGGCCAAGACTCAGAGCGAACCTCCACGCCGCTCTCTCCTCGGCTTGTGCGCGGACCTCGGCGTGCACATCACGGCCGAGGAGATCGATGAAGCCCGGGCGGAGATGTGGTCAGGCTTCCCGCGGGCTGTGACCAGTTGAGCGCCGTCGTCGCCGATACGCACGCGCTGGTGTGGTATCTGGCGGACCCACCGCGCCTGTCCCGACCTGCTGCCGAGGCCCTTCGGCAAGCTGCCGCGGCCGGCATCTACTCCTCCGCGGTGACCGTTGTCGAGCCAGTCTACCTCGTCGAGAAGGCGCGCCTTCCAGAGACGCTTCTAGCGCGCGTCATGGAAGAGGTCCGCACCCCGGGAGCCACGTTGCGGGTGGTGCCTGTCGACCTGGAAGTGGTTGACGCACTCCGCTCCATCCCCCGCGCTGAGGTGCCGGACCTACCCGACCGTGTCATCGCGGCGACGGCTTTGACCCTGGGACTCCCGCTGGTGAGCCGCGACCGGCAGATACGGGCATCCGCCGTGGAGACCGTCTGGTAGGCGTGGTCGGTTCGATAGCCCTGAACGGAGGTCGCCGCGCGTGAGGTCCTTTGCGATGTCCGCTCTGGTCGTCGTGTGCGCTGTTGGCGGCGCGTCGGCTCAGGAATCCCAGAAGCTCAGGGTCGCCACTCGGATCGTGCCTCCGTTCATCATTGACCACGGTGGTGAGTTGTCGGGGTTCAGCGCGGAGCTGTGGGCCGAGATCGCTCGCGAGCTGGGGGTGGGCTGGGAGTACGCCGTCGTCGAGAGCGTGCCCGACCTGCTGGGCGCGGTTCGCACCGGAAAGGCCGACCTTGCGGTCGCCGCCGTGTCCATCACGTCCGATCGCGACAAGGAGTTCGACTTCTCGCAGCCCATCTTCGACGCGGGCCTGCAGATCCTCGTCAGCACGCGCGCCTCGGGAGGGGGGTCTCTTTGGTCGTCGGTGAAGAGCCTGCTCTCCCCAGAGGTGCGCCGGCTCCTCGTCATCATGGCGGCGCTCGTACTCGTCGGCGCGCACCTTGTCTGGCTCGCCGAGCGCCGCCGGCAGAGCGAGGGTCTGGTGGAGACGAGGGCCTACATTCCCGGGATCCTGAAGGGCCTCTGGTGGTCGGCGGCCACCATGACAACCCAGGCCGATGAGATGCCGCGCGGCTACGCGGGTCGTCTGATAGCCGTGCTGTGGATGTTCATGAGCGTGGTGGTCGTCGCGGTCTTCACGGCTGAGGTGACTACATCCCTGACGGTTCGCAAGCTGCAGGGCGCGATACAGTCCGCCGATGACCTACCGGGCAAGCGCGTCGCGACCGTGCGCGGCAGCACGGCCGAGAGCTACCTGCGCGACCACAACATGGCCCCGCACTCCGTCGACGTGATCGACGATGCCTACGACGCTCTCGCGTCCGGGGCCGTCGACGCGGTAGTGTACGACGCGCCCGTGCTGCTCTACTACTCCTCCCACGACGGCAAGGGCCTGGTGGACGTCGTGGGGCCGGTCTTCCAGAAGGAGGCCTACGGCATCGTGGTCCCGCCCGGCTCGGAATGGCGTCGGCCGATCAACCAGGTCCTCCTCGAACTGCGGGAGGATGGCACGTACGACCGCATCTATCAGAAGTGGTTCGGGGAGGCCGGGCAGTGAGGATCGCCGCCGGATGCGTCATTGGGGTGCTGATCGTGTCGAACACAGTGGTCGCGGCTACGTCGGTGCCTGAGCCGAAGCCTGCCGAGGCCGACATGCTCGTCGGGGCCTACTACTTCCCAGGGTGGAGCCAGGAGGACCGCTGGTTCTGCGTTAGGGCCAACGACAAGGCTATCCACCCGCTGCTTGGCTGGTACCGCGAGGGCGACCCGGAGGTCGCGAACTGGCAGATCAAGCAAGCCGTCGAGCACGGCGTCTCGTTCTTCGCCTTCGACTACTACAGCTTCCGCGGGAGCGAGATGCTGGAGAACGCGATAGAGGCGTTCATGCGCGCGGACTATGCGGACAGGTTCAGGTTCTGCATCAACTGGTGCAACCACTCGGCCGCGGAGACACAGGACGCCGAGGAGCTCGACCGGTTCGCCGATGTCGTGGTCGACAAGTACCTCACTCACCCCTCGTACCTTCGCATCGGCGACAGGCCGGTCCTCATGATCCTCTCGGGCTACAGCTTCGTGATGACGCTCGGGGTGGAGCGGGCGCGCGCCGCCTTCGACCGGCTCGAGCAGCGCTGCAAGGGTGCGGGCCTGCCGGGGCTGTACCTCGTCTTCTGCGAGGGGGAGATCCGCTCAGAGCAGGCGGTGAAGGACTCGTTCGCGGCGGGCGCGGACGCGTTCTGCCTCTACAACTACCCCTACGCGGGCACGGACTTCACCGGGCCCGGGCGCGGCGGCGAGGCGACGTACGAGCACATGACCGCGCAGGGCGAGGCGCTCTGGAAGCACTGGAAGGGCATCACCGGCGGCCGCTTCTGGCCCACCGTCATGCCCGGCTGGGACCGCCGGCCGTGGACCAAGGACCAGGATCTGGTGCGGACCGGCAGCACCCCCGACCTGTTCGAGAGGTCGCTCCGACTCGCGCGCGACCACGTGAACGCGGACCGCGTGGTCATGATCGAGGCCTGGAACGAGTGGGGCGAGGGGTCTGTGCTCGAGCCGAGTGTCGAGTGGGGCTCGGCGTACCTGGACAAGGTGAGGGACGTGTTCTGTCCCGATGCGGGGCCGCACGAGGACGGCGACCCGAGGAGCCTGGGCGGGCCCTTGCCGGTCTTCGCGTGCGAGCTGCCGGCGGAGCACGAGTGGCGCTTCAACTTCGGGGTGGAGGGCTGGACGAAGGCGAACGCGTCCGAGCTCGGCTCGACCTGGGGTGCGCTCACTACCGTGTCCGAGAACGGCGACCCTCAGCTCACGAGCCCGCTGACGTACCTCCGGTGCGAGGACTACGGCCGGCTCCGGGTCAGGATGCGGCTCACGCCGAAGGCAGGCGAGGCCCCCGGCACGGCCACGGGCCAGCTCTTCTGGTCCACGACCGAGCGGGGCCTGTGCGAGGAGCTGAGCGTCCACTTCGCCGTGGAGGTCGACGGCGGGTGGCATGAGTACGCCATCGACCTCTCAGCCAGCCCGACGTGGATCGGCCTCACCGACCGCCTGCGTTTCGACCCCGTGGATGTCGCCGGGGTGACGGTCGAGATTGACCTGATCGAGCTGGTGCCGTGAGGGCGCCGGCGGCGGGCCGGATGCGCTTAGGCCGGCGGCTGAACGTGCATGACGACACGGAAGCCGTCATCATCGTCGCCGAGCTCGGGGGCAGCGTTGGTGCGGTCGGCGGATCGGCAGTAGTAAGCGAAGCTACTCCATGAGCCGCCCCGACGCACCCGCCTAGCGCCGCGTTCCGGCCCAGTAGGGTCCCTCCCCGGCGACTCCGCGTAGTACGTCTCCGAATACCAGTCGAGACACCACTCCCACACACCACCCGCTAGGTCCAGCGCGCCGCACCAACTCCGCCCCTCCGGGAAATGGCCCACTTCCCCAAGGTGTCTGACCGTAACGGACGCCGGTATCATCCAGGAGGGCTTGCTCCCATCGCCTCCGATGCTGTTGAGCCACGCGGCCCACGCGTCCTGATCGGCAAGGGGCCTCTTTGCCCAGTACTCCGCGTTGTTGCACTTCGTTCTGTCCCACGCGTCGCCCCATGGGAACGTCCGGCTATCCGGGCCCCGAGCCGCGTACTCCCACTGCGCCTCCGTCGGCAGAGATCCTCCTGCCCACCTCGCATACGCCACGCTGTCATGCCAGTTCACGTTGTTCACGGGCATCGAACCATGGCTCTTGTAGTCATTCCACGAACCGTGCGGCGGGTGGCCTGTCGCCGCCATGAAGCGAGCGTACTGCGCATTGGTCACCTCGTGCCGGTAGAGCCAGAAGCCCCGGGTGATCGTCACCTCGTGCGCCGGCCGCTCGGACGCCGCTGCGTCCTTCCATGCTTCGTCCCACCCGTTCTCCCGCCAAAGCTCGTCGGTCTCCTCCGGAGTGCTGCCCATCCGGAATACCCCGGACGGAGCCCACACTACCTCCGCCCCGTCCACCGCGTTCACGACGAACTCGTCTGGGTACGCCTGGTCGTCCGGTCCCCAACCCAGCTTTGAGGGTGTCATCCCCGCCTCGAACCTTGGCCCCGTATTCCCGAGGTGCGAGGTGATCTCCCCCGCCGCCGCTGCGCTACCAGACACGGCGACGAGCGCGAGTGCGCCAACCATGAGCAGCGTGGGTGGGTGGCAGGCTCTGCAACAGTCTTGTTCCATTCCGCGACCCTCTCTCATGCGAACCGCAAGCCCCCGGTGTGGGGGACGGCTTCGCTGTGCCGGGAGCCCCCGCCCGGAATCCGGATGGCAGCAAGCGTACCGCGCCGTCCGGCTGTG
>Ga0315282_10004924_pt1 | contig 23005 bp, 23 predicted proteins | sample YL17G07_20_MG_FD_203693 | JGI IMG/M metagenome (GOLD analysis project Ga0315282, IMG submission 203693) | Sediment microbial communities from Yellowstone Lake, YNP, Wyoming, USA - YL17G07_20 | ecosystem: Environmental > Aquatic > Freshwater > Lake > Sediment | place: USA: Wyoming | collected... | reverse complement strand
TGATGGTTATGGAGTTAAGCGGCGACCAGAGAAATTACGACAAAGGTATCCAGTACCTCACCAAAGTGGGAGTGAAAATTCAATCCTTGAGCCAGGATGTAGTTCGTAATGAAACCAGATGCACCCATTGTGGCGCCTGTATCAACCTGTGCCCTACGGGTGCTTTCTCCCTAGACCCTGAAACAAGAAAGGTGCTTTTTGACCATAATAAATGCGTAGTTTGTGGGTTATGTGTTAAGGCTTGCCCGCCTCGAGCTATGGAATTATATTTCTAAATGCTCTATCGCCTCGGGATTAAAGACACCGACTTAGTTTCCTTCAATGTTGTGGTAAAACAGACCAACCTCTATATCCGAGCACAACACGACCTCAAGGATAAGGCATTTAAATCTGTGATGAAACACCGCCGCTCCCTGGAAGAATACATTCATCACCACCCCTTATTTTTAACAACGCTCGAGCCATATCCAGCAGAACAAAACGCTCCAGCCATTATCACAGAAATGACAACAGCAAGCCAGATAGCCGGCACTGGTCCTATGTCTGCTGTAGCTGGCGCCATCGCTGAAGCCGTGGGCAGGGATTTACTCCCTTTCTCGCCCGAGATAATCGTGGAAAACGGCGGCGATATATTCCTGAAAACATCGAAAAAAAGGCTGGTGGGCATTTATGCCGGGGAATCCCCCCTTACTGGCAAAATCGCCCTGGAAATCAAGCCCCAAGAAACGCCTCTGGGGATATGCACCTCATCGGGAACCATAGGGCATTCCTTAAGCCTGGGCTGCGCCGACGCTGCGGTCGCCCTCTCATCATCCACAGCTCTGGCAGATGCCATGGCTACTGCCATAGGCAACATGGTCAAAGACATAGACGCTATTCCTCAAGCAATTGAGAAAGCCAAAGACATCCCCGGATTATATGGCATAATCATCATCAAGGACGACAAGATGGGAATCTGGGGCAAGGTAAAAATCGTGCCCCTGGCTACAACGAGCAGGAGCAAGTCACCACGGTGATGAGCACTTCCTTGCTGGTTACGCCACCACGTCCATCCAAGACAGTTGCCGTAATGATGAATTGCCCTCCGCGTGGAGGCGCAGTCCACTTAACCTCAGACCCACTCCCGGAGATATTCCCGGCATCGATTGACCAGGAGTAGCTGAGCTTATCATTATCGGGGTCCGAAGCGATACAATCAATATTACAACTCGTATTAATCAGAATTTTGGCCTTCTCAGCAGTCAAGCTCTCGATGACCGGTGGATGATTAACCCCCACAGCAATAGTCACCGAAGTGGTGCTCATACCTCCCATGCTGTCCTCGACCAGCACAGTGATATCATAACTGCCCGGTTGTTGAGGAGCAGTCCAGTTAGCTATAGAGCCTTCACCGATAATGTTACCACCTGTAGCTTCCCACTTATAAGTCAACTGGTCATTATCAGGGTCTTCAGCCTGGCACTCTAGCTGGCAATTACCTGAAGGGACCACCCAATCTTCACACGCAGTCAAGTTGGTAATTATTGGAGGACTGTTAGTCCTCACGGTGATGATTATAGAACCGGTAGCTTCATTACCATACTCATCGGTCACATTAACCGTGACGGTGTAATTACCCGTATCACCAGGAGCAGTCCAGCCACCAGATTCACCGCTCGCCCGAGCACGCATAACGCCGCCACTCACTGACCAGTTATAAGTCAGGTTACCGCCAGCAATAGAAGTAGCATTACATTCAATGTTGACCGTTTCTGAAGGAAGCACCAACGTTTTATCAGCCTTGAGGCTGTTGATAACCGGGGAATTATTAACTGGGCTGCAACCGCAGGCAATAACGATAGCAACAACGAGGACAATCAAGCCAACTAGCCATTTCCGTAGCCACAAATTCATTTTATGCCCTCCCATTTCCATTTTTTAATCAGCCAGGGACGAAAATGCCAAAATCCAGTGGGATGAAATACCAATATTATCACCGCCAGCATTAAAAGCACAACATCATAGACCATTGCCTGCATTGGTGTCACTATCCCGAAAAGCGTTTCCCATACCCCAAAGCAACCACATGAGGGAAATTCTTCCATCCCCCGGCTTATTGCCAGGGAATTATTAGCCATAAAGCCAATGAGGAGCGGGAGACACAACCCAGCAGCAATTCGAGGAAATATCCCAAAAACCAAAAACAGCCCCAGAATTATCTCCCCTACAGGAAGGGCATGAGCGATGAGGTAAGCCATAGCAGGAGTCCAGAAGGATTTGAGCAGCAAGTCAGCAAACTCCGTCTGACCGGGTATCTTGCCCACCCCAGAGATAAACAGGGTCAAACCCACAAATGTGCTGGGACCAAGGGCAATTAAATCCCTCCGCCAGTCCCCTTTGGTTATGATACGAGGCATATGCGGCTATTATAGAATGTGTAACTATGCCACGCAACTCCCAAAGCCCCGCACGACATTTTTGAACGCCTTTTTTCGTCATTGCGAGGCGTAGTTTAAAACTGTAGTTGCCCAATTTATTGGGCAATTGTGCCTGATGAATCAGGCAACTACAAAACCCTTTTGTCATTGCGAGGCACAACCTGCCGAAGCAATCTCCAAGTTGAAGCCCTAAATACCCAGCATTAAATTCCGAACAATATTAAAAATCAAACATAAAAAGTCAAAATGACAAATTAAAATGTAAAAAACTCCCTCATTTCACTCTTTAACTTTTGACTTTTGCTTTTCCTGAGATTGCTTCGCTCCGCTCGCAATGACCCCCTTCTGTCATTGCGAGGCACAACGTGCCGAAGCAATCTATACTGATCCTCCCTCCCTTAGCGGGAGGGAGTTAGAAGGAGAAGGAAAGTCTGTAGCTATGTATTGAATTATTCCCCTGCTTCCGCTTACAATGCAGCAAGAATGGATAAAAACAAGGTCTCCATAATCCTCCCCGCGCTTAATGAAGCCGGGACAATCGGCAGGGTCATTGACGAAATACCTACGCAAGCCCTGGAGCAAGCAGGGTACAGCGTTGAGGTTCTGGTAGTTGATAACAGCAGCACTGACCAGACCGCTCAAATTGCCCAAGAAAAGGGAGCCCGGGTTATCACTGAGCCCCGAAGGGGCAAGGGCAGGGCAGTCAGAACCGCTTTTGAACAGGTCAGAGCCGACTTCGTATTCATGCTTGATTCCGATTATACCTATCCCGCCACTTATATCCCTGATATGCTCAAGCTTCTCAATCAACGCTATTCCGTGGTAATAGGTTCCAGATTAAAGGGACAAAGGGAAAAAAATGCCATAAGCCGCCTGAATATAATCGGCAATCATCTGCTCACCCTGATGGCAAACACACTGTATCGCACCAGGATAAGCGATTTATGCACCGGCTACTGGGGCTTCAGGGGCGAGGTTATACCCAAATTAAATTTATCCGCCGAGGGGTTCAACCTGGAGGCGGAGCTATTCTCTCAGGTAGCCAAAAAAGGCTACCGCATAGGCGAGGTGCCCATCAACTACCGCTGCCGTTCCTCAACCAGCAAGCTCCACTCAATAAAAGCAGGAGCGAGCATAGCCCGGACATTAATCGCCAGAAGGTTTTGAGACCATGATTATCAAAAGTAAAGCTCCGTTAAGAATCAGCTTTGGAGGTGGAGGCACAGATGTCTCTCCATACCCTGAAGAGAGAGGCGGTGTAACCTTAAGCACCACCATTGATAAATACGGGTAGCATATCAAATCCTTCAAGTATATCTCGGATAAAACTTAACTCTAGGCAGAACAGCATACGAGAAATACGAGCCCGAACCTGGGAAAGAAATATCAAGTTGTGATATATTATCAGAACTTTCTCATGAGGGGTAAATATGGAAAGAATACTAGTTACTGGAGGTGGAGGATTTATTGGGAGCCATATGGCAAGGTACTTATGCCAGCAAGGGAATTTTGTGAGGGTAGCAGATATAAAATTCGATGATTACATTCAGATCAAAACAGTGTATATGGCATCCCTACTCTTGACTATACTGAGGTTCAAAAAATGTGCCGGGATATCATAGCTGGCAGGCGCCCATAGATCTTTAATGATGAGAATTGGGGTCTTGGACAAGAATCTTTAGAGGAATCTGCTATCAGCACTGCTGATTGGGATAAAGAGAATGAGAGAAATTAATAAGGTTCTAATAACCGGTATAACCGGGTTTGTTGGCAGCCATCTGGCTGATTATATTCTCGCAAACTTCCCAGAAGTCCAGATTCTAGGTTTAGCCCGATGGCGTTCACCAACAGACAACATCAGGCATGTCATGGATAAAATTACGCTTGAATTTGGTGATTTACTAGACCTGCCTTCCCTAAAAACTGTTCTATCAAGACAAAAGCCCGATGTCATTTTCCACCTAGCGGCACAATCCTATGTTCCTTTTAGCTTTTCATCACCGGTAGTAACATTGAACACCAATATAATCGGGACCTGCAATTTACTGGAAGCAGTTAAAGAATTGAGGTTTTCTTCTGGGTATGACCCAATAATTCATATATGCAGCTCATCTGAAGTTTACGGGCAGGTAAAAGAGAATGAAGTCCCAATAAGAGAAAATAATCCCTTCAGGCCGGCTTCGCCCTATGCAGTGAGTAAGGTGGCAGAGGATATGTTAGCCTTTCAATACTGGCTATCCTGGAAGATAAAGACAATAAGAACCCGTATGTTTACGCACACGGGGCCAAGGCGAGGCGAGGTCTTTGCCACTTCCACTTTTGCCAAGCAGATTGCGTCTATTGAAGCCAGACTAGCACCCCCCGTAGTTAAGGTCGGTAATTTGGACAGCGTCCGGACATTCTTGGATGCCAGAGACGCAGTTAAGGCATACTGGATGCTGGTGAACAAATGCCCGCCGGGCGAGGTCTATAATATCGGCGGGGTTGAGACCATGACAGTAGGGGATATGTTAAACAGGCTTCTCAAGCTTTCCAAGGTTAAAAACATAACTGTTGAAGTTGACCCATCTCGCCTAAGACCCTCCGATGTAACATTGCAGATTCCTTGCATTGACAAATTTGTAGCCGCCACTGGTTGGAAGCCGGAGACTAAGTTTGACGAGACATTAGAAGACCTTCTAGACTACTGGCGGGATTATTTTAAAAGAGAAAAGGGGAGACATAAATGAGACTGGAAATGCCCCTGCGGCAGGTATATCAGGATTAAATTTGGAACTTTGCAAGGAAGTGTATTCAATTAGAGAGGTAAGCAACTGTGTATTTAGACAGTAAGTTGGTCTTTCTGGCTGGGTCAACTGGAGCCGCCGGTTCCAGTATCATGCGATATATTATTAGTAATTACCCCACAGTAAAAATTCGTGCGGCTTATTATCAACACACAAAGCCCTTTATTAAACATGAAAGGGTAGGATATGTTTATGGTGATTTGAAGTCCCAGGAGGACTGCAGGAAAATGGTAAAAGGGTGTGACTGTGCAATTATGGCTGCTGCAAATACTGCTGGTTCAAATGTGATTATCTCTCAGCCCTGGAACTATGTGAATGATAACTTGATTATGAATGCTCAGATGCTGGAAGCGTTCCATCTCGAGAACATAAAACGCGTAGTTTATATAGGCTCCACAACTTTATATCCAGAGTTTGAGGGACACATTAAGGAAGATAGCCTTGATTTGAATAAAGATCCCCACCCTGCTTATTTTGGTTTTGGATGGGTAGTAAGATTTATCGAGAAGTTGTGCAAGTTCTGGCACGATAAATATGGCATGGAAATTGCTATTGCAAGGGCGGCAAACATTTTCGGGCCTTATGCAAAGTTCGATCCTGCGACTTCCAATTTTATCCCGGCAATTATCCGCAAGGCAGTAGACAAAATGGACCCTTTTGAGGTTTGGGGAAGTCCTGACGTCACCAGAGATGTCATTTATTCAGAGGATTTTGGGAGAGCAATTGTAATGATGCTAGACAACGATAAAATCAAGTTTGATATTTTTAACATAGGTACCGGAGTTAGAACTAATGTTGATGATGTCGTTAAATTGGCGCTAAAATATGCCGGGCACAAACCATCGAAGGTCACATACAGCGCGGATAAGCCCACCACGATTAAGTTCAGGGCGCTTGATTGCTCAAAGGCAAAGGAGATGCTCAGCTGGCAACCGCAATTTACAATCGAGCAGGGCATAAAAAAAACTACCGAATGGTGGATTGAAAATAGGAGTTGGTGGAAGAAATGAAAACAGAACAATACGATGCGGTCATTTTATCGAGCTCAGAAGAAAAGGACATTCAGAAACAATTTGTGGCGCTCTTTAAATCTTCCCTGTTGCCGGACGACGAGATATTGCCTAACCTCGGTTTATTCTTGACTTCAAAGGCTTTATCAAGAATATTGTTCTTTTATGAAATCTATAAAAAAATAATCCATACGCACGGCATCATTATTGAGTTTGGGGTCAGGTGGGGGCAAACACTATCAATCATGTCAGCATTGAGAGGGATATTCGAACCTTTTAACCGACACAGAAAAATTGTGGGGTTTGATACATTTGAGGGACTCAAAGGAATCGGTAAGAATGATGGCGAACTTAGTAAATGTAAGGATGGGTCATTTTCAGTAACTCCAGGTTACGAGGACTATCTTGATAGAATCCTATCCATGCAAGAGAAGCTAAATCCAATGTCTCATCTGAAGAGGTATGAGCTTGTGAAAGGAGATGCTGTCAAAACAATACCTGAGTACCTGAAAAGACATCCAGAAACTATTATTTCTTTGGCTATTTTCGATTTCGATATCTATGCGCCTACAAAAGCTGCTTTGGAGGCGATCAAACCTCATCTATGTAAAGGGAGCATCTTAGTATTTGATGAATTGTGTGATGATATACTTCCTGGTGAGACAATTGCTCTAAGAGAAACTTGGGGCTTAAATAATGTGAGACTTCAAAGATTCCCAATGACAGCCAGGATTTCATATCTGGAAGTTGAATGACATCTATTGGCAAAGAAATCAGAGAAGACATACTCAGGATTTCAAAGGCAAGTGGACATGGACATATACCCACCTGTTTCTCTGTCATCGAAATCTTATATGCTGTCTATGACACTATCAAACATGACCCCAAAAATCCTTCATGGGAAGACCGCGACATATTTATCCTAAGCAAAGGGCATGCAGCTTTGGCACATTATTGTGTCCTGGCTAAGTTCGGATATTTTGATATCAATAAAATAAACTCATTTGGTGCTTTCATGTCGGATTTTGGTTGTCATGCTGACAGGCTCAAAGTACCTGGAATCGAAGCTTCGACCGGAGCTTTAGGACACGGTATTGGAATTGCAGTAGGTATGGCGCTTGGTCTCAAGATTGAAAAGAGTAACCGAAAGGTGTTGGTGCTGATTGGTGATGGCGAGTCCAACGAGGGGACCGTGTGGGAGGCAATCATGGTTGCAGTGAACTTAAAACTCGGTAATTTAACGATTATTTATGACAACAATATGTCCCATTTAAGAGGGCTTCAGATATACAACCCGGCTGAGCGGTTTAAGGCATTCGGCTGCGATGTCACAATCGTCAATGGCCACGATGTAGATAGCCTAAAAAGGGAATTTACGAAAAGCGCTAATGCTAGCAATGTAAGACTCATTGTGGCAAATACAAAAAAAGGATTTGGGTGCAGGACACTTATCGAAAATCAATACGAATGGCATAGAAAGTCACCAAACGATTCAGAGTTTGAGATGCTAATGGCGGAATTAAATGAGGAAGCAATTTAGAGATACCATAATAGATTTATCAACCTATGATGATAAAATAGTTATGGTACTTGGTGATGTTAGCGTCTACCTCTTTAATGATTTCAAAGAGAAATACCCTGATAGATTCTATAATATGGGCATCTGTGAGAATACGCTAATAAGTGTTGCCGCCGGGTTGAGTTCACAGGGATTCTTTCCGTTCGTCCATACCATTGCTCCGTTTGTTACCGAGAGAAGCTTCGAACAGATCAAACTCGACATGTGCTATAATCAATTCGGCGCTAACATCGTGTCCTGCGGCGCATCTTTTGACTATGCTTGGGATGGGGCAACCCATCATTCTTATACTGATTTAGCCATTTTAAGAATGTTGCCGCACATAGAAGTCATTCAACCGGGCTCAAGGAAAGAAGTAGACATTTTAATAAGAAGCCAGTACAACAATGGGAAAACAACTTATTTCAGGTTATCGGACCACCCACATGATATTGATGTCCCGGTCGAATTCGGCAAGGGTGTGGTTTTAAGAGACTCAGGTTCAGATGTCACGGTAATGACTGCTGGCCCCATACTTGGCAATGTCATGGAAGCCTGCCGAGACCTTGATGTTAACCTGGTTTATTTTCATACCATCAAGCCGATTGACAAAGAGATAATCTCCAGGTTTAAGAGCTCGGAAATCTTAGTCATACACGATGCCTTTGGTTTATACGAGGCGATTTGTGAAGTTCCTAACCTCTCTGTATCTTATCATGGTATGCCGGACGAATTCTGCACTTGGTACGGAACAATACATGATGTCAGGAAAAAGATAGGACTGGATACGGAATCAATTAGAGAAGTTGTAAGCCACAAAATCGAAAAATTTCGAAAACCGTAGAGGCAGAGAAAGGAAAGATGTTTTATCAGGGAAAAGTTGTCTTAGTTACTGGCGGAAGTGGATTTGTAGGGACTCATATTGTTCAGGAACTTCTGAAACGCGGTGCTAAGGTCCGTGTAACCATACATAAGCGGCCTTTAGTTATTAAAGATGAACGCATTGAAACTGTTTATGCCGATTTATACAAGCAGGAAGACTGTCTAGCTGCGGTAAAGGGGGTTGATTATGTTTTCCATGCCGCTGGGGCAGTTGCCGCTGCGGCTGTAACAGCCGGTAACCCGATGGAGGCTATTACCACAAACCTGATACTTACCGCACAAATGCTTCAGGCCGCATGGTCAGGAAAAGTTGATAGATTCCTGTTGTTTAGCAGTAGTACAGCTTATCCGGCTGCCGACTACCCAATTAAGGAACAGGAGATGTGGAGCGGCCCTACACATCCATCCTACTTCGGATACGGTTGGATGAGACGATATCTTGAAAGGCTTGGCGAGTTTGTTGCGTCGAAATCCAAGATGAAAATTGCTCTGGTACGCCCCACCGCTGTCTATGGCCGCTGGGATAATTTTGACCCAGTAATAAGTCATGTCATTCCGGCGTTAATTCGAAGAGCAGTTGAAAAACAGAACCCGTATGAGGTATGGGGCAGTGGCGAGGAAGTCCGCGATTTCCTTCACATAACGGATTTAGCACGTGGTTGCCTGCTTATGCTGGAGAAGTATGCAACCTGTGACCCAGTCAATCTCGGTTATGGAAAGGCTGTTACCATTAGAGAAGTCGTCCGTATAATCCTGGAGGCTGCAGGCTATGAGACTGCCACAGTGGTATTCAATACCTCCAAGCCTACAGCTATACCATTTAGAATGGTTGACATCTCAAAGGCAAAAGAAATATTAGGCTTTGAGCCTGAAGTATCTTTAAAAAACGGTTTAAAGGACACTGTTGAATGGTACATGCAGACAACAAAAATTGCTCTCTAAGGTACCACTATTTTAGAAAAAGTGAATAAAGTTATGGTGGGAAAACAGAAAATCACTGGTGATGATTTTCTCAGGATGTTCGACTGTCACCTAGATGAATTGCCTGAGCAGATCCTATCTGGACTTAAACGGGTAGATACAGAATACCATGAAGCAAATCTGGTTGAATTTGAAGAATATGTCCTGAATGTTTTAAAGCGGATTAACTCACCCGACATTATAAGGACCAAAGAGGAAAACTTAGAAGCCTTTGAAAAAGGTTGGGGAGAGAACCTGGAATCTATCATTTCAGGTAAAATATCATTGGAAAGCCTGAAGCCCAAATATTTCCGTGGCAGCAAATTTCTGAGATATAATAACACCCTCATCGTTACTGACAACCTCGACTTGGAATACGATTTATACACCTTAGCCAGGTATCTCCTCTTTACCAGGTATCTTTCTTCATCCGAGGATATCTATGAGTTTGGGTGCGGAAGCTGTCAAAATCTATTGATGCTATCCGAGATGTTTCCTTCCAAAAAGTTATATGGCTTGGATTGGACCAAGGCCTCTAGTAGAATAGCCGAGTTGTTGTCCAAATCTCAGAATGGAAACATAGAGGGCATTGTTTTTGATATGATGAACCCTTCCTCAGATATTGCTTTGAAACCTCACAGCGCTGTGTTTACCATACATGCCCTGGAACAGCTCGGCAAGGAGCATGAGAAGCTATTATCGTTCATCATGGCAGCAAAGCCCGATATTGTCTTTCATTATGAACCAATCGTGGAGTTCTATGACCAAGACAATTTATTGGACTATTTAGCGATTCTTTACTCTCAGAAAAGGAACTATTTATCAGGTTTTTGGACGGCATTATGCAAGCTGCAGGAACAAAATAGAATTGAAATCCTTGAATCAAGGAGGCCGTATCTCGGCGGTATCATTCATGAGGCATCGTTAATAGCTTGGAGACCACTGTGATAAGGTGGATTACGAATCTTTGGCGCTAATGGAAGTAGTTGGAGATGCAGTATGATAAAAGAAGAGGTTTTGAGAAGTTTTGCCGGGAAAAATGTTCTGGTAACCGGTGGGACTGGCCTTATAGGTAGGCAAATAGTAAATATTCTGTGCGATGCCGGCGCAAATGTTAAAATCGTTTCCCTGGATAAGATAAATGTCAATGATAAAGCAGAACATGTTTATGGCGACCTTACAAGCTTTGAATTCTGCCAGGATATAACCAAAAATATGGATTTTGTTTTTCATGTGGCTGGCATAAAAGGCTCAATTGAAGTTACTAAAACAAAGCCGGCGAGTCATTTCGTTCCAGCTTTGATGTTCAACACCAATGTTTTAGAAGCCTGCAGAATTAACAAGGTTCAGAAGACCGTTTATACCAGTTCGATTGGTGCTTATGCAAGTGCGGAAGTTTTCAAGGAATCCCAAAATATAGAGGGACCGCCCATGGATTTCTTGGCCGGCTGGGCTAAAAGAATGGCTGAGTTGCAAATCCAGGCATATAAAATTCAATATAATCTCGACAATTTCTCCATTGTTAGACCTTGCAATGTTTATGGTCCAGGGGATAATTTTGACCCTAATAGCGCTATGGTTATTCCATCTTTAATGTATCGAATATATCATAAGGAAGACCCAGTTTTAATCTGGGGAGATGGAAGTGCCATACGGGATTTTGCCTATAGCCGTGATGTCGCCGAGGGCGTAATCTTAGCCCTCTATTATGGAACAAAATCGGGGTTTGTAAATTTGGGCAGCGGCAAAGGTTATTCCATTAAAGAGTTAGTAGAAACATTGAATAGTTTTATTGACTTCAATTATAAGTTTGATACCACCAAATCTTCAGGATTTCCCAAAAGGGTTATGGATATATCTCTCGCTAGGAAATTAATTCATTATAACCCAACCACCAGCTTGCTGGATGGGCTTAAACAAACCTGGAACTGGTTTATAAAAAATCAGGATGAATACTTAAATAAGATGAATTACTTTGAGGAGCAGTAAATTGATAGAAGTTTCTAAAACAAAACTTGATGGGGTGTTATTGATTAAGCCGCATGTTTTTGAGGACCATCGGGGCGAGTATGTGGAAACATACAACAGCGAAGTGTATCGGAAAAACGGCATTGATATAGAGTTTGTCCAGGACGATATCGCAGTATCCACGAAGAATGTGCTTAGAGGTATCCACGGCGACCCTGAGACCTGGAAATTGATATCTTGTCTTTACGGTAAATTCTATCTTGTTGTTGTGAACTGTGATGTCAACTCTGAGAATTTTGGCAAATGGCAATCTTTTGTACTATCAGATGTAAACAGGTTACAGGTGTTGATACCGCCTAAGTATGGTAATGCTCATTTGGTTTTAAGCGATAAAACCGTCTTTCATTACAAGCAATCTACCTATTACAATCCGGCAATACAGTTTACTTATAAGTGGGATGACCCTAAATTCAACATCTGGTGGCCAACAAAGAACCCAATACTTTCACAAAGAGATGAGATTGGACATTATGTTTAATAAAAAGTGGTATGGTGAAATGCATAGCTTAGAAAGGCTCTTCAATGATAATAAGTAGAACACCGTTTCGTGTCTCATTTTTTGGAGGCGGAACAGATTACCCGGTTTTTTATGAAGAAAATGGCGGAGCCGTTATTAGCACTTCTATAAATAAATATTGCTATGTTATCTGCCGGTATCTGCCGCCATTCTTTGATTATAAATATCGGATAAGATACACACAACGTGAGGAGACTCAAACCATCGCAGAGATAAAGCATCCCTCGGTACGGGAGTGCCTGAATTTCATAAATTTGGACCGCGGGGTTGAAATACAGCACAATGCTGATTTGCCGGCAATGTCAGGGCTTGGTTCCAGTTCAGCTTTCACCGTAGGTTTGCTTAATGGACTATACGCTTTGAAAGGTAAGATGCGAACCAAATACCAATTAGCTCTAGATGCCATCCATGTAGAGCAGGACATGATTAAGGAAAACGTTGGCTCACAGGACCAGACAATAGCTGCTTTCGGCGGATTTAACAAGATTGAGTTCGGAGGGCCGAAAAAAATAACAGTTCACCCGATAACTATAGACCAGGATAAATTAGATTCTCTTCAGAACCATCTTATGCTGTTCTTTACAGGTTTTCCTCGAAACGCTTCGGAAATCGCCGGGGAACAAATAAGAAAGACGCCAGAAAAGAAGACGGAATTGAAGGCCATGATGGCAATGGTAGACGAAGCCCTTGATACCCTCAATAGTAGCCAAGATAGGCTCACGGATTTCGGTAAGCTTTTGCACGAGAGTTGGAAGATTAAGCGCAGCTTGACGGCGCACATTACCAACTCGTGGATTGATGAAGTTTATGAAGCTGGGATAGAGGCTGGTGCGATAGGCGGAAAGTTGCTCGGTGCTGGTGGTGGCGGATTTATGCTGTTTTTTGTAACGCCGGAGCTCCAGCATAATGTAAAGGAAAAACTGGGGAAATTACTATATGTACCGTTTAGATTTCATGATTTGGGTAGTCAAATTATCTATTATGCCCCTGAAGAGGAGTTCTGAGTATCTAATAGATATACGTGAGAGGCCGGAGAAAGATGGAAATGAGGAAAATAGTAATCAGGGAACTGGAAGAGAGTGCCAGTATTAAAAGAATCCTGGCCGAGAACTTGCCGGATGTGATAGCCAACGCGGCCAAAATAGTACTGAATGTCTACAAAGCGGGTGGAAAAGTGTTTTTGATAGGCAACGGCGGGAGTGCTGCGGATGCACAGCATATTGCCGCAGAGCTTGTTGGCCGTTTCAAGTTGGAAAGGATGGGCTTGCCCGCCATCGCACTGACCACTAATACCTCTATCTTAACAGCTTTGGCGAACGACTATGGGTATGATAGGGTCTTCAGCCGTCAATTGGAGGCGTTAGCTAATGATAAGGACGTTCTTATCGCAATTACGACAAGCGGCACTTCACCAAACATATTGAAAGCTGTTGAGATGGCACACTCAAAGGGTGTTATTGTGATAGGGTTGACCGGGGCAAAGGGTGGTAAATTAAAGGATATGGCAGATTTAACAATCATGGTCCCCTCCGATGATACGGCGAGAATTCAGGAGGCACATATTACCATCGGGCATATTATTTGCCATCTAGTAGAAAAGGGGCTGTTCAGTGAATCGAGCAGTATTTCTCGATAGAGACGGGGTTATCACACAAGAACCTCCGCACTATGCTCACGAATTAAGCCAGCTTAAGTTGATACCGAAATCCGCTGATGCCATTCGGTTGCTTAATGAAAATGGCTTTGTTGTCATCGTTGCTTCTAATCAAGCTGGCATTGCCCATGGTTATTATCGGGAGGAAGATGCGATATTATTCCACCAGGCGATGAAAGAAAATTTAGCGAAAGAAGGCGCTTATATTGATGCTATATACTACTGTCCTCATCATCCAGAGGCAAAAATAGAGAGATACCGAGTAGACTGTAACTGCAGAAAGCCCAAGCCAGGGATGCTGACAAGGGCAGAAAGCGAATTGAATATAGACTTGAAGCAATCATTTATAGTTGGTGATAAGTTGAGCGATATAGAAGCTGGAAAAAGGGCTGGATGTAAAACTATAATGGTGAGAACCGGGTATGGAGTGGAGGAGCTCAAAAGTAACGAGATTGACTGTGATTACGTTGCAAATGACTTACATGATGCTGTTCAGCACATCTTATATTTATCCCATAAACTTTTTAACGGACCACATGAATAGCGATAATGGACTATCGCTGCTTGGCTGGGAAGTTAGGCGGAGCCAGGAAAATGGCAGAATCAGAAAAACCGATTAGGGTACTTTATGTTTGTCCGTGGGCTCACTGGGCTGGACATCCTCCCTACACTGCAATAAAAGAAAGTGCCGCTCTGGTTAAAGCGGGGGCGCAGGTTTTTCTGTGCACCTTCCGAGGCATTCGCGGTCAAAAAGAGCCTCAAATAATACCTCATAGAACAGTAGTTTCAAGTTGGATTGGCTCCCTTTTAGGCGTTCTCGCGAATTTACTGCTTTCACTTAAGATAAACCCGATGAAGGGGCTTGCCTGGTTCCTGGAACAGTTCTCAACATTATTCTTGGCCGTTAAATTAAGAAAGACTTTTAAATATGATGTAATCTACCTGTGCGATGGCGACCCTTTTATCTTTACCCCCTTCCTTCTCGGTCTAGTTTTCAGGCACTACCGGTGGGCGGTCGCACTAGCAGGGATAAAAGCGCTGATGTCTCCCTCTTCTTTGTCTCATAAGTTGTTTTATAAGCTTATCAACGCCCCTGTGTGGAAGCCCATTTACCGCAGCAGCCTCGCTAAAAACCAATTTACCTTTGTTTGCCCGAATAAGTATGTTAAAGACTATTTTGAGACAAACTTTTTAGACGGCATACTATCGGGAAGAGTATCGGTAATTCCCCTAGGAGTGGAACAAACCGCTAGCATCGCACCTCAAAAGGAAGCAAGACGATTTCTTGGCTTGCCGGAAGACAAGGTTATATTCCTCAATTTCGGCTCCCTTCACTTGGGTAAGGACATAGAAACAGTCCTTGCCGCCATCAGCGACATACCCGATGTCCTCCTAATTCATGCTGGGGCAGTAACCGTGCGCATGCCCCTCACAACGCCCCAGGAACTACTAGACTTAGTGCAGCATTATGGTGTGCAGAATAGGGTAATCATTAAAGATTACTACATTCCTGAAGAGGAAAAACAATACTATTTCGGTGCCGCAGATGCTACAATCCTCTCCTATAAAAGAGACACCTTGCAAACAACAAGTATGCTCTGGGAAGCAGCAAAATTCAGGTCGCCAACCATTGCCAGCGATGTTGGCGAACTAGGGGAATTGGTCAAAAGATATAAGGTTGGATTAGTTTTTGAGGCTGAAAATGCCACCTCACTTAAACGCGCGCTCTCACATTTTCTTAGTTCCAGCCAGAGTGAAAAGGAAACTATGATGAGCAATTATGAGAAGTTCGGCGATGAGTTCTCTCTAGATGAATGGGCTCAGAAACACATAAAGAGCTTTAGGAAATTATGCGAACACTAGATTTGTATTTCAGATACTTAAGAATAGCGCCGACTTCAAAGGTCGTGTAAAGTTCACCCTAGCCTTCTGCCCACCTCTATCTATTTAAAGCCCAGAGCTATAAGCTTGTCTTGATGTAGAGCATTACGGCTATCAAAGATGCCATAGGGCCTCTCCATCTTCTTAGAAACTCTAGTTTGGATTCGTTAGCTTCGACACAGGTTACCTGGTAACTTGAATTAGTCGGACAACAGGCAGCCACCAAGCCAACATAGCCAGCGCCGATAACTGTAATGTTCATCATTCACATTATAGGCAGCCTAATGCAGATGAATCAATATCGTAAGATTGCCACGCCGGAGCCTGCCCTGAGCAGTAAGATTCTTCCCCTTCACCTCATTCAGGGTCAGAATGACAGTAAGTGAAGGGGCTCGCAATGACAATTAAGAACGCCTCGCAGTGACATCCTTTCTGTCATTGCGAGGAGTGATAGCGACGAAGCAATCTATGCCCCGCCGAGATTGCCACGCCTTCGGCTCGCAATGACAGTTAAAAAGGGGCTCGCAATGACACAAAGAAATCTCAAACTACACGGACAGTCTGCGGGCAAGGACATAAATAGCCACTATGGTCTGAGCGCCAAGCCAGGCATAGCCAATGCCAACTATACCAGTTACCGGCATAACCAGATAACTGACTAAAAGCGTACCCAGGGCGATGAATCCCCAGATTGCTATCAGTTCCTTTATTCTCCCCGTTACCTGAAGTATGCCGGTATAGATATAACTAAGCGCCGATGGCAGCGAGGAGAGACTCAGAACCCAGAGCAAATGCAAGGCATTAGCGGAATAGCTCTGCCCGAAAGCAAGCAGCAGCCACTTGCCTACCAAAACAAGCACGATGACCGCAGGAACCAACAACAGGTAAGTGAATTTCAGCGACCGGATGACATTTTCCTTCAGCTTATCCTCAAAGTGAGAGCCCTCGGCAAATAAGGATGTGGAAACTGCTAAAGGGATGGCAAAAAGCAAGCCAGCTATCATCCACCCAATATAGAAATAGGCATTTTGCTCAGCGCTCAGAATGTTGACCACCATCAGCGGCAGAATAAATGAGGGACAGGTCATAAATAGGTTGGCTAAGTAATTGCCGCCGGAATAGCGCCACATATCCTTGAGCAAGCTGAACCTCAAAGTGGGCACAGGTTTATAAGAATCCTGGACTTTAGGCAAAAACAGGAAAATGGAAACAGCCAGAGCCACGGCCAGGGCGATACCCCAGGAGGCAACTATGCCAAAGGTATGGAAGAATGGGACAAAAAGGATGGGCAGGGGGAGCTTAAGCACCGAGTAGATGGTGTTCTTGGATAACACAAAGCCAGCTCGCCTTCCAGCTACGAAGGTAGAATCTACTAAACTTGATAATGTCCAGAGCAGAGCAAAGACGACGAAGGCTGCGGTGAAGATGGCATTTTGCTTAACAAAGGCTAACGCCGGAGACCAGAAGCCCACGCCAGCAACACAAATGCCCGCTATCACCAGGCTGATGAGACCGCTTAAGGTATAGCAGGAGTTTATCAATGCCTGCGGTTTATCAGCGTGAGGCAGGAAACGGACGAGGGAGACATTAAAGCCGACCAGGCTTATGAGGGCAAGGAGACTGATGGCTGATATTATCGCGGAACTGAAGCCCACCTCGGCTTCGGTGTAAAATCGGGCAACTATCATCCAGAAAAAGAAGCCAAGGAGGGATGTGATGGCGGTATTGAGCATCAGGTAAAAGGCATTGCTATAAAGCGGAGTGGTGGCAGTCTGCTTCAGCTTTTCTCTGGAGGTGATTATATCTATGGCTTCGGCGATTACCTTAAAGGGGGGGAAAGCGGATAACCTCATTTAATATACTTAAATATCTTCACTGGATATGTTGATGATGTCGCATAAACAAGCTGGTAGTGCTCCAGCTTCTCCAGCGGCACCGGGCTCTTGAACGGGTCTACCGCTACTATTTTGTAATTCTCAGAAGCATTGCTAGATATAAAATCACTGGCCTCCTCGTAGGTGGAAAAAGACTGTGCGCTGGTAATTTCTTTATATGGCGTGCCCTGTTGGTCCACCTGGTCCATATATGAAATGACTATGGTGGCATTTTCAGCGGGAACTACAGCTGTACCATTGAAGTTATACAGCCTGACAACAGTGGAATTATAGTAAGAGGGATAGTACAGCATCAGCGGTTGCAATGTCCCATTTCCCGTCGGTGCATAGTAGACATCATAAAAATCACTCACGTTTTCACCCGCCCAGGTCACCATGGCATAGAATTTTCCGACGGGCATAGCATAGTCGATCATTACATATTCTGCCCCTAACTCGTCCATTATTTGATTGGCCGAGGTTTCATTCTGAGAAGTAAGGTATTTGCCGGCTATTGCGGCACCTTCCTGAAATGGGTTGGCAATCGGTATGCGACGCCCAACACGGGTTATCCAGTGACCATAATCCCACCAGGACATTATGCCATAGGCTGTCTCAGGGTAATCATAATCTTCCCCTGATGGCGGCGGCTCATAGAGCTGATAATAGTAATCGGGGTCATCAAAAGGCTCAGTGGTATTCCCCCTTAACCACACCAGCGCGCTATACCAGTCGGGGTCAATGCGAACCGGCCCCATGCTGGCAGTCGCCTCCAGTTTCCCAAAGGAAAAGCCAGCCTGAGGGGATATATTGGGGAAGAAGACCAGCAAAAAGATGGCTATCCCGGCCCCAACCACCTTCATCCAGGTAGCCCTGGGCTGCAAGAATCTTCTCTGGCTCACTTTCTCCCGTGCTTTCGCCTTTTTCTTTTTCTTCTTGGTAGTATAGGCACTCACCAATTCTTTAGGTTTGGTCAGTAGTTGCCTCAATCCAGCGAAGTCCAGGACTCTCCAGGAGAAATATCCGGTGAGCAAGGCAGCATTCACCGCGAAGTAATAGCAAAAGCGGACCTGACTGAAAGTTGCCACCAGCATTACCACGCACCATACCAGAAACAGCGTTTTATCGGCGCTCCTTTCTTTAACAGCACGGTAAATAAGCAGTCCCAACCCAATGAAAGCAATGAAGAAAGAGGTGGTGAAGTCAGACCATGCCATAGATATATTAAGAGGTCGTGCCTCCTGAATGGTCAGTGTTCCGGCATGAGGAGTAAAGACGGTGAACAAGCCGAGCATCGAGTGAAATAGCGAAGGGGCAATAAGCCAGAAAATGAGAAGCCCGACGCCGGCAATTCCGAGCAGCACCAGGGGATAATAAACAGGCTTTATAGCTTTGCCTACCATAAATCGGGAGACGCCGCTTAATCCCAGCGGCACAAGTATGGCGATTATCAGAGAGGCAAGAGAGATGGTTCCCAACCCCGTTTTGAACACAAATGGAAGCGACATTACCGCAGCGATGGCAAAGGTCAATACGCCGATAATACATAGATAGTCAGTTGATTTGCCTCTCAGGTGGTCTACGATGAACTGAATTCCCAGATAGGCGAAGATGATGAACACCAGCATCAACCCACCTATCCAGGTAAGAAGGTAAATACCCAGGAAAACGCCCGCCAGTAAGGTATAAATGAGCGGCTTCTTAATAACTGCCCAGTCTTTATTTACCAGGTGGCTAAAGGATATTTCCCGTTCCCTCGCTCTTTTAACCGCCATTATCAAAAATAGTATGATTACTGTGCTGAATAGAACCTCAGCAACATGGTGGTCGGTAAAGCCGAGAAGCGAGCGGCTCAGGAACTCGCTGGGCAATACAACCAGTATGGCAGCCGATATTACACCCGCCCAGCGATTAAATAATTCCTTGCCAATGAAATACACCGGGATAACCGTCAGTGCACCGAGGACAGCGGGGGTAAAGGCACCGACTGTCTCTACCAGATGCTGGCTGGGATGGCCCAGGCCAATTATCCAAGCAGCGCCGGCGATAAGCCAGTCATAGAAAGGCGGCCAGGGGACTACAGTGCCATGAGGATAATAAGTATAGGGGTCAAAATAAATACGATGGGGAAAATGCTGAAGCATGTTTTCCACCAGCCTCATGTGATACCACGCATCATCCGTGAACCAAACTGAACCACCAGAAAAAACCTGGTCGTAGGGAAAATATATTCGGATAAATAATGCGATGCCACAAAGGGCAGCCACGATTATACCCGCAATAGCCGCCGGGGGAAGTTTGAATCGCCGTCCCTGAGATTGTTCGCTCACTTAGCTATTCCACCAAATCATTTATTTTTTCCTTAAGCGAATATAATACTACAACGCTGTCCAAAAATAATAGAGAGTAGCCCAAGAAATTAGTGTTAACCGCATAAATCATCGCACGATTTTCCCTGTCATTGCAGTGAGCCCAAGCCCGGAGCAAAGCGAAGGCGAAGTGTGGCAATCCCCCTCTTCCCCCTTTCACAAAGGGGAAAAATCCCCCTAAATCCCCCTTTAGAAAAGGGGGTATATGGGGGATTTGAGATTGCTTCGGCACTTTGTGCCTCGCAACGACATGGAGGTATGCCTTACAAATGACAAGAGATGAGCTAGTGTCACTAATCATATGAACCAATACAGAGAGTGTTTACTAACCTCACCCCCTCTCTTACCTATACTCCCCGTCCCTTAGCAAGGGAAGGAGGTCAGGAGGATAGGTTGCTAAGCAATCTCAGTACAGGCAATTGAAAGAGATGATGATTGTCGGTATAATATTTATGTTTATGGTGAGCGTAGCCCAGTGGTTAAGGCGCCAGGTTGTGGCCCTGGAGATCGTGGGTTCAAATCCCACCGTTCACCCTTCTTAATTATGCGCCTATAGCTCAGCGGAACAGAGCACCGGTCTTCGGAACCGGGAGTCGTGGGTTCGAATCCCTCTAGGCGCGCTATTTGAATCGTTATCTTCGCTAACATTTTGCTAACATCTTCCAGTTGAGTTTTTCCCTCAGGCAGCGCATCAAAACACGAAACCGCTGCTTCCCAAAGTCCAGTCATCACATCACTACAGGTATCAAGCGTTACGCCAGGCCAGAGTATTAGCCAAACCTCCAACTTTCCCCTTAAAAAATCGCACTGTGCCAGCAATTCTGAAGCGCATTCCCCCCCCCCCTGGAATTTTAAAAGCTGGGTGAGTGTTCTAAATCGAAGGGAGGTAGTAAAGCCGCTGATGGGTGCTCGTTCGCTGTGGAACCCTTTTAAGGAGACATTTTGGGTGGACGTTTAAATAGCCTTCGCCACCAGGGTTGTTTACCGGCGGTGAGCAATTTAACTTGATTTTCCAGGGCGCGGATTCTCTCGCTGGCAGCTCCGAGCTGAGCAGCAAGCTGTAAATTTTGCTGCTGTAACTCATGTAGTAACCCTTGAAGGGTGTCCATGGTCCATCCCCGTTCCTTGTCCAGGGTCTTTCCCTTGATTAGCTCAGGTGGTATTGCGGATATCCTGAATTCACTGCCATGATTTCCCTGGATAAACTGAGCATCGAGCTTGCCACTCTTAATATACCGTCTGACTGTCCTGGTGGATACCCCCATTGACCGGGCTGCCTGTGCTATTGTTAAACTCTGATTTGCCATAACCCTAGACAAGTCTATAGACAAGATGCTGGTTTTGTCAATAGTTGCTAGCGATAAAGTGAGCGATTTTTACCGAGTATAAATGCCTTTAAGTAAATAATCTAACCATGGAGAGGAAGCAAAATGAGCGATAAGTTAAGAATTTACCATTTACTCGCCTGGCAAACCCCACTGGACTGAGACCCTACCGTCAAGGAAAGTCCAATGGGGTGGAATCTCTCTAGCCGCGCTACGAGGCAAATTCAGCCCATTTTGCGCAGGTCTTTATACAATATCTTTCCCATGATGTTCTTGGGAAGAGCATCAAGGAACTGAACATATTTTGGCGTCTTAAAGCTGGTGAGCTTTCCTCCGCAAAAATCGATTATCTCTTGCTCGGTGGCTTTCTCTCCGGGCTTCAACACGATAAAAGCCTTGAGCTCCTCGCCATATTTCTTATCCGGAACACCCGCAACGGCTGCCTCAGAGACCTTAGGATGTTGATAGATAACTTCCTCAATCTCGCGAGGGAAGATATTTTCTCCGGCCTTTATTATCATATTCTTCTTCCGATCTACGATGAAGTAATATCCATCTTCATCCATATACCCCATATCTCCAGTGCGAAGCCAGCCCCGTTGCAATGCTTCCTTAGTTTCCTGTGGCTTGTTCCAGTATCCCTGCATCACCACAGAGCCCCCCACCACTATCTCCCCTACTTCACCAACCTTGAGTGGTTTGCCATCTTCATCCACCACTCTCATCTTACCATTCAATGGCTTACCTATGGACGCCGACTTGTATGGTCTATCAAATGGGCAACAGGAATTATTGGCGGTCGCCTCGGTTAATCCCCAACCCTGGTATACCTTACCGGGATATTTAGACTCGAACTCCTTTCTAGTTTCCTCGTCCAATGGAGCAGAGCCAGAAATCCAGAACTTCATCGAAGAGAGGTCATACTTCTTGGGCTCAGGATATAGGTTTTGCATAACAAACATAGTAGGCACTTGCGTTGTGAGCTTTACCCTATGTTTCTGTATCGCTGTAAAAATAAGGTCGGTGTCGAACCATCTGACCAGCACCCATCTATCGCCGCCGTAGAGAAAGGCACCCATTGTTGCCATTCCATAGGCATGAGAAAGGGGAAGCGAGCTTAACATCACATCACCGGGCATGACTGGTCCCTTGAGGGTTTCACCTTGCCCCTCAGCATTAGCATACACAGCCCGGTGGGAGAGCATAACTCCCTTAGGTTTTCCGGTAGTCCCAGCAGTGTAAAGCAGTGCTGCTAATTCATCATCGGCGGTATCTTCCATCTTCAATTTGTCCGAGCTTTTATCCACTATGTCTCGAAATAACAGTGTATCCGGGGCTTTGTCAACCGAGATTACATGCTTTATGCTCGGTGCTCCTGCCTTGCCACGGGAGACCTTTTCCATGAACTCTGCAGCACTTATTACCACAACGGGGGTGGAATCCTGGTAAATATATGCCGTTTCCTCAGCGGTGTAGAGGAAGCTGAGGGGAATAACCACAGCGCCAACTTTGAATATTCCGATAAAGCTGACCACGACTTCAGGGCAGTTGGGTAGCTGAATGACAACCCTATCACCTCTTTTCACACCGAGGCTCTTAAGTGCATTGCCAACCTTATTTGACCAACGGTCAATTTCAATATTGGAATATTCCTTGTCTTCGAATGTCAATAACGGATACTCACCATAGTCACTAATGTTGTCTTTTATCAATCGCCCCACATTCATTTTTTACTTTTCCTCCT
>Ga0315282_10004923_pt1 | contig 23006 bp, 21 predicted proteins | sample YL17G07_20_MG_FD_203693 | JGI IMG/M metagenome (GOLD analysis project Ga0315282, IMG submission 203693) | Sediment microbial communities from Yellowstone Lake, YNP, Wyoming, USA - YL17G07_20 | ecosystem: Environmental > Aquatic > Freshwater > Lake > Sediment | place: USA: Wyoming | collected... | reverse complement strand
TTGAAGCAGCTGGATGATAAACGTTGCCATTGCTGCGACTATGCCTGCGATGAACGGCGCGATGAAATTTGATTGCAATGATATTGCTGCTGCGACCTCGTCCAGCAATTCCTTCAAAAGATTTTCAACATTCTTTGTCTTCATCAAGAATGAAGAAATTGTTTTTGATGCTGTGGACAAAATGGCTGCGGATTTTTCAGAAGCGGACACGAGAACTCCCATAATGTCCCTGATAAGAATCGACGGATATCTTATTATGACACCATACTGCTTGTCAAAAACGGAGTTCTTGAAAGTCATCCCGAGCTGCTTGATGTTTCTCAAAATTGTCTGGAAAAACGGATACATTGGCGACGACTCCAGTTTGTACTGCCTGTATTTTTCAAGGGTTTCCTCGAGGGCCGTTTCAACAGGAATTCCTGATGTCAAAACATCTCCGAGTCTGAAAAGTCCTATCTGGAATTCGTCCTCCAGATATTTTACCTGATTTCTGATTTGAATTCTTTGGAAACTAATGCCGTAGAAATAGATTGCCAGCCCCAAACCAATGGCCCAAGTGACGCTCAAACTGTAAATCATGTAGTAAATCGAAGTTTCCGGTCTGTATTCGTCTGCCACTCTAATCTTCCAAGCATCTGCCTGTTGCTGAGGATCCGGATTTTGCGATACAATTCTATAGTAGTCTGATGCCAAATTGTAAAAGTAAGCAATTCCGGGAAGCAAGAGAAGAAAAGTCACCACAAGCGCGATTGGGAGAACCGAGACCAAATATTTCCTTCCGCTAAATGTGAGAACCATTTTTCCTTCAGGAGGCAGATCAGGATGCTCACTTATGTCCGGATAAGAAAACGCGCCCGGCCTTTTGGAAATCGTTCTTCTCAAATAAAAATAATTAAATGCGGGGAGAATTGCGATGTAGCCGACAATCAGATAGTTTGGATTGAACTGGTTGTGGAGGAAAATCGAAATCATCGGGAACATGACCAAGCCCATGATAGGAAAGGTGATTCCCATTGTGTGAATGAGCATTATCGGCGTTCGCAAATCTCTGGAATACTGCTTCATTTTTTCATATGTCGCATCCAGAATGTAGGTCAAAGTCTTGTCCAAAGTCTTATCGCGGTTGGCCTCGACGGTTTCCAAAGAAAGCGCCTGTATCAGGTTCATCGACTCCACAAACTCCTTGTCCCAGAGAAGCCATTTGGTAATCTTTGAGCTGATCGCTTCGTTCACAGTGACAAATCTTCTCACTTGCAAGTCCCAAATTATTTTTTTCAGATCTCTCCCTATTGGACCTGAGCTGTGGGCCGCTGCAAATCTCAAAGAGCCCTCCAGCTGCGGGTTGAGCCTGAGATAGATAACCATGTACAAAATAATTTTTACAGTCTCATCGCTCGCCTTGATTTTTGTCACAGCTGCCAAATAGTTTGGGTATGTGAACAAAAGGTATGCAAACATCGGAGGCACAAGGAAAATGATGAGAACGGAATTCGAACCGAGCAGGAGAATTGGCAAAAACGCAATTGACATTGCGATTATTGTGAAAATTGTGAGAGACATGACCTCATCTGGCGTAACATCAAGCTCAGTCATCTCGATGCTGGCATTCAAGGTTTCCGCTGTCTTTTGCGGGGCGTGCAGTTTCAAAATTTTGTAAGAATATTTTGCTGATCGCCTGTACATCTGCAGAAATCCTTTTTCCTCTTCTGGATAACCCTCTGAAACAAATGTCTGGTATTCGCGCGAAGTGAACTCCCTCGCCTGCTTTTCAATCTCCTGCTGAGGTGGTATCTGCTGCTTTATTATTTTACTGAAGAAATCTTTTATTCCCATTAAAAGTAAATGCGATTTTTGAGCGAATAAAGTTTCCAAAAATAATTTTTATTCAGGAACCGAATAATTATGCATGGGTTTTGACTGGTATATGGATTTTGTTGATTTGCATTACAAGCCGTCGAAAACAGATCTTGTTTGCGAATTCAGAGTTGAGCCCGCGAGGGGGTTTTCAATGAAAGAGGCCGCTGCAAGGGTAGCGAGCGAGTCTTCTGCCGGAACGTGGACCACCTTGCACAACTTACCAAAAAGGGTTGCAAAAATAAAGGCAATCGCGTTTGAGATAAAAAAAAATTACGTTAAAGTCGCTTACCCAATAGGTTTGTGGGAACCAGGAAACGCACCGCAGCTTCTCAGTGGGATTGCAGGAAATATTTTTGGCATGAAAGCGCTGAAAGGATTGAGGCTTCTTGATGTTTCTCTTCCGAAAGAATATTTGCGGCATTTCAGAGGACCGAGCCACGGAATTGAAGGAGTAAGAAAGATGATGAAAGTCAAAAACAGACCGCTTACCGGAGCGGTTCCGAAGCCAAAAGTCGGGTACAGCGCAAAAGAGCACGCAGAAGTTGCCTTTGAAACATGGATGGGCGGTTTTGACATAACAAAAGACGACGAAAATCTGACTTCCACTTCATTCAACAAATTCGAAGAAAGAGTAAGACTCATGGCAAAAATGCGCGATAAGGCGGAAAAATTGACTGGAGAGAAAAAGTCTGCTTTTCTGAACATCACAGGAGACACAATGAAAATGATAAGACGGGCGGAGATGCTGCACGATTACGGATGGGAGTTTGCAATGATAGATGTCGTAACTGCAGGAACGGCGGCTGTTCAGACAATGAGAACTGTGTGCGGGGATTTGAATTTAGCGATTCATGCCCACAGAGCAATGCATGCGGCTTTTGACAGAACTCCTGAACACGGAATGACAATGTATTTTCTGGCAAAACTCATGAGAATGATTGGAGTAGATGGAATTCACGTTGGCACTGCAGTCGGAAAACTTGTTGGAACCAGATACGAAGTAAAACATATTGCAGACATGTTGCGCGAGCGCAATGTCCCGCTCAAAGGAAAAGACATGCTGCATCAGAACTGGCACAACATAAAACCTGTTTTTCCCGTTTCTTCCGGAGGATTGCATCCAGGACTGATTCCGAAGGTCATGGACATACTGGGAAAGCAGTGCATTCTTCTTGTCAGCGGCGGAATACACGGACATCCGCAAGGGACAAGGAAAGGAGCAGTCGCTGCAATGCAGGCAGTTGACGCGAGCATGAAGAAAATTCCGATTTACGAATATGCAGAAAAACACAAAGAACTTGCTCTTGCCCTTCAGAAATGGGGAACAACAACTCCGATTTAAAGCAAACTAATTTTATTAAAGAAAACCAAAGAAGTTTCAGGATTAAATGAAACTAAAGTCAAAATTTCTCGGGTTCGAAGCCGGCGGCAAGCCCATTGTAATAATCAACAAGGAGGACGCTTCTGAAATTGGAATCAGAAGCCTCGGCAGAGTCCAACTGAAGTTTGAAAAGAAAGAAATGATAGCGATTGTAAACATATCGACGAGGTTCATTTCAAGAAATTTCATCGGAATATCTGAAGAGGTTGGTGAAAAACTTAAGCTGAAGGAAAACGACGAGGTCGAAGTTGAAATAGCTCCGTTTCCTATGTCATTGAACTCAATCATAAACAAGCTGAAGGGGCGGAGAATGACATATGATGAGATACTGCAGATTGTGAAAGATGTTGTCGGGGGAAATCTTAGCGATATAGAAATCGCCGCGTTCGTTACGGCCTTGAACACTTATTCGCTTGATTTGGAAGAAGCCGCGCATCTTGCAATCGCAATGTACGAAACCGGGGAAAAGCTGAAGCTTAACAAAAAAACAGTTTTTGATAAACACTGTCTACCTGCGGACATTCCGACAATTGTAAGAAATGATGGAAATATAAAAGTGGAAAATATAGGGATGATAATAGACAACATTTTTGAATCTTGTAAACCGAACGAAATAAGAATAGAAAATAATACAGAATTTACAAAGAGTAATTTAAGAAATTTGCATGCATTAACTTTTGATGAAAACGGCAAAATGCGTTTTGTTCCAGTGAGTGGAGTTTATAGATTAAACTCTCCAGATTTTCTTGAAGAGATAGAACTTATAGGAAAAAGAAAACTAAGATGCACAGCAGATCATACGATATTTGTTCTCAAAGACAGTAAAATAATAAATGTGCCTGCAAAAAAAATTAAAGTAGGAGATTATGTTCTTGTTCCATCAGGATTTTCAAATGATAAGATAATTAAGGAAATTTCATTTGAAAAATTCAAACGAACTAATAGACGCTATAAAGAATTACCAAAAAAATTAAAAATTACAAAAGAATTAATGAGATTACTCGGATATTATATTGCTGAAGGTTTTACTAACTATCAAGGAGTTTTTCTTAATTTTGGCTCGCATGAAAAAGATTTAATTGAAGATAGCATAAAATGTGTGAAAGAAACTTTTGATTTTTCTCCGACTTTAAACTATCCACACTTAACTGCAATAAGAGTTTCTCTCTATAGTCAAATTCTTTCGAAAATATTCAAGGAAGTTATTAAAGCTGGGAATAATGCATCAAACAAAAGGATTCCGGGGTTTGTTTTTGATGTTCCAGATGAAATGAAAATCGAATTTTTAAGAGCTCTATTCAGAGGGGACGGTTATCAAAGACGTGGTTACGAAAGCATTTATGTTACTGTCTCTAAGAAACTCGCAACTGATCTTCAATATTTTCTATCATTGATGGGAATATCCGCTACTTTTTCTGAAAGAAAAGAATCTGAAAGAGATTTTCCATTAACAAATGGCAAAAAAGGCACTTACAAATCAAAAACTCAAAAAGTATATGTCATTTACACTCAAGCGAGAGAAATTTTTGGAGGACGACAAAAAGCAAATGTAGCTTTTACCAATCTGCTTCCAATTAAAGAATTAGGTTATATTGAAACTTCTGAGATAGGCTGGGAATTTAGAAGAGAACTTAAAAGAAACAACTATATTACAAAACAAAAATTGTTAAAAATTATTGATAAAGTCAAGAGTGAAGATGTAAAAAAACTTGCTACTGGCTCTCTTTCAGTTTTAAGAGTCAAAACCCATAAAATGGTAAAATCTGATTCAAAATATATCTATGACTTCAAAGTAGATGGGTATAATAGATTTATTGCAGGAACAGGACCAATTTGTATTCACAATTCAGTAGGCGGAGTTCCTGGAGACAAAACAACTCTTTTGGTTGTTCCCATTGTTGCCGCTGCAGGATTAACAATTCCAAAAACTTCTTCGCGTGCAATCACTTCTGCTGCAGGAACTGCTGACAGGGCAGAAAGTCTGATGAAAGTTGATCTGGAAATCGATGAAATGAGAACCGTTGTTGAAATGACCAGCGGCTGTTTTGTTTGGGGCGGATCTTTGAAACTGGCTCCGGCAGACGACATTTTCATACAGGTCGAGTTTCCGCTCGGAATCGATCCGCTGCTTTTGTCTTCAATCATGGCAAAGAAAAAGGCGGTTGGAGCAAACTATTTGGTAATCGACATTCCAACAGGAAGAGGAACAAAAATAAAAACAATCGGCGAAGCGAATCTGCTTGCAAAAGATTTTCTTGTAATGGGAAAGAAACTGGGCATTGAAACAAAATGCGCGATAACTTACGGTGAACAACCTATCGGGCATACTTTGGGGCCGGCCCTGGAAGCAAGAGAGGCAATGGAAGTCATTACGCGAAAGAAAAATGTTCCCGATTTGATCGACAAGGCTGTCAACATCGCAGGAATGATTTTGGAAATGGGCGGCAGAAAGGATGGGAAAGAAACTGCGCTCGAAATTCTGAAAAGCGGCAAGGCCGAGCAAAAAATCAGGGAAATAATTGGACACCAGCAGGGGGACCCAGAAGTGAAACCTGAGGATATTCACATAGGTGATTATGGCTTTGATTATCACGCAGAAAAATCAGGGACTGTTTTGTGGGTAAACAACCAGTCTCTAGTTGAAATTGCGAAAATGGCGGGCTCGCCGAAAGACCGTGGCGCGGGGGTCTACATTTACAAAAAATTGGGCGAGCAGGTCAAAAAGGGGGAAAAACTTTTCACAGTCTACGCAGAAAAAAACATAAAACTGGCAAGAACACGCAAAGTGATTGACGAAGACGATGTCATCGGAATCGGGGACAGAATGGAAATGCTGATCAAAAAGATAGAAGAGGCTAAAACACCAAAGAAACCTTACACTATTATCGAGAGATGATTTTCGAATTTTTGTTTTCCTATTTCTGCAAACAGATGTTTATCGTTGAAACGTTTATTTTTGATTTGTCTTCCAATTCCTTTTCTTCTGTTCCTATGTCAATCGATTTTATTTTTAGGTTGTTGACGAATCGTCTTCTGACAATTTCTGCAACATCGACTGCTCTTGAAATTGCTTTCCCTCTTGCTCTTACGTGCACTTCGGGCTTTCCGTCGGAGAATTGAGTGATAACACCCAGAACGTAAGCCATTGAAGGTTTTTTTCCAACGAATACTACATTGTCATCTGCGTTTTCTTGTCTTCCTGCCATTAGTACACCTCCTGACTAACTATAATGTGAATACTGAATGTGACTACTTGTTATTTCAAAAACAAAGGATAAAAGTTTTTACCTGCCCCATTTTCTGTACAGCGATTCGTAATCAATTTTTGGTTTTTTCTTGCCTAGGAGTCTGTATGCAACAAAAGCAACGACAGCGATTATCACAACAACGATTGCATAAAAAATGGCATTGCTGCTTCCGCCAGAAGTTGTTTGCGTCTGTGTAGTTTGTTGTGTTTGGGTCTGAGTTGTTGCAGTAGTTATCTGGAATGCGGACACGCTGACAAGCGAACAAGTAGATTTGGTCAAGCCATCGTCGCACAAAGCCATCATGTAATAAGTTGCTGATGAATTTGGAAACCAAGGAAATATTCCATTGGAAAAGCTGAATTCATATCCGGGCTGACCGGCACAGGTTGCTGTTTGATAAATGTCAACATATCCGCTCGCGCACTCTGAAATCGAGCATGTACAACCGTTTGGACTGTTGACGTAACAGTTCTGGCAACTGACCAAAGCAAAAGCCGATGGAAATATTGCATACAAAATTAAGACTAAAACTATTGCAAAAATTATTTTTTCTTTCATAAATATCACGTGCAGGTTATTGTCTGCTGTTCGCGCACCTTTGCCCAGTCGACCGGCCCTATTCTTGTTTCGGTTTGATATACTTTGAATGTTACTGCGTATGACCCTGTTCCGAGCGTTCCGCAGTCAAATGTGTACGGAGAGGATACCCCTGTTCCAGTGCTTATCGGAATCGATTTTGATGACTGCTTCACCACTCCTTGCAAAGATGCATCAAAGAACAGGAAGGCCGTTTGCGCCGGCGACAATTGGTTGTTGTAGTTTATCGTGCATATCCATCTGCTTCCAGTTTGAACGCATTTGAAATTCGAATGCGAGAATCCTCCTGAACCTGGCGGAGGGGAAACAGTTGATCCTGTTACTATTTGAATTGTGGCGTTTACTGACGGAAGCAGCGGGTTGTTGCATGTCGAAACTGCTGTCACTGTTCCCGTTTGTGTTGGAGTGAATGTTGCTGTGTATGGATTTGAGGAAAACGGTTGAGTCGAAATTGCCGCATTGTTGAATGTTGCTAAAAACAAACCTGAGCTGCAGCCGTTCACAGTGCACGAACACTGTGAATTCACAACGCAAGACGAAGGACATGTTAAAAACGAATTTTGGACTGTGACTGTTGTTGCGTTTGTCCTGTTGTTTGGAAACGCGTCAAAACAATTTGCAGTTGCGTTTACCGTTCCTGTTTGGTTTGGATAAAAGTAGACTGTATACGGCGGAATCGTTGTTATGTTTATTTGCGGAAGAGGGTTGCTGTTGAGATTTGTGATAAGCCACGCGCCGTTGTTGCAGGAATTTGACGGGATGCTGCAGGTGCATGGAGAATTCGCTGAACATTGCGGACAGGTAATCACAAGGGGTTGAATAACAGGCGGAGTTGTCGTAGTTGTTGACGTAGAGGTTGTAGACGCAACTGGTTGGCAAATATGATTTAAACATATTGCCGGCTGAGGGCAGTCGCTGTTGAAATTGCACTGAATCTGATTTATCGGCATGCACAGGCCGTTTATGCAATATTGGTTTATCGGACAATCGATGTTTGTCCTGCACTGCCCGCCCTGACTTAATGTGGTTGTGGATGATGTGGTGCTTGATGTGCTTGTCGTAGTTAGTCCTACGCCAGTGCATGCGTTCGAAGCCCCCTGCGATGTAATGTCGCACTCTCTCCACCCAACAGCAGTCGGATTGGATGAAGTATAAATTTCCCATGCATAATGCCAACACGAATATCCGGTAATAGCAGTCGTGCTTCCTGTTCTTATGCAAATGACAGAATTCGAAACCGTTTCTGATGCCGTGCAACCTTGATAAACATTGACATCGCAGCCTTTCCCACATAGACTGCCTACATCACGATTGCAAGAAGAAGAACCGTCTGTAGCTGGATTTCCTGTATAAGTGTCATAATAGAATTGGTAAAGAATTCTGATCTGAGCACTGCCTTGCGTTGGAACGACTTGGATTGTTGCTGAGCCACCATCTAGGGGGAGGGGTGCAAGCGCTCTTGCTTGGCTTGTTGTAGAAATTGGAGTTTCCGAATTCGAAAGAAGCAGTTGATTTTTAACATTTGTGCAATAACTGGTAAGAGCTTTTGGATCGCAATTGCCCGAACAAATATCTTTACCGCTACTTCCGTCAGCCGGACTTCCAATGCCGTAACCGTAATCTCCGGACGGGGCTCCGATAATCCTTCCACTTAAAACAAAAATATTGACAGCGGTTGCGCGAGAAGATTTAAAAGTCACAGAGAGCGAGTTGCCTGTTTCTGCGCGGCTTGTAGTCACGCTGTCTGTTCCTGACCAAGAACATTTTGTTGCAGGATCTGTTCTGCACAACTGAACTCCATAATCGTCTGGGCCTGTTGTTTTATACGGATTTGGACATCCACTTGGAGTTCCTGTAGTGAAAATCGCTTGCAGGTTTCCGCTATCACCTGTTATTTGTGCGCTGAATTGACGTGCAGTGGAAGTTAGAGAACATGTTGAAAGGTCCCCACCACACCATTTTTGAAATGTCGAACCGCCGGAATCCGTTGCCGTAGCATATATTGTGTCGACGTTTTTAGTGAAATAATAATCTACTGTTCCGCTTGAACTTGTAATCGGATTTCCAACAGGAGTTTGTAAATTGTTTTTATAAATTTGAACGCTCCCAGCTCCTTGAACCGAGACATGAACGACTGCATTACCGCTCCCAGGCACGAAGCAGGGCCAGGCGCCCTTAACTGATCCCTGACAAATATCTGGAGATTTACATTGTCTTGCGTTTTGCGACTTTCCGCTTGTATCTTTGCAATCAAACCAACCGCCTGCCAAACCATTCTGATTAACTCCGGTATTATCGTGATTAACCTGGCATTCATAAGTCCAATCTGACTTTGGTTTGCCGTTTGCATCTACGCAAGGGTCGCTAGCGATGGTGGCTTTAGCAAGACAACAATTACTGCAATCGTATGTTGTCACTGAACTTTCGCCATGAAAGAAACAAAAATCATAACTTGCTCGACAATTAGGAGTTGCACCTGCCACAGCAGCAGCATAGCCGCAAGATTTTATGCATACATCATAACCGTTAGGATTGGAAATACGACCCCATTTATCACAAGTATGAGTTGGATCGCCATCACTGCACGGTGTGCATTTTGAAGATTGACTTACAACCCCAGGAAATATTTGGCCCGTTGTTGCATTGTTTTGAGATTGCGACAAACTACCTAACCAGCTAAAAAAATCATCTATAGGATTTGCTTTGACATAATTTGAAATGAAAGCGAATGCCAGAAAAACTAAAGATAAAAATATCAATATCTTCTTCTTAGAATCCATGTCTTTCAAATTAAATTACCTTTTTTATCAATAAAAACATTCACAAAGGGTGGTTCATTTAATATTTTTACTTTCCTTCCCAAATTATCAAATAGAGAAATATGGCAGATACTTGTCCTAAGGGTGGAAATCGTTCGTGGAGATTGACAGAAAATGGAAATTCTTATGTATGCACAAGATGTGGACAACTAAGACCTGCGTCAACTGCACCAACAGCGGATTTTCACAAAGGTGTTGAAGAATCTAACAATCCAAATGAATCAAAAATACGCATTCCATTTTCAGCTGCAACCTTAATTGCTCTCATAATTGAACTGCTTGTTTTAGCTGCGTTGATAATCTGGACTCCGCTTGAAAAAGTCATTGAACTTGTCACTCAACAAATACTCAACCAGTGGGCTCCGAATCTCGTTGGCGCTCTAACCCTTATTTTCTGGTATTTCGTCCTAGGAATAATTGCAATTGTTATTCTTGTAAAAGGTTGGCATAGGGACCTTGGAGGAATAGTAAAAAGCCTTCAGCTCACTTTTCTAATAGTAGATATTTTAATGGTTATTGGTTTGGCAACCTGGTACACCCTTCAGAATTTCGGCGTTTTCGATTCTTACCTATGCCTTGATGCGAATCTAATCACTCTCAGCAAGATTTCTCCGGATCTTGCGCAGAGGTGCGTCAATTACCAGAAATCTCTGCTGCCGCAGTGCGACAAGCAGGGTGTGAGCGAGCCGCTCGACATTGCATTTGAATTCAACTCACCGCCATATCCAGTCGTTCAACCTTCCAACATAATTCGGGGGCAGGTTTATGATTTGCCTGTCACTTTGAAAAATCTTGATACCCAAAACTATATTGGTGGCGTTGTAGTCAAAGGTTATGTAAATAACGGAACCTGTTTTCCTGGGAGCGACTGCGTGAACATGAAATCTATAACGCTTTGTTCTGAAGACAATCCATGCACAATCCCAGCAGGCCAAACTTTTCCGATAAGCCTGAGGAGCGATGCGCCGATAATGGACAAGGTAGGAACGTTTGAGGTGTTTGACATACAAGTCAGCTATCCTGGAATGGCTTACGGTTCTGCTAATTTTAGGGTTTTGAGATCCATAAGAGATCTTTCAACAGTCAAAGCGGCAAATCCTCAATGTAGCAGCGGGCCGATGGACGTGGTGATTTATTGGCTTGGCAACTACTATCTTGCTTCAAGCGCGCAGCAGAACGAAGTGATGTATGTTGCATTGGCAAACAACGGAAAGGGACTTGGAAAAGTCGACAACATCACGCTCAACAGGGTCGGTGATTTTGCATTGGACAAAGCTCAGTGCCAGATTCCGTGGAAGAAAGACGAAACATTTTCAGAAGGAAGCACCTACGATCTTCAGGGCGTAAATGTTCCAAAGACTGGAAATATTCAGTTTTCTTGCACAATAAACATAGACAGCAACACCGCAAGTCAACTTTTGGATAATCTTCAAGATTCTTCAAAAACAATTCCATTCACGGCAAACGCTTATTACAATTATATAGAAACCAGAACCTATGAGGCAACTGTGCCGGTCCAGAAATCATAGTTCAGTATTTTATTTCCTGGCAAAAACTTGTCTGCGGCGTAATGCTGGAATCTTTTCCATCAATAATGTAGAAACTCAACTGCAAGGCTTTGTAGTCGTTTTTATTTTGGGAGAAATCGTAAACAGGATATTTCTTGTTTGAATTGTCAATTATTGTGACAAGAGTCCTGAAAGCGAAGGTGTTGTCGCTTGTTCCCAAATTGTTTTCTGGCTGCGCGACTATTGTGAACTGGTTCTGGTATTTTGAATTCAGCTGGTCTTGAATCGAAATAGTTTTTTGCAAAGCATCGGAGTAAGAGGATGCAGAAGAAACTTGTTCGGATTCCGTTTGGACAAACTCTTTTCCAATTCCAAACATTGTGAAAATCGTTGGGTCAACATTGATTGAAAATGTTGGGTTGTTCTTTACTGTGTAAATGTCCGGATTTTCAACTATTATGTTGCTTGCTGCTGAAATTGTTATGCTGTTTGAATCGATATCCACTGTCGGTTTGAAATTTGGAAACGTAAGGGTCGAGTCGCTCATCGCGCTCGTATACTTTGAAAATATTTTCAGGAAATTGTTGTTTATGTTGGTCGCAAAATCCGGAGTGTAGTCCTGGGAGAAAACTTTCCAGTATGCAATGCAATTGTAGGAAGTCTCGGTTGCCATGTATCCACCCCTGTTTGCCAAATCATATGCGGCCTGATCAAACGAATACTGCATTGCAACGGGAATTTCCCTTTTTACGAATTCCATTTTGTTTATTGCAGAAAATATTTCCTTTTCAACAAGAACTCTCGTAGTGATTTCCGTTCGGCTGACAAAAACTGAAAGATATATCGCTTCGACAAAAATCGTAACTAAAACGAATCCTGCGATAAGTGGTACGATTCCTTTCATGACACACTCAACTCCAGGGTTTCAGTCAGTTTTTTTGGATTATATGGAAGAATCAATTTTGTTTGCGAAGCTGTATCGGGTGAGCACTCAGCTTTTATGTCAGATTTTATGATAAGCGAGTATGCTGGAACAGATATGTTTTGAGGATTGATTGAAAATAGAAAACACCTGTCAGGAATTATTTTTTTCAACGTTGAGTTGACAAAAGATATGTCTGACGGATTATTTAGAACATAGTGTTCAGCCAGAATTTGCGGGATTGGTTTGCCATCGTTTTTCAATGATAGCAGTGTAAGCAAGGACAAGTCTGCATTATTGTACTTTCCATCGAATTGAATTAAATCAACAATGTGAATGTGCAAATAGAAAAAGGGAACTACGACAGCCATAATTAATCCTATTCCAATAATCACAAGGCCTATCAGGCTTTCAATTATTCCTTTTTTTCCTATTTTCATGTCAATGGGTACTCCGTTAGTTTCAGTGTCATTTGCGCTGTGTGCAAATCATTTTCAGAAACTCTAATTGCCGCTGGCAAAGTGACAGCAACTGCTTGCGAATCCTGCTGAGAATTGATTGTTGAAGAAAGAAGTTTGCTTGAAAAAATCCACTCGTTTCCGGTGTCTAAATCCTTAATCGTAACTTCTGTTGAAGATGCTGGATATCCCAAGTGATCAAACAAAAGCTGCTGATTGTTTTTTACATCATCGAGTTTTTTTGCATCCAAAATGTCTCTGTAAGATTGCGATCCATCGTTGTAAATAAGTTTGTCAGAACTCAGAATCACGTTTGCCAAAGTATATGCATGTCTGCTCACATCAGCATCGTTGACATCAAGCCTTATGTCAAACAGCCTTAGATAGACAAAATAATACAAGACCAAAACAATGCCGATTGTAAATAAAACAAAAATGAATTCGGGTATTCCAAGTCTCACGCCCTTTGATCCAACTTTTGGAATTTTTAATTTCATTCAATACGCCTGGATTTTCATTAATCCATTCACTTGGGATATGACAAAGCTTTTCACCTGTTCAAAATAACCAGTGAAATCGACTGTTGTCTTTGCAGCTTTTGTTTCTTTTACTATCTTATCGGAACTCATTGTCCTGAAGACGGTAACCTCTACCATTCTGCTAGAAATGTTTACATTGTATTTCAAATTAGACGGACTGTATACTATATCGATTGAATTCGGCGCGGCATTGCTAACGGTCATGAATTCTGCCAATTCCCTTGAAACCAAATCGGGAGAATCCAAAGCAGCTTCTTCAAACAAATTAATAAAACTCGGAAGAATTGCTGCAATTAGAGCAATGATCAAAACGATTCCTGCAATAATCAAAAAGGTATCCTGAACTGTTTCTGCGCTTCCTTTCATTTGCCACCAACTCCTATGCAGTCTTTGGCAGAAGTCGGTTTGTAAATTTTGACGCTGTCACAGCCGACTGGAGACCTTGTGCTCCAGTCATACGGAGGCTTGTTCGGGTCATAGCCGGTCTTTGCCCATTCTATGCAGTAGTTAGAAAACTTTATTGCGCACGTGGCCTGCGATGTTGCAAACGACTGTCCCTCAAACCACTGGTAAAAGGCTATGACTGCAATCAATGTGAGCAACACGATTATTGCAATAAGAGAAATTGCATTGATTGCAATCGTGGCTTTTGAAAAGTTTTCCATCATAAAATATTTATGAATAGCTTCTATTGAACTTTTACTAAAAGAAAATCTAGGAAGCCTGACCAAGCGCTGCTTTGCACTGAGTTGGCGTCACCGCAGCCGGAAGTTTGTTTGCTTGTCCCGCAAATGTCTGGCAGTCCGGGTTCAAGTCATAGAACCCCGTGTTTCCGCTTTTGTCTTTAGGCTGACACGTATCTTGATAGTTACAACCAGACCACTGAGAACAATATGTGAACATTTTTCCTTGGCAGAGTCTGAAAGTCGCTTCATTTCCGCCCTGCCCGCTTAAAACAAAGAACCAGTACACCAAGACAGCAATGACAAGAATTGCAATAATAAGGGCGACTATGTATGGAACCGGCAATGCTCCTTTCTTTTTGTTCATGTTTCTTCCTTAATTTTACTTTATTTTGATTATATTAATGTTTTTAATGTTCGGGAAGAGAGCAGCAGACTTTTGTCTTGTCAGCTGCGCCTCCCTGCTGAGCGCACGTTCCTTGCAAAGGGGTTGTTGATGCAGGACAAGAATTATCATAACAAATACCGCCCAAATCCCCGCAACCGGCAGACTGAGAAGATGCTTCGCTTCTACAAACAGTTGTAGTCATTGAATTAAAGCCGAAATTAAAAAGCGTCTCTGTCCAAATGTCATACTTGCCTTGGTCAACTAAAACTTCTGAAAGATAGGCTGAGGGTGTCAAGCTGGTACCAGCCGTATTGGTAATAAGCGAAGCATTTTTATCAATGATAACTCCCCTTTCAAAAACACCTGATTTGCAATTATCGCCTGATTGGCTTAGTGAGTTCAATCCATCTTCCCCTGGACCTAATTGTTCCAAACTTGTTGCTGTCAGTTTTTCCCCTCCACTTGAACTGACTGTAACGACAACGGGATGCAACTTCGAATTGCTTCCACATATTTTCCCATCTGGTTTTTTTGTGTCAGTCCACTCGGGGTTGCAGAATTGACTTTTACATTTAAACATGTCATTGTCTTTAACTTCTAAACTGGCGCATCCCTTAGAACATCTAAAATACGAACAAGCTATTGCCTGCTGAAGAACAACTGCATCGGGGGCTAAAATAGGAACCTTCTGAGCAGACAACCATGCCTGCCAAAGTAATAATGAAAGAATAATTAAAATCAATACCCCTAAAGGAAAAACATACCACTGAATTCCTTTTTCTGAAATTTTCAATTTTTCAAGTGCCGCAAACATATGTAGTTTGTCCTCCTACAAGAAAATTGTTGACTGTCCATATTTTGTAAGAATCTGGATTTATTATCGCCGCGCTAAAACCGCTAACTGAGAGCTGAGGATCAACAGCACAAGTCATAGTTGTTTCTGTGTCTTTTTTAACAGAACTCTTTCCAACAACAACATATTTTGGTATAGTAAATCCTGTACCGCAAGTATCTACTTCAATAAAACATGCTGCAAAATCAACTTTATCTTTTGAAAGCTTTTCACCTTTGGTAGTTAAAACATCTGCGGTCACTGGATGATTTTTGGAATTACCATCGCAAATTTTTCCATCGATTGTTTTTGTATCAGTCCACTCCTGTTTGCAAAAATCCGAGCAGTCAAAAGACACTCCACTTGCTGAATATTTCACTTTTTTAACCTGGTTGCTATTGCAGCCGTTAGCGCATCTGTAGTAAGAGCATTCGATTGCATTTTCCAAAACTAGCGCATCCGGAGCCGGCGGCGTCCCTCCTCCTGTCGCCAGTTTGAAAATCCACTCAATGCTCCCATTTCCCCAAACCTGCTGGATCACGATAATGGAAAAAACTACGATTATCAATATTCCGATTAGCAAAAGTTTTGCTGTAGACACAATTACGTCTTCTGACATTCAACAACCTCCGCAGAAAATTTGATTTATTCCCCACGGAATGCCTTTGCATATTCCGCACTTTACTCCTTTCAGCGTCAAATTAGTTAATGTTGTTCCGAATTTCAAATATCCTGTCATCACAAGCCAAATAACAATTATCGCAATGACTAGCAGTACAACGGAAACAACTATTGCCATTATGTATCCTTCGATTCCTTTCATTGCATCACTTGATTAGATTTTGTTTTAGGAAGTCTTGAATCATTTGTATGCCGCCGTAGTAAATGACTGCGACCAAAACCATTAAAAAAAAGATGAGAATGATAGTCCAAAGTATGAAGTCAGTCACTCCTTTTTCGTGTTTTTTTTCAGTTTTCATACGATTCACGCAAACACGGTTGATGGAATTATTGAGATGAATGCGAAATAGCTTGTCAAAAGCACTGCTGTGTAAATCAGAACCGCCATCAGCAGCGTTTTCCCGAGCTTGTACCGCTTCATGACAGACTCGTCGCCAAAATCTATTATGCTTGTGAAAATCGCGACCATCCCCACAACCTCAACCAAATAAATTCCGACAATCAGCTGAAAGCCGTAAATCCTAATCAGATTGTTGAGATTTATTATTGAAATAACAACGCCACCTCCCGCCGTGCCAACCGGACCAAGCCCGGTCAGGGAATTCTGAATCTTGTCGACTGCGACTTTAAGAACAGTAAGCAGACGAATAACCAGCGCGCTCATTGAAACAACTATTCCGGAAGACAGCGGCGCAAGAATAAGCGATTGCATGCTCATTGTCGATGACACGTCTTCGAGCATGGTTTTCATATCTTCCTCGACTTCGTGCATGTTTCTCAAATATGTTGATATTGCGAGCATTGCATCAGAGAGCGCCGCCATTCCTCCTTTTGAAATTTCCGTCACCGCTTTCATCACCGCATCAATGAGATTTGACGGATAGTAGTTTATCGCGCCTGCATTTTTGTCAAAAACTGCTGCTGTAAATGTCATTCCGAAAGATTCCATGTTGTAGAGAATTCTTTCTACCATCTTTGAAATTTTTAATTCCTTTATTCTGGGCATAGAAGTTTTCAGCGCATTTTCAATCGGCATTCCCCTTGTAACCTGGGTTCCGAGCTGAAACATGACTTCTCCGAGCTCAGATTCAATCTGCACGATTTCCTGCCTGATTTTTACTTTTTCTATTGTTGAAAAAAGCGTGTAAAATATTATTCCCCCTGAAATGCCCCATGTGATTATCATTGAGTAAATCAAGATGTTTGTGCTGAAAGATTCGGTCTGAATGCTGTATTGGTAGTAACTGTACGCGATTGAGATTGCCGGGATGAGAATTCCTATTATCAAATAGGGAGTGATTAATCTTTCGCGCGAAAACTTCGGATATTTTTTCAGATTCGGCTGGTGGAAAGTAGTCGGCCTTTTTTCAAGATAAGTTTTCATCATCCAATAAATCACAACGGGAAGCATCACGTTGTAACCGATAACAAGAAATGCTGGCTGTATCAGGTCCGGCAGGAAAATTGTCATTATTGGAAAGAAAACCAGTCCGACAATTGGGAGCAAAATTCCAAGTGCATTCAAAACAGTCAGCGGAGATTTCAGTTCCTGCGCATAACCTTTCATCCTTTCTTTTGTTCCGTTCAGAGAAACATTTATCGCTTCGTTCAGCATCTTGTCTCTTTTTTCTGCGCTCTCAAAAAAAGAAGATTTTATAAGAAAAATCGCTTTCACAAATTCCTCGTTCTCTCTTTTCCATTTTTCCATAAACGGATCGAGAGCATCAGCAACAGAGACGAACTTCTCGGTGTAAACATCCCACATTATTTTTTTGAGATCCCTTGCGAGCGGTCCCGTCAAATTTGTTGCAGCGAATTTCACTGCATATTCGATATTTGGAACTACTTTCATTGCAATGCTCATGTAAACAATTCCGAGAACCATCTCCGAGCTCGCCCTTATTCTGAAAGAGGTTGCAATCGTGAAAGGCATGGAATAAAGATAATAGAAGATGGTGACAGCAAAAACACCAATGAACATCAGATAAGGAACATTCGACGCTATGCTAAGCAAAAATCCGACTAAAAGAAAAAACAAAACAAAAAAAGTTGTGAAAAGAATTGAAAATCCGAATGCGCCTTTGGGAGTGATGTCAATGTGCGCAAAATTTATTGCGCTCTCGATTTTTTCCTTTTGGGGAGGGTTTATTGGAAGAATTATTTCAGACGCACCGCAGAATTTTTCATACATAGACCCTCTGCGGAACTTGAATTCGCCAAGAAATTCTTCATATTCTTTTGACAGCGGCATTCTTACTCTTTAACCTCTCTTTGAACCAGTCTTCCCAAATGCTGTAAATCATTTTTGAATCAAGAGCGCCGACTTCCTCTCTTGTCTGCTCTGAAATAAGATGGAACATCTCGTTGCTTTCAACAACGGTCTCGGCCTCGAGCAATTCCAGCATATTCGCCTTTACTGCGAACTTTGTCATGGTTTCCTTTATTTTCGCCCGCAGCAAAATGTTGTCCCAAACCGCATCCCACTGACCTCTCCAGTCCTTTACTTTTTTCGCGATTTCTTGCAGAACGACTGACTCTCCGTCAATCAGAATATCGGTCGGCTTTAGTCTGTCATCTTTTGCAGAATACTCCATTAGCTTCACGAATCCTCCTTCATCCACTGGATCGCTCTTCCATTCCTTTCTCACTTCAGTCACATCCAAAACTCTTCTGAACCTGTGCAAACCGTCTGGCGAGTTCAAAATTCCGGCTATTGTGATTATGTCTGTTGCTTTGAAGCTCGTTAGCGGGACTCCCAAATCATTGACAACCCTGTCAAAAACTCCGTACGCGGATTCGCCGTGAATTGTTCCTGCAACCAGATTCGCAAGTGCTCCGATTCTCATTGCTTCGTACAAAGCCTTTGCCTCGACGCTTCTCACTTCACCGACAATCAAAACAGAATTTCCCAGCCTTAGCGCGGTTCGCAACGCTTCGTCTGCTGGGAGCTCTGCCTCGACTCTTGTGATTACAGAACGGGATTTCATTCTCTCAACATCAAATCCCAGCTGTCGCAGTGCTAAGATTGGAAGCTCAAGTGTATCCTCAACTGTGATAATTCTGTATCTTCTCATTATCTCAATCAGCATCGATCCGAGCAGAGAAGTTTTTCCAGACCCCCTCCCGCCCGCGACTAGCACCGCTCGCCCTCCGTCAATTATGAAACTCATCAGCCCTGCGTAAAGAGGGTTGAAATAATTTTTGCTGAGATAAAGAGGGAATGTCCACGGCTTGTCCCTGTGCCTTCGCAGAGCAAAGCCAAGTCCTTCCGGTGAAAGAGTTCTCGTTATTGCCGCGACCCTTGCTGTTCCTCCTGGAACATTCAGTTCTGTGTCCAAGACCGGGTTTGCTTCGTCGAGAGGCCTTCCTGAATAAAGCCTGAATCTCGTTGCCCAAGCCTCTGCGTCTTCCTTTGTTGGAATCAGATTTGTTTCGCACTCCTCAAAGTCGGAATGATTTATGAAAATCGGATTTATTCCTATCGGCGAATTTATGAAAATATCTTCCAACTTGTCGTCTGACAAAAGAATTTCAAGGACTCCGAATCCTGCAGTGTATCTCGACAGAATCGTTGCAAGCTCCTGAATTTCCTCTTTGGAAAGTTCGATTCCCATTCCTCGCGAAATTTCCTTTACCAAGTCCTTTCCTATGTTGAAAAACAGTTCCCTTGCCTTTTCAGGTTCTGTGAATTCAGTCTCTGTCGGCTTGTGCTCTGCCAGATATCTTCTTGCGCTGTCCAGAATGGTATACTTGTCCTCTGTGAGCCTGAATTCCGGCGGAGTCACATGATAAAAGTATCGGACTTTGCCAGGAACTTTGAATACTTCGACAACTATTCCGTTGGGAAGATCGTATTTGTCAATCCTCTCACCCCTTTGCGGGATTGCTGTCATGTATCTTGTCAGCATGAAGTTCGGTTTTATCAGCGGGTGGAAAAACTCCCTGTATAATTTCCTGTCGCCGGGTTTGAAAGTTGCAAGATACGGTTTTGATCTTTGAATCAGCTCTGTTTCTTCCAAAATGCTTGCAAATGGTTTCAGCGCGTTTTCGATGTACTCTGTGTGAATTCTTTTTGCAAGCGGCGGCGCCCTTTCAGCGGAAATTTGCTCGTGCGCAATCATTCTCTGGACTTGAACGTAAGCACCTATCGGATCCTTTCGCAAGACATCCAGTGTCAGAAACTGCAAATCGGAAATTCTTTTTGAAAAAAGATTCTCTCCTTCTTTTGGCCCGAGGTTGTTTATTGAAATAAGTTTTTTTTCATTCAAAATTTTGTTCTGCGCTTCCGCTATTTGCTGCAGCATTTTCACCTGGTCATAGCTGTATTCGTACTCCCTGTTTTCCGCGAGAACGACCCTTTCTGCGTTTTTTACTTGCTGCAGAACATCAATGACAACGGCCATTGCCGCCTCCGAGTCCTCGACGCTCGGTTCAATGACCCAGTTCATCGCATTTATCCTGACTACGTTGTCAGCTACATCGAAGTCTACCATATTCCCTATTTAAATTTATTCTAACAAAGCAAATTCTTTATTATGGCGCTGCCTTTTGAGAAAAAAGAAAATCCCGAAGCGACATTGATGACAAACGAGATGGTGAGAAGGCTTAACGAGAATTCCAGAAGGATGAAAACGGTCGAGCAGAGGCTTGACAGACTAGAGCAGCAAATAGAAACCCTCGAGCAGTCTGCATTGAACCAGATGGAAGACATAAAAATAGGGCTCGAAAAGATGGCTGCAAAGCTGACAGTTATTGCAGACAAGATGAACGGCATAGAAAGCGACATCGCAAGAATGAACAAAGAGATGTCAAAGACTGCATCAAAGGCTGAATTGAAAGAAATTGAGACTTTCATCGATCTTGTTAATCCGATAACGGCGAAGTTTGTTACAAAAGACGAGATGCAGAGGGAATTGGACGAAAGGCTCAGAAGAAAAGCTTAGGTTTATTACTCAAAATTTAGAAATTATTTATAAGTGGAATAATGGCATTGACGCTTTTTAAAAAGAAAGAACCCGAAGCAATGTCCTCGAGCAAAGGAGCTCCGATGGACAGGGTTCGAGAGCTGGCATCAAAAGGATTTTCCGAGCCGGACATGATTGATGTTTTGCGAAAGGAAGGATACAGGCCGGAAGACATTGACAAAGCGCTCAACGATTCGCTGAAAATGGGTGTCGGCGGAATAACTCCTCCTTCTCCAACATTCCAAGAACAGACGCCAAATTTGCCTACTTTAGAAAACATTCAGCCTCAGATCATGCAACCTGTTATGCCTGAAACATCTCTTCCGCAAAACTACTACCAGCAGCAGTATCCGACTGAAGAGTATGTGGAATATCTTGTGCGCGAAAGGATGGGCGGGGTTGACGAAAAGATAAACGAATTCTCAATAAGATACGAGGAACTGGAAAAAAGGATGCAGACTGTCTGGGATCAGCTGAACACTATTGCAACCGGAAGATCGTCAGAACAGCAGCAGATTTTGCAAAAAATGGACTTGTTTAAAGACACAATGGTTGAGATGGAAACGAGAATGAGCAGCCTTGAAAAGGCGTTCCGCGAAACTCTTCCTGCACTGATTGAGTCTGTTCGTGCATTGAGCGACTTGGTTGGAAGAGTGAAAAGAGAAGCTTAACTCCTGAAAAAATAATTTCTTTTTTATGGCTGGAATTGCTGATGTTACAAGTACGCTAACAAATATTTTTGGTTACGGGCAGCCTCTTGACATTTTCTTGAATGTTATTCTGCCGATTCCTATTGTTGCTTATGCGCTATATTTATTTTTTGGCGAGATAAAAATCCTTCAAGGCACAACGGTGCGGGCTGTTCTCGGAGTTATTCTTGGAGCAACCTTGGTTATGTTTTTCAGGCTTGGGATTTTTGCTCTCTGGGGAGGGATTGCCGGAATTCTTATTCTGAAAGTGAAAAACTGGCCTGGAAGATTAATAAGTCTGGTGATTTTCCTTTTCATAGTTTCGCAAATAACTAATCTGAGTTTAGCAGGACTTAATCCACAACAAATTCTGCTTTTGATTTTCTCAGGCATTGCTTTGCTTTTCATGACTTTGACTGATGGTTTTTGGAAGCAATTGATCATAGTAATTGCCATCTTTGTTTTTTACTATATTGTCATTTCCTATGTTCCGCTACAGGCTCTCCAAACAAGAATTTAAATCAAAAAAAGAAATTCTAATTTAAGTGAAATTGATGAGAAAATCGGTTCTGTTTGTTTTCCTAACAGTTTTCTTTTTACAAATCTCTGCAACAGTTTTAGCTCAGGTTGGATCTTTCAGTGGTTTTGATTTAGCAAAAACTATAGGATTCGTTGTTGGAGACCCAAATATTCAACAAACACATCCTGAATGGCTTCAATTTCCAAATGTAATTTATTATTTAATATTTCCGTTTATAGCAATAGTAACGGTACTTTATGGCGTATTTTCGGAAATTCGAATTTTCAGAAGCAGTGCTGTTAAAGGAACTTTAGCAGTTGTAATAGCGGGTATGTCGCTTCCTACTGGAGCTATGATAACAACTGTTTATTATCTTTACACTGCTGGTGCATGGATATCAATAGTGATGTTTGGTATTTTGTTTATTGTGGGAGCTGCTCTTTGGGGCGCTGGAAGACTAGTTGGTTTAGGAATGAATATGAGTGATATTAACAAGGAAATAGGCGCTCTTAATAAAGAACTGGCCGAGTTGGATAGAAAATTTGCAGCCGGCGAGATGAAACAAGAAGATTATTTGAAACAGCGAATGCCATTAGCCAAAAGAAAAAGACAGGCTCTTGCTAGATTGGGAACTATTGAAGAAGTTGGCGGCACAGAAACTAAATGATTTATGAAGATGGCTGATAACTTATATCGCCTAATTTTCCAGCTGGTTTATCTTGTGATTTTTCGACGTAAGGATAATTATATATGTAAAGTCTTCTTAAATGTTCAGAATTAATACCGGGGGTTGTCCTCAAAGCGAGCAAACGTTTAATACGTTCGCTGCTCAATTTGACATCTAATGACTGAAATGGATTTTCCTTCTCCCAATTTATTTTCGGTTCGTCAACAACTTCTGCTTTAATCGGACCGATAGG
>Ga0315282_10004922_pt1 | contig 23006 bp, 18 predicted proteins | sample YL17G07_20_MG_FD_203693 | JGI IMG/M metagenome (GOLD analysis project Ga0315282, IMG submission 203693) | Sediment microbial communities from Yellowstone Lake, YNP, Wyoming, USA - YL17G07_20 | ecosystem: Environmental > Aquatic > Freshwater > Lake > Sediment | place: USA: Wyoming | collected... | reverse complement strand
CCTTCACCAATGGAATGCTCAACATGGGTGATAACAGCATATTCCTTCAGAACATCGTGAAGAGCGCACCTGAGGGCACTTTATTGCTGGATGAGACGCATCTTACTCCGTCCCCTTTCACACCCGCAAAAGAAGTAGCGCAGCAAATGGTGCAGACGACGTTGAACGGAGGCATGCTGGGATCAATAAAGCTGGGTCTAACAGCTCTAGTGATGTGCATCGTTGCAGTTAGATATGCGTACAGAAGGCCTCAGAAGGAAGAAGTCAAAGTGGGCACTGGCATTCAACTGGGTGGGACAGCTGATGTTGACTCGATCATGCAATTGCACCCTACGTGGAGTCGTGAGAAGTTGGAGTATGTGAAACGCGAGCTTGATGTGACTCAGAAGTGGAGGCGACTACGTTTTGAAGAAGAATGAAGCGCTACCGGCGTGGGTTCCGGACCTAACGAAGAGGATAACTGATGAAGCTTCACGTTTCGTAATTGGGAAGAAGGATATTCTCGAGAATCTCCTGGTCGCCCTTCTGGCCGGAGGCCATGTGCTCTTGGAGGGCGTTCCCGGCGTCGCCAAAACTCACATTGCAAGAACCTTCGCAAGCGTCCTAGGCTGCGACTTCACCAGGATACAATTCACGCCCGACCTGCTCCCAGTGGACATTATCGGCTCATACGTGTTCGATCAGAAGACCTCGGACTTCAAACTCCGCAAAGGCGCAATCTTCTCGAATATTGTGCTCATTGATGAAATAAACCGGGGAACACCCAAGACGCAATCAGGGACGATTGAAGTAATGCAGGAGAGGCAGGTTACAATCGAAGGCCGCACTTTCCCGCTTGAAGAACCATTCATGGTGGTCGCCACAAGGAACCCACTTGAGGTGGAGGGCGTCTACCCGTTGATTGAGGCGCAAATAGATCGCTTCATGTTCAGACTCAATCTTGGTTACCCTACGGTTGACGAGGAACGCGAGCTAATCGAAAGGCTGAGCACAATCGAGGAGTTCAAAGTTAACCAAGTGGGATCGAAGGAACGAATCCGCGAACTGGCGAGTTACGTGGACAAAGTGCACGTCAACGATGATGTGAAAACCTACATGGAGGATTTGGTTCGCCGAACCCGGCAACTCAAGGAGATCAAGCTCGGCGCCAGTCCTCGCGCTCTAATCCACCTGTACAAGGCATCTAAGGCGCGAGCTCTAGTTACTGGAAGAGATTATGTGATACCGGACGACGTGAAATATTTGATCGGCCCGGTCCTCAACCATAGAATGTGGCTTTCCAGGGAATCACAGACCGAGGGACTGAACATTGAAGACATAGTCAGGAAAACGGTTAGCGACGCGCCTATCCCAGGATTGAGAGCAATAAGGTCCACCGAGTGAAAAGCCGAAAACGCCACATCCGGACGACCTGGAAATCGAACTGGCTCATAGAACTCAGCGTAGCGTTCATAATCCTTGGAGTTCTCACGAGAGAATCCATACTGGCCACAGTAGGCATTGTTGTCTCCCTGACGCTGGCACTGCTTGGCTTAAGATTCTACTGGAATCTGGCTCGAATGCAGGATCAGCTTCACGTGGACCCACAGTTACCCAGAACCAAGATATTTCTCGGGGAGACCGCGGAGGGAATACTGAAAATTCGTAACGGATCCAACTCTGCTGCAAATGTTCACATGATTCGTTCGACGCTAGGCGAAGGTCTGAGGCTTCAGTTTCAAGGTGCGTTCAACGAACTGGTTCCACCAGGTGACGAAGCGACATTTCCATTTGCCATAACGCCTTTGAGGAGAGGCCATTTCCAAATCACCTGTTTCTCACTGGTTCTCACAGATTCCCGATACCTCTTTACGGCTGAAGTGGGATTTGAGCAGCTCACGTGGCTTGAGGTCTTTCCAGGAACTAGTCGACCACTAACTCCGCTGACTCTCTATGCTGGCAGCCCAGAAAAACTCCGCAGGACTCCCATGGGAGTCGACTATGCCGGAATTCGTGAATACACTGCTGGTGATGAGTACCACAGGGTGGAATGGAAGGCGACTGCTCGTCTTCGAAGGCTAATGGTGAAGGAGTTTCATCAGGAAACACAAACGAACCTGCAAATACTCATTGACACAGGAAGAACGATGCACCAGCAATCCTACGTTGGAACCAGATTGGACGAAGCTCTAGCGGTTGCACAACTGCTCGTGCAGGGCGCGACTGCGCTGGAAAAATCTATCGGCGTCTACTTCTACGACGAGACTCATCTCGTCAAAGCTCTGAGAGCTGTGGGGGATGAGCAAATGGCGGCTCTTCGCGATTTCACGTCCCCCTCAAAATCAAGTACAAGTATTGGAGCTGCAAGATCGCTCTCGAAACCTCTGGGGATTGTAAGATCCGTCCTGCCGCAAAGCGGTCAAGTAATTGCGTATTTGCAGTTGCTTAAGCGCATGCTACGGCTAGGATACCGGAACGCAGGCGTCTACAAAGCGATTCGAGAAGCAACATTAGCTAATCGTGAGAGTGTTTTGGTGGTGCTAACTGACCTTGAGTCAAATGTTGACGCTCTCTTGGAAGCGGCCTCAACTCACAACGAACGCGCAGCCAAGATCATAGTATCGCAAATTGGTGCAGCCTGGAGACTAAGCCTGAACCTGGAAGATGGGTATGCGGAACATCAAAGAAATGTGGGTACTCTCAAGCGCTTCCAAACCGAAGGATTGACAGCGATTGATGTGCGCCCTGAGCAATTGCTGGAAACGATCGTAAACCTTCTCGGCAGAAGCTTGACGATCACGAGCAGAGATTGACGGTATCTAATGGTTCTAGAAATGTCCTTGCTGGAAGTTCTGGTAGACGTATCCTGAAGCCCTTTAGCATGTCTAGCCGAAGCGGACACGTTCTGGTCTAAGGTCTTGACGGAAGAGCAGCAAATTCCCTCAGCTTCCAACGAGCGAGGACCCCAAGTCCTACAGAAATACGTTCGTACACTACTAGACTGGGGACTCGTTAGCAAGGCGATTACGACTGAAGGAACGAGATATGAGATCACGCAGACCGGTTCAGAATTCCTGAGAGAACTCGCAGAGCTTAGGAGTGGTTTGTTAGAGCGACCCCTGAAACTAGATCAGATGCCGTTCGGTTCGGTCCTTCAGCAGGTAGTCAAGGACCAAGTCACCGTGGTTCTGCCTGTACTGAACGAGGGCAAGGCGATTGGCAGTGTCATCGAGGAAGTCAAGTCACAGGGCTACAGGAAAATCCTTGTCTTGGACGGATATTCCAAAGACACAACGACAGAGATAGCCCGCTCAATGGGCGTCACAGTAATCTACCAACACGGAGCGGGTAAAGCAGGGGCCGTGAAAACGGCAATAGAAAACGTTGACACGCCGTACATGCTGTTCATGGATGGGGACTCAACCTACGATCCGAAGGACATCTGGAGGCTGCTCACTCATAATCAACGGTACGCGCATGTGATAGGGGTCAGGGACAGAAAGCATATTCCTCGTCTTCATAGATTCGGGAACTGGATCATATCACAAACCTTCAGCCTGCTCTTCGCAGTAAAGACCTCAGACGTCTGCTCCGGGATGTACCTGCTCGAAAGTAAGCAAGCGAGAGAATACAACTTACAGGAGCCCGGTTTTATCGCCGAGATAGAACTGGCCGCACAGTCAGCCTCGACCGATAACCTGACGGAGGTGCCAATCAATTACAGATCCAGGACAGGTGAAAGAAAGCTCAACACTTGGAGGCACGGGATCGCCATCCTGTCAGCAGCCTTTACTTTGGCAAGGAGATACAACCCCTTACTGCTCTATTCTGGTTTGGCGAGCTTGTCGATATTTCCGGCTGGGGTCATCCTAGGCTGGGTAGCTCTGGAGCAGCTGACAAGACATGTTTGGCATTACGGGTTGGTGCTGGTCGGCATAATGATGCTTCTGGTGGCAGCCCAAGCATTCACTCTAACAAGCGTCTCAACACTCATAAAACATGTCGAAAAGAGACTGATGACACGAATGGAATCAGCAAGAGCAACTCCTTGAAGGCGTGCAAGACATCCGCCAGTATGCGCTGTTCGAAGTGATGCTACTACTAGTTGCTGGACAGGCATTAGCGGCGGTAGGCACCATGTCCCTACTTGTCAAGCGGGTGGAACACCGAATCATGAACAGCCTCCGCTCCGCTCGCGCATGAGCGACTTGTCAGCAACATCGGGTATTCGGGATATGCTCTTTTCGGAACGATGCTTTTCCTATTCGCGTCGCAATCAATGGCTATCACGAACTTCACTATGAAGAAAGGGGAAAACCCAACATGAGACTCTGTATGCTGGCCCCTGAATTTCTGCCGGTTTGGGGTGGTGTTGGTACTTACATTGTGGAATTGGTTCGGCATCTTCCTAGGAATGTGGAAGTTCATGTGGTTGCGCCGTCGCGGGATAGGATAGGACGTTATCAAGTCAAGACTTCAGACTATAATCTCGATGACATTCTCCCGCAGAATATTCACGTTCACTTTGTCAGCTCCGCTTCAGATACATTCGTCTACAACGCTGCTTTTCAGTACGCGTGTCTTAGATATGTTCCCAGACTGGTTAAGGAAGAGAAGATCGACCTCATACATTCACATACGGCTCACATGCCCGATCTTCTTCTGCGGTTCAGGAGGTTGAGAGTACCGACACTGACAACCGTTCACACCACGATTGTGGGTCAGCGACGCGGGGCAAAGCAGTCCGGCGTAGGGTTTGGACACTTGGAGTTCTCCGAAAAGGCGACTTACCTAGGGTACCCGTTATTGCGGCTGGCCGAGCAGTTCTATTTCTCTGCAAAGAGGCACTTGGTGACCGTATCGAATTGGATGAAGGCCCAACTTCTGCAGCAGTTTCCGAAACTCCAAGGGACGAATGTCCCAGTCATCCCTAATTCCGTCGATTGCGACGTCTTCACTCCAAACAATGGACATGAGACTCACGAAGTGGTGCTTTTCACAGGAAGACTCACCGCAGCGAAGGGTCTGGTTCACTTAGTCGAGGCAATACCAAAAGTTCTACGCAACTGTCCAGAAACCCAGTTTGTTTTCGTGGGTCCTGGAAACCCGACGCCATACGAAGACAGTCTTCGCAGGCTTGGAGTCTCGGAGAGAAATTATCAGTTCGCAGGATACCTGCCGGATAGGAAAGATTTGATTGATGCCTATCGGCGTTGTACCGTCTTTGTGGCGCCCACACTCTACGAGAACCTGCCGATTCGCATCCTAGAAGCCATGGCCTGTGCCAAACCAGTAGTCGCGACAAGCGTGTGTGCGATTCCAGAAATCATCAGGTCGGAAGAGGAAGGTATCTTAGTGCCCCCGAAATCGAGCGACGCCTTGGCATGTGCAATCACGAGACTCTTGGGGGACCCTAAACGGTGCTCACTGATTGGGATTACGGCTAGGAAGCGGGTTACTGCCGATTTCAATGTAACCACGAACAGTCAGGGAATGGCCAGCCTCTACGAAGAATTGCTGGCATGATGGAAATCCCGAATGAGAGTACTGTTGATTAATCCTCCTAGGTTCAATGGAATCCCAGTCATCAGGGAAGAACGCTGCGAGATAACCGAACGTTATTCTGTGCTGCCCCCTTACAGCCTATTGCAGACAGGGGGTATGCTCAGAAAACAAGGCCATGAAGTTCATTTGATAGACGCGAACGGGCTGAATCTCAGCTGGTCGCAGACAAGAGAATTAATGCAGCGGATACCGTATGACGCTCTTGTTTTCCGATTTACTCCCACAACCTTCGACTCAGATGTAAAGACGGCAGATGTCTCGAAGCAAGTCCAACCAAAAGCGCTAACAGCCGCCATATGTTGGACACTCCGCACCCTTCCGCATGAAGTCTTGAGAGAGGCTCCCAATCTTGATTTCTATATTATGCATGAATACGAGGCCGTGACTCCTGCTCTCTTCGAGTCGATCTCGAACGGCGAGGGGCTACAAACAGTTCAAGGGATAGCTTACCGAAACAATGGAGAGATAATCGTAAACCCAGCAGCTCATCCGATTACAGATTACGACACAATACCTTTGCCGGCATTCGACCTACTACCCTCACTGAGACCCTATCACATCAACACGCCGCACGGAAAGCCCTTTACAATCATGTATGCCAGCAAGGGCTGTCCGTTTGCATGTACCTTCTGTACGGTACGCAGGACCAGTTTCAAGAAGAGGTCGGCAGAGAGCATACTCAATGAATTAAGATTTCTGAAGCAACGTTTTCGTGTGAGAACCGTGTCGTTCTTCGATGAGACTTTTACAATCGATAGGAAAAGAGTTGTGGAGCTTTCTGAAGGTATTCAGCAAGAGAGCCTTGACATCAAGTGGTACTGTAACACACGAGTTGAGCTGGTTTCGAAGGATCTCCTCAAGAAAATGAGGGAGGGCGGTTGCCGGGGCATTGCGTTTGGAGTGGAGAGTGGTTCGCAGCAGATTCTTGATAACATACAGAAAGGGAATAAGGTCGAAGAGGCAGAAGCAGCCATCAAATGGACGAAAGAGGCGGGAATAAAGGCCTACTGTAGCTTTATCATAGGCTTGCCAGGTGAGAATTGGGATACAATTCACGAGACCTTTTCCTTTGTGAAACGCACGCGGCCGACCGGTGCTCAGTTTAATGTCGCCGTTCCGTATCCCGGCACTCCGATGTATGATTTGGCTGTGGAAAAGGGATGGGTCAAGCCCTCTCTTGACTGGCGTCAACTGTTTCAGCATGCTGCTAATATGAGAGCTGGTTCACTGGGCGAAGACGACCTGGAGAAAGCTCGAAGAATGGCTTACAGAAAGCTCTACTTTAATCCCAAGTGGATAATCGGGAATGCTTACTGGGTTCTAAGGTACCCAGAAGATTTCTATCTCGGCACCCGATATTTCATGAAGGTTATGAAAAACTATCTTGTCCACCAAATGCGACATGCTCACTAGAGCCTAGAATCGGGAGACTTCCGTAACTCGTCAACGCAGAGTTAGGCCTGCACTGAGGATTGAGTATGTCGATCGATAGAGTTTCTCAATATGAGATTCGGATGAGGACAAAGAAGTTCTTTGATTTGTTACTGTTTCTCCAGAACAGGAAAATTCAGAAGTTTTTGAACGATTTGGCCGAGAAGTACAACGCTCCAGCGTGCAAAGTACTCGAAATCGGTGCCGGAACCGAGGCATTGGCTCACAAGAAGCTTTTTGGTAGAGCTTTTTTCACTGCAACTGACATCAGGAAATACGAAGGAGTCGATTATATTCTAGATTTAACAAGTCCTAGAGGCTTGAAAAGCGATTTCTTTGATCTAATTATCTGCATGAACGTTTTGGAGCAGATAGCGCATCCCGATAAAGTCTTAAACGAAGTTCATCGGGCTCTAAAGATGGGAGGAGAACTGTTCTTGGTAACTCCGTTCCTATTTCCGATTCATGACCCACCCCATGACTTCTATCGTTATACGGAATATGCCCTCGTTGAGATGCTGAACAAGTTCTCCGGAGTTTCTATAGAGAAAATCCATCTCATGATGATGAAACTTGGCTTCTTTGACAGGCTGGTCCTGAACTATGTTGCAAGAGCGGTCAAGTAGCTGAATGGAAACCCTAAGATTCGTTTTCACCTCCTCTTTCTACCCCCCATACCATTTGGGTGGTGACGCAAATCACGTCAAGTATCTCGCAGAAGAACTGGCGAAACGCGGGCATGAAGTGCACGTGCTGCATAGCCTCGATGCATACAAGATCAAGAGGGGACGAATTCAAGCAAAACCCAGCTCGAGCAGCGTAATTACCCATACGATTGAAACCACTTTCTCGACAAGCGCCTACGCAGCGTACATCTTCGGGAGGTCTCGTCCAGTAGCCAGACGTTTTCATGCTATCGTCAAAGAGGTAAGGCCCGAAGTTGTTCACCATCACAACGTGTCTTTATTGGGATATGATATTCTTGGAAAACAGGGTAACTATCTAAACATGTACACTGCTCACGATTATTGGCTCATATGCCCACACGGAAACCTTCTTCGAGATGGATCGCGAGTCTGCGAGGAAGCCTCATGCATATTGTGTGGGCTTAACTCGAAACGTCCTCCCCAGCTTTGGAGATACCAGGTCGGATTTGAAAGAGCGATCAAGGATATTGACATTCTCATCTGTCCGAGTAACTATGCAAAAGAAAGAATCTCGCGCAGGCTAGGGATCAAAGCGATAACGATTCCGAACTTTGTGCCCGAGCCGCCTAATTCGATCGCATTTTCAGGCCACTCTAATTTTCTATTATTCGTTGGCTTGCTCGAAGGGCACAAGGGAGTGCTTCAACTCATCGATGCCTACACGGAATTTGGAAGAGAATTAGATTCAAAGCTGATCATAGTTGGTACCGGCAGTCTGAGGGGCAAAATAGAGGACTCGATTAGGAAAAATCATGTTTCAGATAGAGTCATCCAACTTGGGTGGGTCGATCGAGGTTTCCTCTATCAATTGCTACATGATGCAAGTGTCCTTGTGATTCCATCGGTTTGGCCAGAAAACGCGCCTCTAGTTTCTATGGAAGCACTATCAGTCGGCACTCCGGTTGTGGGAACTAGTCGTGGCGGATTGCCGGAAATCGTTTCGAAAGTGGGCGAACAGCTCGTGTTCTCATGGGAGCGCGAGGCGGATCTCGTGCGCGCAATTAGTTTTTCCATAGACAAGAACGACGAACTGAGAGAAAAGGCTCAGCTAGCCTACCGAGAACACTTCTCTGCAAACGGATATCTCACAAGCTACGAGGAGATAGTTAGAAATCAATCTGTCAGTTAGCATTCGGAAGAGGATCGGAACCGTCCTTTGAGAATCATGCTTCTGGGCTCAAGGATTGAGCCGCGCCCAACTTCGAGCGCACACAACTTCTGGTTGAACATGATTCCAGCAATCGCTAAAGATGTAGATCAACTCGTAATAGCATCGATTGGAGGCGGGGCTTCAAGAGGCGTCATTGATGGAGTAAAATTTGTGAACATGACCCCCTTTCCATTGCAACTGGCTTACTCAAATCGCACGACTGGAAACGTAAGACTTGAATCGAATTATGTTTTCAAGACGATGCTGCTTGGAAACGCATTCCCGATGATTGCAAAACTAGTACGGCGCCACCAAATTGATCTAGTGCACGTAATTGACAACTATGGACCGATCCAAGTTGGGTTTTCACTTGTCAAGGCCGCGAAAACGATTTTTCAACTCAACTATAACCCAAGATATCCTCTTTATGACGAATTGATCAAGCTAAGCCTGAAACCCTTCGATGCCGTCATTACGGGCTCGTTCGCCTTGGCCAGAAGACTTCGAGAATTGGGAGTCTCTGCAAGATGCGAACCAATTCCGTGGGCAATATCGCCCAACTTGTTAGCTAATCCGACTGCAAATACTCTTGAATTGAGAAAGCGCTTCCGTCTCGATCCAAAACTACCGGTAGTCATGTGGACTGGCTTCATCCCCTTAGTGGGCACACGAGAGTTCCTCTTCTCGATGAGAGTTGCCAAGCGCGTTACGGCCGAGTTCAGAAATGTCCAATTCATTTTCGCGTTCAAGAGTGAGCATTTTGATAGTGAGTACAAGTCATTTGAAGAACAAAGAATTCGAGTGATATCTCTAAACTCGCGAACGGATTTCCTAAAACTTGCACATGTCTCTACTCTGTTGCTTTGTCCTTGCCTGAATGATCGAGCGATTGTCGGCCCACCTTTGACTTGGCTCGAAAGCATGGCCCACGGTGTACCTGTAATCAGCACACAGGTGGAGGGCATTGACGAAGTAATTTTGAACGACGTGAATGGTATAGTCCTTAGGGAAACCGAGAATGCACACGCCACAATTCTGAAGTTATTGCATGATCCAAGAAAAATAGAACGACTCTCATTCGCTGCAAGAGAGACTGTGAGGAAAAAATTTGAGTTGCCTTCAGCACTAAAGGCATACTTACGCATATGGTCGTTCATACTCGACGGTGCTGCATCTTGAGCTATAGCGCGAGAGAGGCCTACTTGAACGAACTTGTTGCGAGGACCTACGACAGGAGACGCTTCTTCGGGCCTATCGGCAGATATGTGGACAAGCAGGAGAAGAAGATTGTCAAGGAGCTAGTGCTTAGTGTAGAAGAAGCCGCCACCGTTCTTGATATACCGTGCGGCACCGGACGCTTCTTTGAGGTATTAAGGGCAACGGGTCGAATGCTTGTTGGAGCAGATGTCTCAAAGAGCATGCTATCGGTAGCGGGTCAAAGATTCTCCAGCTACCTTGAACAAGAGCGCCCGTCTCTTGTTGTGTGCGTTATCGAACATCTCCCTTTCAGAGATGAGGTGTTCCGATGCGTAACCAGCGTAAGACTCCACGGCCATTTGCCCCCAGCTGCAAAGAAGCTCGCGATCGACGAGATGAATCGCGTTTCAAATGGATTCATTGTCCTTTCTTTCTATAATCTGCTTTCAGTCATGGGAATACTTGACAAAGTAACGTCAATCATTTCCAATAGACCTAACGAATCGTTCCCCGAAACACCCAGTTCAATTAAGAGAAACTTTTGGGCGCGCGGTGCAAAGGTCAAATCCTTTCGTGCAATACTGCCGTTCATTAGTGTGACGTCGTTTGTTCTGGCTGAGAAGACAAGAAGGCCTGTAGACGCTGATCCAAAGTCCGTTCTTGGCACTTCAATGAGAGATCCGAAGACCACGGAGCAAATTACTGCGAAACTAAAGTGATGTGATCAAATGTCGTGGCACTTCATCAAGTTAGGTGCAAGTGAAATCTGAACAGAACTCCATCAATGTCACAGACAATGGGGTGAATCATGGTCGAGCTTTGATCTCATATTAAGAAGGAATAGAGAGTTGAGGAACCCCACGCCCCAATCCGGTCGAAAAGCTTCCACTGCAAACAACTTCAGCATCTTGGTAATCAGGTACTCCCTGATTGGACGCGCACCCTTGGCACGTTCTGCGCTCTCTAGAACCCGCAACTTGTTCAACGTACAACGTTCCAATCTCCAACCGTTGCTCCGACTCCATTATTCAGCAAAGCCGATCTTCTTTGCCCGCTCATGTTAATCGACTGCCTTCGAGATCTTAGGACTTCGGTTCTTTCCATAGGCTTACCCGCTTAAGTGTGTTCAATGTTGGGTGTCCAATCTTGCAATCTCTTCCCTGCCTCCGCTGCCGAGACGAATTAGATCACTGGAGAAGTGTTTTTGACCCTCTCAATTGTCAACCGGCTCGGTCTCACCACTCCAGAGCAACGTAAATGGCAGATCACGATGTTTCTGAGCGGAAAAAACAGATCTACTCACAGATGCGTGAGTGGGTTTTTTGAGAGCCTGATTAGATTTGAGGTTCTTCCCGCGAACTTGGAGAGATACTGGCTGATTCTGATATTCGCCATATCCGTCTTTCCTAAGACAATTTCGGTTGTCTTCAGCGTCATTGACCCGTTCACTTACTCGCCTCTGGCAACAAGCCAGCTATCCGTTGACGCGGGGCACATTCTAGTTCATCCGTTTGAAGCCTTGGCTAGAAAGACCACGCACGTCATAGGTTTGCCAAGGGAAGAGCTGCTATCGATATCGATAGTAGCAACGCATACAATCCGAAGCTCAGAGGTCAGTTCTCGTTGAGGCGTAGGCGGACTAGGAAACCTATCCTAGTGCTGTGGGCACCGGCTACGCTCGAGCCCCCTTTTTCTGGCTTTAAGGTCAACGAGGTGGAACGCGTAAAGGCTCTGAGCAAGAAATTCATCGTATATGCCTTCTTCCTGGTATCTGCTAGGAATTTCGGCCAACGACGGACATATGTCTCGAAATGGTTCAAAGATGTGAGCCCGATAGTCACCGTCCTTCCTTCCCTCAACGTCAATGGCTTGCGACTCCTGTCTCACCTGGCAGCTGGAACGGTTGTTGCCTTGACTCTTGTTCTCTTGAAGCTAGGTATGGGGGTTGATTTAGTCATCTCAAGAGAGAGCGTGTCAAGTCTTCCTCTAGTCCTGGTCTGCAGACTGATCGGAATCAAAGTTGTTTACAATACCGTTTCTGTTCCCCTTCTGCATACGGAGGTGTTCACGCAAGGCTCAAGCGCAGCATACTTGTTGAAATTGGTCGATTACTTTGTGCTACGGGAAGCTGATCACATAGGAGTGGCGAACGAAGCAGCTGCCGAAGAGCTTGTGACCACCTTTGGAAAGGACTTTCGAGAGAGGATCGTGTTTCTGAGTTTCCCGGTGGCCGATGAATACTTCAACAACTACCCTGTACAGCTTCAAACGAGAAGAAAAGCAAGTCTTCTTTACTGCGGATCCATAAACCGTCTCTACGACTTCTCTCAATTGATCAAGGCGCTTCAAGAGATGAGTACTCGTGGCCAAACTGTCTCGCTCACGATGCACACTTCGCGAGTCAGCAGAGCAAAGCTCAAGAAATTTGGATCGGACGATGCATCTTTGCTGATCCTCAAGGACGAGGTGCCGAGAGAAAAGTTGATACAAGCTCTCCGAGAATGCACAGCGGTCGTAATTCCACATTCCAGCGAGGTTAGAGGGGTTTCAGTCAAAGCTATTGAGGCGATGGCCATAGGTGTGCCGGTAGTAATTGCGAATCCGAGAGACCTCAAGATCTTTCGGGACGGCGAAACGTGTGTTGTCGTTTCTGATAACACTCCAAAAGGCTGGAGGGAGGCCATAATGCGAACAACCGTTCCTGGATGCAGAGAGGAAATAGTACGAGGGGCTCGCGCAGAGGTTGAGAGCTTTGGGCATTCGCAGAATCTCGAGGTCATTTCTGAGCTCTTGAGTAGAACCAGCGGTTCGCATGAGGATCGTCGCGTTTGTGGCGCTGGGTTTGGCGGTGCAGAAGCAAGTTTGCTGTCTCAGGGCAGGACCCTCACAGACCAAACTCCGAGAAGAGACACATGAGCGGGCCTACAATTCGATTCAGTAGCATGGCCCTTAGCATATCTGCGATTGGAGCAGCCCTTCTCCTGTATTGGACCGGAATCTACGGAAGCGATGTGAGCGTCTTCCACGTGCTGTGCCTCACTCTAATCGTACTCTTGGCATTTATGTGCACTTCAAGTAGCATGCCGAGCGGACTTGTAGTCTCTTCACTATTGGTCGTCCTTGTTGTACTCTGGGTTTTTCCCAATGCGAGCTATGTTCAGCCTGTTCTTTACAACTCCGATCAGTACACGGAATGGAGGATAGTCCAGCACCTGCTGATGGACGGTCATCTTCCACAGCTGATTGGCCGCACGAGGTTGACATACTATTCGACCTTTCCTGGACTGGAGCTGCTGACAACATCACTGAATCTGATTGCAGGTGTCTCCGCTCGTGATTTTCTCAATTATGGCGGGGCTGTCTTGGGTAGTATCACTGTCTTGCTGGCCCTGATTTTCTATAGACGTTTGTTGCCACAACGGAGTCTTGCTACAAGCGCTATTGTGGTCGCGGCGTTTTCCGTTTCGATGATTGCCTACGAAGCTCTGGCAATTCACGAGACTTTGAGTCTAGTATTTGTCTGCTTGGCCTTGGTAGGCTTGGCTCTCGGGCGTGAGTCTCCTCTTCAGGCCGCCATGCTTTTTGGTATTGCTGGTTTGGCAATCGTCGTGTCGCATATTCTTACAGGTTTTGGGTTCCTGCTTTTGATTGCAGTATATGCTGTCTGCACGTGGATCCTAAAGCGTCACCTAGTCCATGACAGGCAAATGATTCAAAGTCACCATCTGCTTCTCAGGCTATCTGCTTCCCTGCTGCTTCTCTATGGCACCACATATCTGGCATGGAACGCAATGATGTCAACAGAAAATGTCAGAATGGGATATTCCACGATGCTGGCTGTGCTTTCCGCTCCGTGGAGTGAATACGCAACTGTTTCAGTGATACCTGGGAGAGGGAATAGGCCTGTCTGGATGACGGCATTGGCCTTTCTTGGTTTCGGTTCTTACGGGCTGGTTACGCTAGCGGGACTCCTTGTTAGCATCAGATCTGAACTCTCGAAGCTTGCAGCGCTGATTCCCATCGGCCTATCTGGCGGTGCGATATTTCTAATGCTTTATTTGGTGCCTTTTGGGGGGACTCCGTCGGCAGGTATTCAGTGGAGAGGGTTCCTGTACGCATATCTGTTTGGAGCTCCACTGTTCGTCGTTGGACTGCGCTTCGTTTCGACGAGGAAGCCGCCGGTGCGGCTCCCCCGGATCTTTCATACAAGAGTACTGCCACTCCTGATTATCGCCGTTGTCTTGAGTCCGACGGTATATTATGGAGTGCCACTGTTCATGTATGACAAGACCTCGCCACTCACTGCGGCGGACATCAGGCTCGGGTATGCAGCGGAGCATGGCGCGTATGTTTTCGCATCAGGCTATTCATCTACACCTCACGTGGTGGCTGTGCAAATCGCAGCCAATATCGAGAGAGCAAGCGACCCTGATCCTATGACCGGGGTGGTGATTCTGTACATCCGTGAATTCGTGCCTGGACGCTATGATAGCGTAGGAGATCTTGTCCGAGGTCAATGTAGTACAATGATCATAAGGCAAAGCATTACGAGAGTTCCGGACCGTGGTTACACCGTTTCAATGGCAGATTATGAGTATCTGCTTATGGTGTCAAACGTCGTGTATTCGAGTGGGGATCCACTGGTCTTGTCCGTGACCTATTGCGCGTCCGGCATTACTTATTAGGACAAGTCTCCGGGTGTAGATTCCGTGGACCGGACTGTCGTTCAAAAGTGGGTGCTCTCAGGATCATCTGCCTTGCAAGACTTCCTCATATTCGTGCATATGGCCTTCGGCATTCGTGTCGAGCTAAGCTCAACTCTGTGACCTTTCTGGTAGGTTGCGGACTTGGAATGAGGACGAAGCGAATGTCTCTGATTTCGATGCCCGATCAGCTTGCAGTATCGTGGGTGAAACAAGACATCGAGATATTGAAGTCAGCGGGTTGGGAAGTCCTTGCTTTGCCCATCCCCGATTGGTGTCCGAGCTCTCTCTTTGTGCCTTGGGTCCTCAGAAACTTCAGATCAATGTTGCACTGCGACGTTGTTTTTGGATGGTTTGCGTATCCTGTATCGGTCTTCATCGCAAGGGCGTTCGGCAAGCCCATCGTTCTCAATGCCGTTGGCTGGGAGGTCGCCTCCTATCCGGAATTCAGCTACGGTTTGCCCTCTTCGTTGTTCGCTAGGGCACTGGTGGCGCTAGGATTGCAAAGATCGGATCACGTTATCGCCATTAGCAAAGAAAGCGCTCGATGGTCAGAACGATGGGGGGCACGAAATGTATCCGTCATCTACGAGGGAATCGACACGGCTCGGTTCAGGCAAATGGGAGGTACAGAGAAGAGCCGCACGGGGAATGGCATAGTCACAGTAGCCTATCTAGCCCAGAGTAACGTGAGAAGGAAGGATTTGACCACTCTGCTACGGGCTCTCAAGCTCGTCCGAACCCAAGTGCCCAACGCGAGGCTTACTATCCTCGGCGAAAAGAAGGATGGCTACGTGGGGCTCGTCGCGTTAGCTAAAGATCTAGGAATACTCGGCGCTGTGGACTTCAGGGGATGGGTCGAGCCACAAGAGCTCGTCAGGAGTATCCGAGCCGCGGAAGTTTTCGCCATGCCGTCTCTACAAGAAGGCTTTCCTACTGCCTTGTGCGAGGCCCTGTCGTGCGGAGTGCCGATAGTAACCACTGACCGACCGGCCATGAACGAAGTATTTGAGGACCACGTGCATGCCCTATTCGCGAAGCCCAGAGACCCAGCAAGTCTCGCCCAAGCGGTGATCACTCTCCTAACGAACCGAGAGCTGGCGAAGACCCTTGCCCACGCTGGCGCGACTCTTGTGGAAGAAAAATTCTCGAGAGAACTTCGGGCGCGCAAATTGACGGAGTACTTCATCGCTGTAATGAATGAAGAGAGGCATAGGGGATTCTCTGGAATCTCGATTGCTTGGACGATTGCTTTCCTTACGTTGTGCATGATCTCTCCGGTGGCATTGGCAGCCCGCAGGTTCTCCGGATGTTTGCTCAGGTACGCGCGAGACGTGCGGGCACATACTTCGATACCTGTTGTCTAGGGCTCTCACCACCGTTCGGGTGGGAATTGGATCCGATTCACACGAAAGAATCTGTGCGACTATCTAGTCCCGGGCAGGTCAAACGCTTTCGAGGAGACGAAGTTCATTTTCCGGTGTTTTTTGTTGCCGACTTTGAGGCAGCCTGTGCCGATTTATGGAAGTTGTTCTCGCAGATTTCCATAGTGATCCCCACGAATATGCCCAGCACTTACTAGATGTTCATCTGCCAATCTCTCTCTTTGCCAGCAGAACAGCAGAGCGCCGAGCGAAGGATGGATGATCTTCTTGGAAGCTTGGAAAAACAAGAGGCATAACTCTCTCACCGCAATTGCCATAGGGCAAGAGCAGTTCTTGATTCTACTCCGCATTGCTTGATCCAGGCCTACGTGACCACGTTTCAGTGCGTCTGGAAAAGCAGGGCGTCGAGACCAGGTCTCTTTCTGTCCGATCGATGCTGTTCCGATCTGTGCTCTTCCTCAACACCGAGATGATCTGAAGTTGGCAGTGGCCGAAGACAAGAGGACTGAACCTGCTAGCGGCGCTGATATAACCGACCAGGACCTGGACTGCGCTTGTGATCAATGTGTATTCAAACTTCTGGGTCATCGATGAGGCCAACCCTTACTACTTCGACCTGTTGAAATCAAGAGAGGGGGTGCGTCCATTCCAGGCTTGAACGTTGTCGTTGCAGCTGACCACTTGCCTCATCACAGGCTGGTCGAGAGCTGCAAGGAGCTGCAGTACCGTCACACATTTCAAATAGCACAGTTCAATCCGATCGACCAAGTCGCTGCAAGCGTTTTGCATTACGATGGGTATCCCTGGCAATCATACGATGACGCAGAAACACTGATTTTACTTGAAGGGCTTATCTACAACAAAGGCGACGCGGAAATACGCGACCGCCTACGGGAAATCGCAGACGAGTACAGTGCAAAGAGTGAGGGTTTCAGAGGGCACATTGTCGATTTCGTTGGGAGTTGCGATGGCGACTATCTAGTCTTCATATTCCTGAAGAAGGAGGCATCGGCCCTTATCTTCAATGATCGTTGGGGCAGACTGCCAACTTACTATTCAAGATGCGACAGTGTGTTTGCTCTGTCTCGTGAGATCAAATTCCTCTTACACTGGATTCCGTCGATCGAGTTCGACGCGATTGCCATGGCGGAGTTTCTCATATACGAGTACAATCTTGGTGATAAGACACTCGTGAAGGGGGTGAAGCGTCTGAATCCAGCTTCGCTCGTCGTAGTCAAACATTCTTTGGGTCGAGTTTGCGTGACCGAAGAGACTCTGCTGCCGGTAGATTTTGCGACAATCGACCTCAATCTTAGTAGAGATGACATCATCAGGCAATGTGTGCAGTTGTTCAAGGAGTCCCTCTTGGTCAGAGTGAATAAGACGCAGGAAAAGCGATTGAACATGATAACTGATTTGAGCGGGGGATTCGATACCAGAGCGGTATTTGCCGGTTTGTGTCAGCTGCGCGTACCTTTCAGGTCTTGTTGCGACGTTCTAATAACGGGTGATGAGAGCAACGTTGCTCGTCAGTTGGCCGGCCTTTTCGGAAGAGACCTCCAAGTGTTTCGAGCTTATCATCCGATAGAGGATTTTTCTGTGGTTCAGGACATTATATACATCACTGAGTGCACTGAGAATATCTATGGATCGGTTTCAGTTTACTATGATGAATTGGAAAGGGAGAAGAAGCTAACAGGCCCAGCGGCTCATTTCATGGGATTCGGAGGGGAAGTTATCCGCCACCCGTACCACCCTAAGCGAGGCTACCGAGATGTGGCGGCGATGCTCAAAGATGGTAGGTACACCCGTCACATCTCTGCTTCTTTCGCTTGCGCTATGACGAAATTGAATCGAAAGGAATTTGCTGAAAACCTCGAGTGCGAAGTTGCCCGTTTGCCTGAGAAGAACGATCGTGACCGAGTCAAACATCTCTATTTTGAATACTACAACAAAATGGTCAACGGCGGCGAGAATCGCCATCGCCTTTTCGCCTGGACAGTACAACCTCTGTGGGGCAAGAGTCTGTTCGAATTTGAAATGAAGAACATACCTGCCAGATTGATATCTTACCGGTTTTTCATAGATTTCCTGAGTCTGCTAGACTGCAGGTCACTCAAAGCCCCCGTTTACGGAAGACCGGTAAGATTGGATTCGACTGTGAGTGTGTTACTATTTGATCTTAGAACACGACTTCGTGAATTATTGGGTGCCCAACGTTTCACATACAAATTGCATTCTTGGTTGGTTCGCATGTTGCCTCGCCGAGGCGCGAGCGAAGAATATAGGCGTCTGACTAGCGAGGTCTTGAAGATCTACCGTGCCAGCAGATTTGTTTCCGAATATTTCGACAATGAGTCTATCCAAGAATTCTTGGAACGACGTCCCAGCATTCTTGAGATCTACCAACTTCTCACTCTAATGGTGTATGTCCAAGAGGTGGGGAACAGGTTCGCTGGGAAGATGGCTTGTGTTGGCAAAGGCCACCAACGCCGAGGCATGGTGCAAGAATAGCAAAGGTCCGTATTGTGGTCAAATCTAGGTGAGCATTGATGCAACGAGCGGGCAGACTGCCCGAGGCGCAATGGCACAACTTATTCCGCTGGATACAGATACCGTGCCCAAGGCTGAACGGTGATTCCGAACCTATGACCAGCAACCCGAGCGCGCACTCCAAATTCGACAGAAAACTCCAAGGGCCGGGGTGTCTTATGTATTGGGTTCGGCCTGTCATAGTTGATAGACGTTGAGTAGACGAGCTCTAGTGACTGGGGTAACGGGGCAGGACGGTGCTTATCTGGCAAAATTGCTTCTAGACAAGGGTTATCACATTTACGGTACCTACAGGAGGTTATCCACTCCCAACTTCTGGAGGATCCAGTCGCTGGGAATCTTCGAGAAAATCAATTTGATTCCAATAGATCTCGTGGACACGAGTTCAATCACAGAGGCTGTCAAAATCGCGAATCCAGATGAAATCTACAACCTCGCCGCACAAAGCTTTGTCGAGGCATCGTTCGAGCAACCAATTGCAACGGCCAATGTCTCTGGTGTCTCTGTGACGAGATTCTTGGAAGTGATCAGGCAAACCAAGCCAGATACAAGATTCTATCAAGCTTCGAGCAGTGAGATGTTTGGATCAGTTGGGAATAGCGCTAGGCGCCTAACAACAGGAGACCCTCTAAACCCTCTCAGTCCATATGCTGCAGCCAAATTGTATGCACATTGGATTACGCGTATTTACGCGAATGCTTACAAAATGTTCGCCTGTAGCGGGGTACTCTTCAACCACGAGTCTCCCCTACGTGGCCTGGAATTTGTGACTAGGAAGATCTCCAACGCCGTAGCAAAGATCAAACTTGGCCTTGGAAAGGAAATTGTCCTGGGCAACTTAGAGACGAAACGAGACTGGGGGTATGCGCCCGAGTATGTTGAAGCCATGTGGCTTATGCTCCAACAAGATAAGCCAGGCGACTATGTGGTAGCAACGGGCGAAGCTCACTCGGTGAAAGAGTTTGCACAAAAAGCCTTTGATGTTGTTGGATTAGACTGGCAGAAATATGTAAGGACTGACAAAAGATTTCTGAGGCCTCTTGACATCGAATGCTTGAAAGGCGACTCATCTAAGGCCAGGAAAGAGCTCGGATGGTCCCCCAAGACGAACTTCAATGACCTTGTACAGATAATGGTGAAGGAGGATCTGAAAAGGTGGGAAAAGTGGGTTGCCGGAGAACGATTCCCTTGGGATGCTCCCAACTATGTCAGCGAGGCGCGAATCCTGACTCGCGCTCAACGGATGTGAGCTCACGAACTACCGTATCCCCGTCGCCAGACCTGAAATAGGCGAAGAGGAAATCAGGAACGTAACGGAGGCTGTTCGGAGCGGCTGGGTGAGCTCTAAAGGCCCCTTCATAGAACAGCTAGAAAACAGATTTTCGAGCTACATCGGCATGAAGCACGGGGTGGCTGTATCTAACGGAACGGCAGCACTCCACTTGGCTCTTAGGGTGCTCGATATCGGCGATGGTGACAATGTCCTCGTTCCCTCGCTAACGTTCATAGCTGCTGCCAACTGCGTTACCTACACGGGCGCCACCCCTCTATTCGTGGACTCCCATCCGGACTATTGGTGCATCGAACCAAAAGCTGTCATGAAGAAGGTTACAGATAAGACGAGAGCCATCATCCTCGTTCATCTGTACGGGCATCCATGCGACATTAACCCGATCTTGGAAATTGCCCGTAGCAAGAATCTCTATGTCATAGAGGACTGCGCGGAAGCCCATGGCGCCGAATATGGCGGGAGGAGAGTGGGCTCCTTTGGCGATGTAAGTTGCTTCTCCTTTTACGGAAACAAGATAATCACAACTGGGGAAGGTGGCATGTGCCTAACGAACAACGAAGAGCTCGCTGACAAGATGCGTATGCTGAAGGATCATGGAATGAATCCAAGAAAGAGATACTGGCATGACGTGATAGGATTCAATTACCGGATGACTAACCTCCAAGCCGCATTGGGAGTTGCGCAGCTCGAGAAGATTGAGCGGCTTGTTAATAGGAAAAGAGAAATCGCGAGGATCTATACCGGGGCCCTGGAAGGAACCGAGGGAATAGTTCACTCGCCTGAAATGCCTTGGGCGAAGAGCAGTTATTGGTTCTACTCCATATTAGTCAAGCCAGAGATACGGGACAGAGTCATGACCTATCTAGACCATCGGGGCATTGAGACTAGACCTTTCTTCTACCCAGTTCATAAACTGCCTCCATACCGTGACGATTTGGAGCTACCCGTAGCTGAACAACTTTCTGCAAGAGGAATGAACCTTCCAAGCGGCCCCAACATAACGGACGATGAGCTAAACCACGTAGCCACGGCAGTGCACGACGCACTACAACTGCAACATTGAGTACGACAATCCCAAACCGCATCACCAATAAGACCTCCCGTTTTTGGGAAAGGTTGGGTTTCCACATCACATCGAACCACTACGAACCACACATATCGGACACTGAAGAATGACTTGGTGGAAACGTTATGATCTTATCTGATCTAATAGTTGTAACTGTGGCTGGCGAGTTACTCGAGCCCTGAGGTCACAATCGGATTCGTATGAGCGGATCTTCAGGTGGGGCTCGACAAGTTCGCGTAAGAATGCCGCCTCTTTGCGTCCAAGCGCTCAGGCAATGTGAACCTAATAATGCCGACAGTTAGGATCTGAATGCCAGCAAGGAGTTGCAAACTTTTTCGGAAGCGTGGCCGTCGCCGAACATTCTAGATGAGCGTTTTATGTCGACCTCCACTCTTTCTGCCTGGTGAAGGGCTGACACCAACGAGTCAGTCTCTGGTTCGGTGCACCTGTTAGCTCGGCCGAACAATGTCTCGGGCCATGGTGTCGACTTGAAGACAGTAACGCAGGGAACACCCACCCAGAAAGCTTCCTTTTGGAGACCACCTGAATCGGTCATTACTAGTCTGGCGTTTAGAAGAAGTGCAAGGTTGTTTTCATACGATACTGGGGGTAAGATGGAAACGTTTCGCGCTGTCGCCAGTCTCTTCCAGAGACCATACAACTTGAGGAATCGCCTAGTTCTTGGATGAACAGGAAAAGCAAACCGAAGCTGCTTATCAGATACGATTGAATTAACTACGCCTTTCAATTTCTCCGCATTCTCCGTGTTCTCCTGCCGGTGTATCGTTGTCAACACAAAACCCGCTTCGAGTCCGAATGTGGATTCAATGTCGATCTTCTTCGCCGATCCAATGTGCTCGATTAGGCAATCAAGCATTGTATCTCCGGTGAACTGCAGTCGATTGCCTCTGAATCCTTCTCTTCGGAGATTACGCACTGAGGAAGGAGAGGGCGCAAACGCTAGTGTGGAGAGATGATCAACTACAATCCGATTGGCTTCTTCTGGGTTTGATATGTCGAATTGCCTCGGCCCAGCCTCTAGGTGGGCCAAAGGTATCCTCAGTTTGACTGAGACCAAGGCGGCGGCAAGAGCCGAGTTAGTATCTCCTGGGACAAGAACTATGTCTGGATCAAGCTTCGATAACCCTCTCTCCAGTTTAACCATCATGGCAGCAGTCTGCTTGGCATGGGAATCTTCGCGCACGCCAAGATTCAGTTCTGGATTAGGGAGACTCATTTCATTGAAGAAGACCTTGCTCAGCTCGAAATCGTAGTGTTGACCGGTATGGATTATGTGAAGCTTGCAACCTCGCCTGCTCGCAAGCTTCTTGATGACCGGAGCTGACTTGATGATTTGAGGGCGTGTTCCCAAGACAACAGCAATGTCCATATCGGCACCCTTCCACCCTAGATCGCAACAACCCTTAAGCCTTCACCATCACTCCGCGCGCATCCGTGCAAGACGATGTACTGTTTAGGAGTTGTTCTAAGTCTAGATGTCATAGTGCCGATTTATCGCACAGGTTCAAGCTGTGATTCGGGTTAGGGATGGGATTGCGTCGAAGTCGTGGTCGAAGCTCAGTATTCTGTGGATTCCGTTCGTTAGGGCTGTTGCGGCGTGAATAGCGTCTCTGGGTTTGAGGTCGTGGCTTTCAACTATGGATTGAGCTTCCGAGATTGTTTCGACGTCAACTTTCAGTAGCTTCAGGTTTGGCAGTCTCAGGAAGCTTGCCCCTTGGGCCGCAGCCTTTCTCGGGTCGAAGAGTCGGCGCACGACCCATGTGACCTCGTCCCATGTCAATGTGGAAGTGTAGGCCTCAATGGTGCCGGAAGCTATCTCGTGGAGTCTGGCCGTTGCCGTTGCTGCTTCAGGAATACTCTGAGGATCGTAGATGGCTGGATAGATGAAGATGTTACTGTCGACGTAGAGGGGCTTCTTCGAGAACTTCCTCTTCAACTAACTCTTCCAACTGAATCTT